>Ga0207695_10006122_pt1 | contig 15694 bp, 14 predicted proteins | sample KBSC54metaG_FD_184354 | JGI IMG/M metagenome (GOLD analysis project Ga0207695, IMG submission 184354) | Corn rhizosphere microbial communities from Kellogg Biological Station, Michigan, USA - KBS C5-4 metaG (SPAdes) (version 2) | ecosystem: Host-associated > Plants > Roots > Rhizosphere > Soil... | reverse complement strand
GATACGCCCAGTTGTTGTGCGTGGATTACTGGACGCCACGCTGAGATCCAATCCGCCCGCGCCCGTTTCCGTATAGCTATCCAAATGATTGCCGATATGGGTCAAGGCCGCGAATGGCGTTAACATAAAGCCATCCTGAAGGGGCAAATCATAGCCGGTTTTCGCATTGGCAAAATAACCCCAGCCATCGTAGTCGCTGCTGGCACCCACGCCGCCTGCCGGAATGCCGCGTGATCCCTGGTAATGATTAAAGGCTCCGCCTGCCTGTCCCATTAAAAACCATTGGGGCGTGAAATAGGTTTGTCCGTAAAGCGCGCCTTGATAGGTATCAATGGTGGTCTTTTGGTCCACATCCTCACTCTTCACGCGACTATAGGCATAAGAACCTGCCAAGCCGAGCAAGCTATTGCGGCCAACCTGTTGGTCCGCGCCAACCGCGACCCCACCGGTGCGGCTGTTAAAGCCGGAATAACCGTCACGGGAGTTTTGATCGCCCACACCGCCAAAGGCTTCAATCCATACGCTGCGGCCAGGTGGAATTTCATCGCCGCTGTTCTTACCAGTACTGCCTGTGTGCGTTTTGAACATATGGTCATCAACGACACCTATAAATTCTTCATTGGCCGTACGCGTTGCGACGTTTACCTGCGTTTGTGGCTGCGCTTGACCTTGTTGCAGGGTATTTTGTGCGCCGGCATTATTGCCCGCTACGATTTGTGCATCCAGGGTATTCAAATAGGTTCTAACCGTATTGCCGTTGATATCGGTCGCACGACCCGCAACGTTATTATCCAAATAAGCTGCAAAGGATGCATTGTTTCCACCAGCGGCCGCGTTTGCGTTGGTATAATAACTATTTTGCAATGCAATTGCGCCAAACTGATTAAGAACGCCATTGTCGGCACTATCATTATAATAGGTCAGGAAATGCACATTCGCTGGCGCTGTGCCGATGGTAAAGGATGTGGGCGCGGTCACTGCCGTGTTGTTGCTATTCTGAAGGATATAATAGGCCGTTCTTTGACCCACGTTACTGTCTACCGCCGAAACATTCAAATTAGCTGTGGCAACCTGTGCCCCGGGCGCGGTAATGCCTTGAACCGAAGAGGCATTGTCATTCGCGGTAAAATTAAAGGTATTATTAGTGTCAGTAAAAGCAGTGCCCAAAACGCTGCCCGCGCCAATCCCATAAGTTATGGCATTGCCCGAGCCGCTGATATTAAAGGCGGTCAAACGGTCAACCCCACCCAGGGTAAGGGTATTGCCGGAGCCCGTATAATTTAAGGCATTCAGACTTGCCCCATTCGCGCCGACATTGCCCGCAATGCTGGAATTGCCATTGATACCCAGCGTGCCGGTGCCGTCGCCGCCAGCCGTGGTTACGTTACCGGTAATCGTGGAAGCGCCGGTGATATTGGCTGTGCTATTATTGGCAAAGTTCACATTGGTTGTATTCAGCGTGCCGCCAATTGTGGAGGTCGTGGCATTCGCACCATTAAAATTCGTGGTGGTGGCAAAAACGTTGCTGCTTGCGCTGGCGGTCGAACCGAAATTCATTTGTTTCAATGAAAAGTTCGTTGCACCCGCCGCACCGGTTAATGAACCGTTCGCACCCAAGGTTAACGTACCGGTACCATTTGTCGTGGTCGTAACCGGGCTGGTTAAATTAACGCCGGACCCCAGTGTTAAACCGCCATCCGCGCCAAAATTGGTAGCCGTGATATAATTGTTTGCGCCATTTAAGACGTCTGTGCCAGTGCCATTGATATTCAACTGGCCAATTCTATTGACAGCCGATGTGCCCAGGGCATTCGCAACCGTAACCCCTCCCGCTCCAACAAGATTGATAATCCCATTCCCGTTGCTATTGGTCGTAATGGATTGCCCGGAACCCACATCAACTGTGCTGGCACCAACGCCACCGAAAGTAACGGTATTATTATTCAGACTAAAGCCGTTGGCCGTGTATAAATTTCCCGTAACTGTCAGGAAATTGCCCGACGCATTGGCAAAGCTAACACTGCCTATATGCCTAGAGCTGGTGCCGATATCGCCATTAACCGTCAGGCCATTGGTAGAGGTATTGCCAATCGAAACTACGCCATTGCCCCCGCCGCCAAAACTGGTCGTTATATTGCTATTAATTGTGGTCGAGGCGCCTGTAAATTGAGCAGTTTGGCGGCTGATGTCAAACGTATTGGTATAAATATTTGCTGCGCTGATAGCATTAAAGATAACCGGTTGGGCTAAACCCCTAGTCGCGATGCTGCTTAACGGCGTGCCGCTGGTGCCAATATTGACAAAGTTGAGTGTCGTTACACCAGAATCAAGGCTTAAGCTTCCTGCACCTGTAGTATTAGTCACTGTGAAGGTATTGCCCGAATTCACATTCAATACGCCCCCAGTGCCAAGGTTCAAGTTAGTAAATGTATTGCTACTGTTACCAACACTTAAAGCATGGCCGTTAAGGTTTACAGTTCCAATGAAATTATTTCCGAACGAAGTAGCATCGCCGCCTAAATCCAAGACAGACAGACTATGCCCCGAACTACCAATCGTACCATTAAGTGTGGAGGCACCGGCTGTTCTAAGAATACCCGCACCGTCGAGTGTATTGTTGGTAATGACTGCGCCCCCATTACCTAAAGTACCACCCCCAGCATAATTTAAGATTGAAGTTGCATCTGCAGCAGTAATAAAATCACCGCTTTGACCGTTTGCAATGGTTTTAACGCCATTAACGTTATCACTGCCAGGTGCAGTCACATCAACATCCGCCGCGCGCGCCATAATTGGTAAGACAACCGCCAAAGCGGCAATCAGCGCGAAATGGGAAATCCCATTGGATAGAAAATAGCGTGTTTTTGACATAAAAGTGCTCCTAAAGAACTAGCGATGCTTGATAGAAGGCTATTTTTTTATCAAAATCAATCAACTATTTTCCACACAACTATTTATTTTCGATTGCTATCACTGCCTTTTGATAAAATGGTTTGCATATTACAGAAGCCTTAATTATAATCGTGGCGAAGCGGTTTGTGCTAACCGCACCCGCTTATCCAAAAAATTATTGGAGACGAACGTATTGTCCTTAATTCAACGCGATTTGCTGTCAGAGGAAGCGGTGCAGCTATTTATACAGGAAACGGAAAATTGCCTAAAAGCCAAGCGGTCGACGCAAAAGCTACAGCTATTGTCAGAGAAACCAAAACAGACATAAATCAACGTATTCAAGCTGGCCTTAATCTTCTGTCCGATACCACAATTCCGGCTCCTATTAAGAATGTATTAGTGGGGAGGAATACAATCGCACGTTTTTCTGAACTGCGTACTGCCGATGCGCCTAGCATATTAAGTCATGCACAAGTCCTATTAAGAGACTGCCTTTAAGCATCTTTAGAATAAATGAAGCTTTAAAAGCAAGTTTTATTAAAGTTCAAGCTAAGTCGGGTTTTTGACTTTAGCCACAACTAGTTGATTTTATTATATACAAATTCTAAAGTGCAAACGTTCAATCCTAAACTTTAGGGGCTGGCATTCCGTTAGCTGCATTTACTTTATCCATTTCTTTTTTCGCTTCATTCGCAACTGTTTTATTATAATATGGCAAAATATTCCTTGAAGGATATCTTATAACACCCACGAATTCATCAAGAATGACCTCTGTATGCTCTACAATCTTACGAATAGGGTTATCAAGTCTAAATTGTGCTTCATTACAAAGCTCTATCAGCAATGTTTGAATCTTAGGACGTATGCCAGGAAATAAACTTGAAAAATAACTAGCCCCAAATGCACATGGCTCAGCTGATAATAGATGCGAAATACGGCCAATATTTTTTCTATTTTTCAAATGATTTTCCATTGCTTTAATATATTGATGTTGATTAGGGCCAGCAGGATTGTATACTGCGGCTGCCACTGCGTAAAACATTGCAGCTACAAATCCGAATTGATCATTGGTAGCAATAGCTATACGACGAGTATCTCTTTCAATCTGACCTAACGCATCATATATCTGTTGGTTAGCCCGCAATTGAGGCTCTTTAAGATTTAATCCTCGATTATCTTTTTCGGGCACTAGCAATACAGAGGTATGAAATAAGGGTGCCATTGCGTTTTCTACACTTTGCAAATAATCTTTCCAAAGTTCTTTATGACCCTTCTTTAGTCCCTCTAAAAACCAATCTTGTGATTGCTCATTTGTGCGATTCTGCACTTGGCCTAAAAGACGATAAGTTTCGACATCTCCTCCTTGGGTAATAACTGTTGGCGCAAGAAGATTGTAAGCCAGTAATGGTGCCGTCTCTTGAATTGCACTTGCAAGATTGCGAATATCAGAGGTTGGCATGGCAGTCATTTTGATAATGGATGTGATAGCTTCTCCAGCTCGTGCATTATCCACAGGTGCAACAGCAGTCAGAATTTCCGAAAGCGCAGATTGTAAAGGGAGTTCAAGGCCCGTCGTAACTAAACACTCAAGCATACGTAATGCGCCCATAGGAATTGCCCGCACCGTCAGACTGATAGCTTGACGCGTCACATCGGCAGAATCTGGAGCACCTTCTATAGCTTGCCTTAAATCATTTGCATTCCCCTTAAACTTTCTGGAATATGTGCATCATCACCCGTAAGACTATTTGCATTTTGCAACGCTCTTTCAACAGCACAAACACCTAAGAGCAGAAATATGGTTCTCGCTTCATCGGATAAATTAGTATAATTAGACGTTTTATAGAATAATGTATTCTCTGCTGCTTGTGGGTTATTTTGCAGCGCCATAAATAGCGCGAAACCTGCATTAATAATAACTTCATCTGGGAGCTGTTCCAAAGTTTGCTGATTTAATTCTATTGTTTTATTTTCCTTTTCTATGGCTTTTCTTTTAGGAATTGCTTTTAATGCATCATTGTCTTCAGTCTCTGCTATTACTGTGGCACTATGTTGAATAGCCAGTTCAGCCACCCCCCTCTGATTAATTTTTCTTATAATTAAATTTCCCAATCCTTCTAAATTACTGTCAAGCTCTTGTACAAGCGCTAAAACTTCCAGTCCAAATGAGACAGTGGGGTGAAGAAAAATAGAGGAATTCGTATCGATTTCAGACATAATTTAATCCTTGTTTAATTAAAGAGGCCTAAGGATATCGAATTTAAAGCGTTAAAGTCAAATTATTTATGCGCATTTTTACTTTTATCACACAAAATCAATTACTCCCGGCCGAGCCGGGAGGTTGATGGGGCACCGCTCAAAGCGGTTTGACGCTTCGCTTGTTTAGACTTTAACGCTTTTCTTGTTCAGCATAGGCGAACAGGCTCAACTGCTGCTCAAGCCGCTTCTCCGCTACCTCCTGATCTCGAATATTACAGCGGATCAACTCTTCATCCCGGCCAACGGTGGAAACAAAATACCCGCGTGCCCAGAACTTGGCACCCGTGAAGTTTTTTGCCTTGCCGTCAAACCGCTGTGCAATCCAGATTGAACTCTTCCCTTTCAAAAAGCCAACAACCTGCGATACCGAGTATTTTGGCGGCACTGATAACAACATATGCACATGATCCGGCATCATATGCCCAGCTTCGATCTTGCTTTCCTTGCGTGCTGCAAGCTCATGCAAAACCAAACCCAGCTGCCGCCGGAGTTGACCAAATAAGGCCTTCCTGCGATATTTAGGGATGAATACGACGTGATACTTGCAGTCCCATGCGTATGATTCAGATGGTTATAATCAGTCATTAGGGAACCTCCTTGGGTTAGGCTTTGAGCGGCCCCAAGGTGGTTTTCTATTCCCGTTACTGTCGAACTTTAATAGTCCCTCCAGCAAAGCTGGAGGTTTAGCGATTTAATTAGGCATCGGAATTGCGCTACCTGACGCCCAATGCCCCAAATTTTGCGCCCCGTGCGCCTTCTGCGCCCTAAGATCAAGCAGTGTGGCCCCGGGCTAATCCAAAAACCCAAAAACAACCCCAAGCACGGTAACATTTTGCTTTAAAAACGTGTAAATTTGTAGTATTATATTCCTATATCATGAAGCGCTCAGTATTCCCTGCCCCATCTAAAGCTTCGCCTGTTGAGCTTGACTGGAACGCTGCCCCGCCGCGTATTGGAAAGTAATATCCTTGCGCTGATCCAAAATGATTTGCTGTCCGATGACGCGGTGAGCCTATTTATTGCAGAAACCCAAAAAGTCTTGAAGGCAAAACAGTCAGAACAAAAGCCGGAGCTTGAACAACATAAGCGCAAGCTTGTGGAAACGGAAAAGCACATCGGCAATCTCATGGCCGCGATCCGCGCTGGAATTATCACTCCTGCGACCAAGGCTGAATTGGAGCGGCTGGAAACAGAAAAGACAAAGGCAGCAACGGCGATGCAAGCCAGCGTCAGCGCGGCTGAGGTTATTACTTCTTTCCTGCCCCAGGCCATAGAACGTTACCAAGCCCTGGTGGCCGATCTTAAGAATGTTTTGGAAACGGACATCATGCAGGCGCGCGAGCATCTGAAAACCTTATTGGGCCAGATTAGGCTATTGCCTAGCGAATGCGGTAAATTCTTACGGGCGGAGCTACGGCACAGCACCGAAGGCCTCATCGGCCTGGCCCTTGATGGGTCACTTAAAGCTAGAATGGTTGCGGGGGCCAGATTTGAACTGACGACCTTCAGGTTATGAGTCAAAAACGATTGATTTTACGCATGTTTCACCAAACATGATTTATCTAAATAAATCAAATAGATAAGAAAGTATTTGACTTAATAGGGCTTGCTCAATTACTATGCTTTTTATCCCATTTTGCGGCAATGGTGCGGCAATGAGTTTGGAGCTAGGTTAGTAGTGGCGATCGATTTCAACTTTACGAAACAGTCTATTCAGATCTTGCCAACGCCTAAAAGCGGCATGGTGACCTACAGGGATACCAAAGAAAAAGGCCTGAGCCTGTACGTTACGGCTAAGGGCATAAGAACCTTCTTTGTTCGCAAACGCATTAATGGAAGAGACGAGCGGATTTTATTTGGGCAATTCCCCGATGTAACAATTGAACAGGCGCGTAAATTAACAGTTCAAGCTCGCAGCAAGGTAGCTCAGGGCATTCATCCAAATGAAGAAAAGCAAAAGATGAAGCTAGAGCTTACTTTTGAGGAACTATTTGAACAATATTTAGAGCGGTATAGTAAAAAGCATAAGAAATCATGGCGCTATGACGAGCGGGAGGTAAAGAAATTCTTGAGCCATTGGTTTAAGCGCAAAATATCCACAATAACCAAGCAAGAAATTCAATTACTGCAAGAGCGTGTGCATGATGAGAGTGGGCTTTACCAAGCGAACCGCATTGTTGAACGTATTCGGGCAATTTTCAACAAAGCTATTGAATGGGGCTGGCAAGGAGTCAATCCTGCGTCGGCCATCAGAAAGTACAAGGAAAAATCGCGTGATCGTTTTCTGCAACCTGATGAATTACCGCGGTTTATTGCATCACTGGAACAAGAAGAAAACCAAACAGCTCGAGATTTTTTTTGGATTGCTTTGATGACTGGAGCAAGAAAATCAAATGTATTGGCAATGCGCTGGGAGCAAGTTAATTGGGATCGTAATGAATGGCGTATTCCAGAGACAAAAAATGGTGAGCCTGTAACTTTAGTATTAGTAGACAGGGCAGTAGAAATATTAAAGAAGCGGCAAAGGTCAACCAACAGCCCTTGGGTTTTCCCAGGCACCGGGGACAAAGTTGAGCATTATGCAGATCCTAAAAAGGCTTGGGCCAGAATACTGCAAAGAGCGGATATTTCTGACTTGCATATCCATGATATTCGCCGCACCTTGGGTAGCTATCAAGCCATGACAGGTGCAAGCATGCAAATTATTGGAAAAAGCCTTGGCCATAAATCACAACAAGCGACACAGGTTTATGCGCGTATGAATTTAGATCCGGTGAGGGCATCGGTAGAAAAAGCAGTCCAGAGAATTTTCACTAATGAATGATATTTTTGTCTTAACGCCCACTCGCGTGGTAGAAAAATGTCTTTTGGAAGAGGCTTTATACTGGGTTGGATTGAATCGGTATCCTACTGAATTTTATGGCCATGACGGCGATGCACGATTTGACAGCGAATTTCAAAGCGGTGATTATCACGCTCGCATGCCTCATGAGTTATGCTCGTCCGGTGTCTTCACAAACGAGGAATGCAAGGCTATGGGCCTGCCCCCGCATCCAGAATACCAATCTTTGTTAGGAGAAGAGGAGTACTTAGTTTACTTTGGCCATGAGTACCTAGAAGCGATTAGTTCACGCCAAGACATCCCTGAAGACTACAAGATCAAACTTAAGGGAGAGCAGTTAAGGGCATTTGAACTGTCTGAAAAGCAAGCGGAATGGGATGAGCTATATGAAGAATTTATTGAGGCATCTGAAGCAAGGCTATTTTTGAGCCTGAAAGAAGGCAAGCTAAAAGCTTATGGTAGAAAATTGCCTGATATTTCCCCAGATGAGCTAGTCGAACAAAAAGATAGCAGTATGGATGATTGGTCCTGGATGGATTACCAATACGAAGAAATACCATCAAATTTCTGGAGATTATCCGATATTAGTTGGTCTGGAAGTTCATCGTTCTCAAATGGCGGGCACTATATCCATATATACGTTATGACAGATAATCTTTTGTCATTGTTTCCGCCCATTGATAAACAGATTGCATTTGACGTTTCCATTGTTGGCGCTCAGTATGTTGTATACCCATCTTCTGAACATCAAAACACAGTGGTAGGACAAAGAGGCAGGCCTGAATTTGATTGGAAGTCTTTTCATGTCGAGATTGCACGCAGAGTAAAAGAAGGCGAGCTTCCCGAAAAGCAAGAGGCATGCATTGCAGACATGCAAGTTTGGTGCAGTCAGAACTGGGGAAAAACCCCAGGGAGAAGCACGCTTCTTCAAAAGATTACGCCCTATTACGATATTTTTGTCAGAAAATAAAAGTTTCGAATTACTGACAATTTCCTTCTAATTCTTGACCCTGTTTTACTGGCATTCCTCACCCATTATCGGTCATGCTGTCCCCAGCAACAACTTAATGGAGCATGCATGACATCACATATCACTGACAGATTACTTTCTAGGGAGGAAGCTGCGGAATTTCTCGGTATTTCGAAAGGAACCCTTGAAGTCTGGGCGTCAACCAAGCGTTATATGCTACCGTTTGTGAAAGTTGGGCGGCTAGCCAAATATCGACTGTCTGATCTGTATAAGTTTATAGATCGACGTACTGTTCAGGTAGGAAATTCATTAGATTAGTCTTGCTGGCGTTTTAAGATGTCACGCAAAAAGCGATCTTATTCTTTAAGGGCTGTCAGGGACAATTACTCGTACGCGATAGACCAGGTTGCCGATCTGCTGGGGGTGGAAACCACCACCGTTCAAAGGTGGATAAGGTTGGAAGGGCTGCAGCGCATCCCCAAAACTCGCCCACATCTTGTTCATAGCTCTGACTTAAAGGCTTTCCTTAGCTCAAAGAAACAGGCGCGAAAGCAGAGTTGTAAGGAGGATGAACTCTTCTGCCTAAAATGCCGTCGACCACAGAACCCAGTTGTCGGTGGCTTGTCTTTTATAATGCTCCCAAACGCCAGCGTTCGACTTCAAGGGCACTGTTCTGTTTGTAATTGCAAAATTAATAAAACCATAAAGGGTTCGGAATGGTCAAAAAATCATTTGTTATGGCGGCGTCTTCACGATGCAACAGAGCAACATAATGCTGAGCAACATCAGCAACGTGAATGTCAATTTCAGGAGGTAGTTCTGTGACTACGAAATATAATCCCTTTAACGAGCGTATGAAGAAGCAGTACGAGGATGCTTTGCTGCATGGAGCACACAAGGAAAGTAGGACGGTTGATGCGGTGTGGAAAGCTATCAATCTCTTTGAACAATTTACCGGCCTTAGAGACTTTACCACGTTTAATAAGGATCAGGCCAAGGGCTTTAAACAATGGCTCGAAAAACAGAGGAATACCCAAAATGAACCCCTAAGCCTATCAACAGTTTGTTCGACGTTAGCCAATGTAAGAGAGTTTTTTAAGTGGCTGGCCACCCATCCTTTGTGCATCCGTAAGGTGGATGGGCAAGCTGTTATGTACCTGCGCCTATCCAATAATGATGAGCGAGCGGGACGCGCCACACGAGAATTGCCGGTGCCCAAAATTGATGAAATTCGTCAAGTTCTGGAAGCTATGCCAAACAACTCAGAAATTGAGAAGCGTGATAAGGCAATTGTTGCATTTACCGCTCTTACAGGGATCAGAATTGATGCCTTGATAAGCTTGAAAATCGGTGACGTGGGCATTCAAGCCAAAGAAGTTTGGCAGAACCCTAGGCATGTTCGAACTAAAAACCGGAAAGGAATTACGACTTTCTTTATGCCGTTTGATCCCACTTGGGAGAAGATCGTTATAGATTGGATCAATTATGCGATAAACGATTTGGGATTTACTCCAAGCGATCCCCTCTTTCCCAAACAGCTGGTACTTAATAATCCTGAGAAAATGGCCTTTGAGGCTGTGGGGTTATCACGTGAGCATTGGGCAGGCACCACCCCTGTCAGGGAAATTTTCAAAGAGGCCTTTGCCCATGCGGCTTTGCAATACTATCACCCGCATTCATTTCGAAAGATGTTGGTTATTTGGGCAATGGAGAATTGTAGTCAGTTACAAGTAAAGGCTTTAAGCCAGAACATAGGCCATGAACATGCCATGACCACTTATAACGCATATGGAAAATTGAATGTACATGAACAGCGCAAGGCCATTATAGCCATTGGTCAAGGCAACCCTGATTTGCAGAGCGTACCCGTTGAAGAACTGCTAAAGGAGGTAGGGCGAAGGACGCAAAAATAGACCATGTGGCCAGCAACCTAATAGATAGATTAAGTTTTATAGCATAAAATATAATCAAATCAAGATATTGGGCTTTTGATTATTATGGTGACTTCTTCTATTGCCGCGCCCTTGCCGCATTAAAGACTAACTTATTAATCGTTTCTATGGATTCGGTCAGAGAGATAAAACAACCCCAGCAGAGTATTGGTCAGATAGTTTCCTGATAAGAAGGATATAATCGCTATCATGAGCCATTCAAAATATGGAGTCCCGCCTGGGCTATGTGCCAGCATTCCTCCTACTACCGCTGCAGCTATGCATAGGAGGAACATTATAATACCGAGTACCGACATGTATCCGAACAGTAGACATAGGTAGCGCCTGCGTGTCAGAATCTCATCAGCATACACCCCGCGTACCTTCCTGCGCAGTGATGGAACGGGATTTCCTGATAGTGGGGAATCTAAATTAGGTGATTGGAACGTTGCGATAGCGGCAAGCGCTGTGATATTGAATGGGATCATTAACACCAAAATGGTACTAGCTTTCTCAAATATTGCTTTCAGTGCGTCTGACACAGTTTTATCCGAGATAATGACCAGCAGAATTGTAATGGCCGTAATGATAGCGGGCAAAAAAACCTGATACAGGCCTCTGCGTGTGTTAGTCACACAGAGGTATTGTAACGGCTTCAGCAGTTGCAAAATATCACTCAGCATCATCATCTTCTGGCATTAGTGCGATCATCTTCATTATAACATCATCCCGCAATTTCTCAATTGAATCAGAAAGCGGAGGATCAAAATCTTTAATTTGTTCCTGATGGTAGAATGCTTGTTCAAGCGCATTTTGTGTTTCAGAGTCTATTGTGGCTTGTTTTGTAACACCTTGAGACGTTTCAATCCGCAAGATCATGGTATCAAAATCGTTGTTTCCAATAGATTGAAGTTTCTGGAGTTGTTTCTCCACAAAACTGACTGCTTTGTCTGATTTTATGCCCGGTAGCATTTTCATGCCAATCTGCTGGATCTCTTCAGCTACATGCGATACCTCATCATGCCCGTCTTGCTTCACTTTATGCCCAACTAACGAAACATACTTCAGTTGCCCATCCTGCAAAGCCTCTCGGATAGTATGAGATGAATTACCATCAATTTCTATGGTGGTTGTAAATTCTTTCTTTTTGCCGGACACATCCTCGTAAATCAGCTTCTTCTCTAGGGCAGCCTTGATTTCATGTCGCAGGAACATCTGAACTTTAGATGGATATAAGCCCGGCACTTTTTCTAAGACCATATCGTAAATTGGCTTATCCGCTACTTTTGGCTGCGTATCGATGACAATATGGCCTGCGTGTGAACCGCCCTGATTATCCTTCTTTTTTATAGGCTCAATAGCGCCACTTTCAAAGTTTTCAAAACATGGATCAGAAGAATTTTTATCGCCGCAAGAAATTAACATACCCAGGTATCTATCTTGATACGTCTTAATATCACGGATTCTGTATAGCACTGTTCCCTTATCATATAGCTTATGGGATAGCCCAGCTTGCACGCGTGTTGATAATTCCTGCCCAAGCATTTTGACGTCAAGATACGGCGCATCCGAAGGCATCGGTTTCAGGTATGTCTGCAATATGAAAGCAAAGCGATAGTTGCCCTTAAGTTTCATGCAGCATCCTTTTCTATATCGGATTTATCCTCAGCCTCGGTCATGTGGTGGATGAGGGAGTCCATCAGGTGGGTGTTAAGCGTTTGAGTTTGGGTGATTTGCGCTTTGAGTTGGTCGCAGAGCGTCATCAGCTCATCCACCTTGGCGACAATGCGTTTTTGCTCGGCGAGTGGTGGGTAAGAGATGGATATTCTATATGCTTCATTTCTGTTTAAGCCTGGTTTGATTCCTTTCCCTAGCTTATCGAGCCCCAAGGTGCTGAGTAGGTAGTAATAAAATCTAATATCAAAATATTTTGGAGGTGTGGAATAATAGGTTACATCTGTTGGCCAGAATGGTTGGCTAGCAATATTAAGCGCCCCTGCAGAACCTTTCCTGCCTACGACGATTGATGGCTCATAAATCAGTGCTTCAGCATGGTGGCCAACTATTCCGTTGGAACCATATACAGGATGCACACCATTTGTAGCACGAACTTTTGCTGGCAATCCTTTCCCATATTCAAAGGTCACTATCTGCCCTAACGTTTTCGATGTCCATTCAATATCAGAAGATTTTGTGAACCGCCCCCTAACCGCTAGGTCAATGATTAACTTTCGCAAACGATCAACACTTTCTTCGCTCTGAGTCAGATGGCGGAATTGTGTTAAAATCAAATTTGTATCAGAAAGTTCATGGCCTTTATCGTAATGCCGTAGTGCTGTAGCTAACAAATCTTTTAGTATATCCTGCGTTTGATGTAGCGTAGCAATTGCAGCTTCATATTCGCCCAGCAAATCTTTTGGTTCACGATGAGAAGGATCTATGCGATGAGGGTTTTTTAGATCAAGATTATAATCATTGGCCTTAATGGTCTCGATACTCACCCTCCAGGCAAAGTCGCTTTCCTCGCGCTTGTTCCACCATGCTTTTTCAGTGTCAAACTCTTCGAGGCGCATGGGCTTAGTTTTGCTGTAGCTTTTATAGCCTTTGGGATATTGGTGCTCGTAATACCAAATTTCCGTGGTGGGCGTGCCTTTTTCAAAGAATAGTAAGTTAGTTTTAATGCTAGTGTAGGGGTTAAAAACGCCGTTGGGTAGGCGCACGATGGTGTGCAAGTTACACTCATCGAGTAGCTTCTCTTTCAAGCGGGTCTTCATACCTTCGCCAGAGAGTGTGCCATCTGGCAGCACCACGGCTGCGCGGCCTTTATCTTTGAGCATTTCGACAATTAGGAACAGGAATAAATCCGCTGTTTCGCGTGTGCGGTAGGCGGAGGGGAAATTGTTTTCGATGCCGTCTTCTTCGGTGCCGCCAAACGGTGGGTTAGTAAGCACCAAATCCACCTTTTTGCGCCACGGGTGGTCTTTGATAGGCGTGCTCAGCATGTTATCATGCTTGATGTTGGTAGGCACTTCAATACCATGCAGCAGCATATTTGTGGTGCAGAGCAAGTGCGGTAGAGATTTTTTTTCAACACCATTAATGGTTTTTTGCAGTGCTTCCCAATCTTTTGGGGTTTTGGTTTGCTGGCGCAGATGCTTGATTGTGCAGCTGAGAAATCCTCCAGTACCACAAGCGGGATCAAGCACCATTTCGCCAAGTTGAGGGTTCGCCATGTCCACCATAAACTGCGTTACAGCGCGTGGTGTATAAAATTCCCCTGCGTTGCCTGCGCTTTGCAGGTCTTTCAAAATTTGTTCGTAAATATCCCCGAAGGTGTGCTTATCGGCAGAACGATTGAAATCGATTTCGTTGATTTTGTTTATCACCTGCCGGATCAGCTGGCCGGATTTCATATAGTTATACGCATCAACAAACACGTTACGGACGACCACGGCGCGGCCACTTTGCTTACCCTCGGCGCTCAATTCCTTGAGCGTGGGAAACAACTTAATATTCACAAAGTCGGATAGCTCATCGCCCGTAATACCTTCGGCATCTGCTGCCCAATTGCGCCAGCGTAAAGGTTCAGGGATAGGTGATGTATAGTTATTTTCGGTAAGTTCCAGCTGCTCTTCTTGATCATCCAGAATCTTGAGAAAAAACATCCACACGAGCTGCCCTATGCGCTGTGCGTCACCATCCACGCCTACGTCTTTGCGCATGATGTCTTGGATGGATTTGATGATGCTGGATATGTTGCTCATACAAAACTCTCTTTTCTTGCTTGGTGCATAGATTTCTCCCAGTTTGACTTATTGCATATCGCCTTAGGGTTAAATTTATTGGCTTCTAGTGCTGCGAGAAATGCTGGGTAACGCTCATTATAAATGTTCCAAGTTGCAGAATGTTTTGTTCTAACCGTATCAGATAAATTCATATTTTCTTTATGCTCGAAAATACTCTCAAGATATACAATATCATTGGCTAAGAACCATATTTCATCTGTTTGTTCTATGAAGTTCTCACTAATTGGGTATGTTCTGAATCTTCTAAAGTTGTAAAAATCTTCCAAAACCTGTCTTGTAAATACAAAATGTGTATTATGTTCATAAGGTATCAGGTGGAAGATATTGGAATATTCGACTACCTTGTCATCCATAAAAAGGCCTATTGCCTGGATTTTCTTTTCTGTTTTATAGGCTTCAATCAGAGCTTGCCCGTAGAAGGCATCGCAATGCTTGAGTTTCTCATGAATAAAATCTCCGTAAGTTAGATATGCTCTAAAAAAGATTTTTTTCGATGTAAGTCGATATTCTAGATCCTTAGAAAATTCGCATAGGTACATCACAAGATAATTGATGTCGTCGACATTTGTGGTCGGTAATTCATTGTAAACTAAAATAGTGTCGGAAAATATTAGGGTTCTAAACGCATAGTGACTATGAACATTTAAGGAATCGATGATCTGGTAAAGCTCTGCAATATCCTCACTTTTCTCACTAACGAGGTTTGAGAATCCAAGAATATCTATGTATAGAAGAAATCGCTTAGCCAAAAAGGGCCTCCTCTAGCTCTTTAAGAGCGGCCTCATATTTATCCTTACCGCCAAAGAAATCGTTAATTATTTCCACAGGCGTGCCCATCTCGTTTATAGGTTTAAGACTGAGCACTTTCGCGCTTTCAATGCTGGTAACGTCCTCGTCGGCATATTTATCTAGCAGTGCATCCAGTACTTTGCGTGCCTTATCGCCATATTTGGTGAAGTAGTTGCGTTTGCGGACATTCTCAGCTCGTTCTTTG
>Ga0207695_10006121_pt1 | contig 15696 bp, 22 predicted proteins | sample KBSC54metaG_FD_184354 | JGI IMG/M metagenome (GOLD analysis project Ga0207695, IMG submission 184354) | Corn rhizosphere microbial communities from Kellogg Biological Station, Michigan, USA - KBS C5-4 metaG (SPAdes) (version 2) | ecosystem: Host-associated > Plants > Roots > Rhizosphere > Soil... | reverse complement strand
TGGCACAGCGCAGGTATCAGGGGTGGCTTATTACACTTCCGGTTAACAGATGATCAAGCAGGAAGAGTTGGGATTCACAACGTACTCCCCTTCCCTACACCATGCATCTGTATAAGAGTGCCTAAATCTTGGATAAAATTTCTGACGTTTCTACACATCACAGTTTACGAATAAAAAGGAGATTTTATGTCCACTACACCCACACCTCCGGTAACACCGCCTGCCTCTTCGACGGTAAAGACAGCCTGTAAGCACCTTCACACGAAGCGGCCACACAACGACCACACCCTTGTTTGCGAAGATTGCAAAAAGGACATCACCGACACTCAGGACGGGCCAGTAGCGAAAGCTGCTCCAATCGCCCCAGCTTCTACCCCGATTGTTACGAAAGATGCTGTCTAACGAGAGGTAACGATGCCTTACCCAAGCAGAACCATTGTGGCCTTCCCCGCTGCGACCGTTAATCCGGCGGGAAGCCCTTTTCTTTCGTCCAGCATCATTCCGGTTGAGAACTACACTTCCGCCATCATCCGCTTGACCACGGGCGCATTGACCGGGACGACCTCACCCACCTTGGATTGTTTTATCCAGCAAGGCATGAGGATTCCCAGCGGAACAGAAACCGCGCTGCAAGACGTTCAGGGAACAACCTTCGCATGGGACGACTATGCTCATTTGACTCAGGTAACGGCCTCAAGCGCTGACATCTGGGCAAAAGTGGTTGGCGGCGGAAACGTCATTGCTGCTGCCAAGGACGGTTTATTGACGGCTGGAACCTTCGCTAATGGGCCGTTGGGTTCATGGTGGAGAGTCAAGTTGGTGGTTGGCGGAACAAACATAAGCTGGGCATCAGTGCGCGTCGTGATCCAGTTCATTAGTTAGGAGAATTTTCTTATGGCTCAAGTATCGAATCAGCAGCAGCAGAAGCACGCTCCTCAGCGCAGCGGCGGCATGGGATCAGGCAGAGGACGATGAGAAGCGAGAGGCTGTATTCCAAAGAAGAATTATGCTCCCTGCTGGAAAAGGCAGAATCGGCGGGATTCAGTCTTGAGGCCGGAAGCCAACTCGAAAGCCTAACACTAGCAGAGCTTGACCGCCTCGTTAACGTCAAACAGTAAATGCCTAAGTTCGACATTGAAAAATGGAAGGCTAAACGGCAAAGATGCCGCACAGACTTGATGTATCTCTGCGGGATGCTTGGATACCTAGACGTTGCCGCAAAGCCAAACGCGGAAGCAAGAAATCCCGGAAGCCAGCCGCATCTCAGAATCATCAATCACGTTCAAAAGTTTTCCGGCGGAACGGAATGGCGGAAAATCGTTACCGTTGCCGATGGCGCAGGGTATAAACCCAATTGCTCGATGTGGGAACTGCAAGGGCCGCGCAAGAGGTTGAATCTGGTTACTCGCGGCGGGTTAAAGACCACGATTCTTTCACAGGCCCATAAGATCCAGTTTGTTTTGAATTATCCAGATGTGAGAATCCTTTTGGGTTCTGCCCAGCTTGCGCGATCCAAAGATTTTCTTCGCGGAATCAAAGAGCCGTTCTTGCGTAATGAGCATTTCCGCTCAACATTCCCTGAATATTGTCCAAAAATGAGCGCATCTGGGCATCTTGAAGACTTTGGCAATGATGAACAATTCACGATTCCATGCCGCAGAACCACGGCCATCAAGGAGCCTACTTTCCGTGTGTGCTCCGCTGATTCGTCCGTGGCTGGCGGTCACTACGAAGTGATTGATGTTGATGACGGCGTAGAAGATCAGAATACGCGCACTCCGGGCGGAATCGAGCAGACAAACAAGTTCATTGCAAGTCTCTGGCCTCTACTGGAAACCTCAACGATAGCTCCGGGCTATGGCTGGTTCACTCTGACCGGAACGATTTACAGTTTCTCGGACAGACACTTCACAATTTACTCGGAAGAAGTCAAAAAGCCTGAAGACAAGCGCGGATGGTCAGTGCTTTACATCCCAGCGGCCACGGAATACGAGAACGGAGCAAAACTGCTGGACGCTTACGAGGAAACTAAGATAAGAGGAACCGAAAAAGAGATTGCGATAGCCGAAACCGCATTAAATGAATACAAGAAAAATAATGTTTGGTGGCAATCGCGTATCTCTCTTGAAGCTTTGCGCGGAATCGAAAAAGACCCTGCTCTTGGGCCAGGAATTCTTTATCCGCAATATCTTTTGAGACCTCTTCAGGACAAAGACGGCCTGATTAAAACTGAGGATGAAATCAAATGGATTCCACGGTCAGAGTTAAACCAGCTTTCCCCGCGCATTAATTGGAATGTGACGGTCGATCTTGCCGGAATGGGAACATCTGAAGGCAAAGATGCTGATTATGACGTGCTTAATCTTCATGGGTGGGGAACAGATGGACGCTGCTACTTTGACAAAATAATCTGGGGCCGGATTTCTCCCGATGATGTGATTGAGTGGATGTTTAAGCTCTGGAAACAGCAGCCGCGCATCATGTTTTTCAAGATTGAAGCCGAGGCCCACGCAAGGGTTTTAGGCCCGTTTCTGCAAAAGGCAATGGCCCAGCGTGGAATCTATCTGCCCGTCATGGAAATTAAGCGCGATAACACGGTTTCAAAGCGTCATCGTATTCGCGGAACGCAGCCTTACTGGAAAAACGGAGCATTTAGGTTCGCGGAAGACCTTGCCGATGACGTTAAATCGCAATTGAAGATGGAAGCCAAGTATTTTCCGAAATTCAACCATGATGACATTCTGGACACGATAGCGGATGCGCTGCAAAGCCGTGATGGAATCGTGCCGGATGTTGAAGGCCGCGAGAAGATGCTGCCACAGCAGACCGTAGTGGACGGGCAGGTTAAGGAATACATGGGCATTCCGGTAGAGAACCTGAGCTGGGCAGCGCTACAGGGGATTCAAGAGCAGGAAAGCTTTGGATATATGACGGATGAGGTTGGACAATGAACGAGTTACCTAAGATTCATCCATTTGATGCGTATGACAAAATACCGCCACATCCTCGCGGGTATCACACAAAAGGTGACATTGTTGAAATTGAGGGCAAGCAGTACGAGTTAACAACAGATGTTCCGCCTATAACGACTGACATCGCATAACATGGCCTCACCCGCAGTAACACAAAATCAGAATCCCGATACGGCCTTAACGACTGCCGAAACTCAGCAGATTGTTGTCGATCCTCAGGAATGGACGAACGCTTTTGCCAAGAAGATTGCTCTGCAAGATTTCCAGACCTCGGAGACTTTCAGAGGGCAGAACCATGACCGCCGTTTCCGCGAATCCGACAGGCTTTTAACGGGATGGAGAGCGCAGAGAAATTGGGAAGGAACCAGAATTCCGCGCTCCAACGTGCCGATTTATATTGGCCTACAAGAGATTGAAGTCCTTCTGCCAAGAGTCCTGTCTGTAATTTTCTCGGACAATCCGCCGTTCGAGTTCATGCCAGAGCCGGGAAGTCCATTAGGCGCGGCATATGCGGTAAAGAATATTCTGGCCTCTCAACTCAGAGACGTAGGCAAGCCGGGACAGTTTTTGACGATCCGCGAACTTTGCCGCCGTGCTTATAAATCAGGGCTGACTTATGGAGCAGGGCCAATTGAATTTGCATGGCTGATTCAGCCTGTCAATCGCCAGTATTATGACCGCAGAGTAGTAGCGGACTTGGCTACGGTACGCGATCCGCAGACAGGCCAGACAGTACAGGTAGCAACCGGAAAGACTCACATTGAAGCGCATCAGATTCAGGATCAGAGAATTGTTTCCAAGCCCTTGCTTGCGAATGTTGACGTAAGAGACTTTTATCCTGATCCGAACTGTACAAGCCCCAATCCGAACGATGGCCAATATGCTTCAACAAGACATCTGTTCACGATTGAGGAACTGAAAGATTATTCATCTCTGCCGGGATTCGATATTCCGGAAGACGATAAGTACCTGCTGGAATTGGCGGGAAAGAAATTCAACACTCAGGGCGACACGTCAAAACAAGTTCAAGAAAGCTGGAGAGGAAACCAGCACACTCCAACTCAAGACTCATCGGCTGACCCTGCGCTGAAAAGAATTGAGTGTATTCGTTACTGGAGGAAAAACCGCAATGTATGGCTTTTGGGGCGGGAGCACGTTGCTTATAACCAGTGTAATCCATACGGAATGCTGCCATTCCTTAACTCTTTTTACACAGATTTTCTGGGACGCTTCTACGGCTTCTCGATCTGCGATCTGGTTGAAGGCGATCATAAACTCGCGGCGGAAATCATCAACGCAAGAATAGACGAGTTGAACCTGATTATTCACGCGCCAATCGTAAGAAAGCGCGGAATGCAGATTGGAAAAAGATTCCATCCCGGCGCGCAGTGGGAAACCATTGGTAATCCCAGAGAAGACGTTATGCGGCTGGAATTGGGCTCTGTCAATCCGGCGGCATTTGCGGAAGTCAATGCTTTATCTCAGAGAGTCCAGAAACTTACCGGAAACACGGACGCTGCGGCTTATGGAGTTGCATCTGAAGGCGGCGATTCGTCAAGCCGAACAGCTCACGGCGTAGCGGCCAAAACAGCAGCAGCTAATTCAAGAATTGAATATCAAGTTGAAAACTTTGAAGACCAATTCCTAGAGCCACTGCTTTACATCATGCTCGCGCTTAACAAAAAGTACCTTGACCCCAATACGCTTTTGCAGATTGCAGGGCCGGACGGACAGGCGATAAAACTCGACCCGCTTACGGTCATGAATGCCGATGGTCAGTTTGAAGTGAGGGCTTCGGCCAAGATGAGAACTCGACAGAGTCTACAGTCGGGCGGGATGCAGATGCTTTTGCAGACGTACTTGAATCCCGGCTTTGTCTCTCAGTTGAATCAGCAAGGCAAGACGGTTGATATGGACAATGTAGACCGTTTGATGTGCGATGGTTTGAATCTTCCGCAGCAGGCCTTGACTCGCGCTCTGACTCCGCAGGAAATGCAGATGCTTCAGCAAGAGCACATGCAGGAAATGCAGATGAAGATGCAGATGCAGGAAGAAAGACTGCAATCTCAGCAGCAGAATCAGGCCTCGGGAGACGATACGAAGGTGCTGGTAGAGGCTTTAAAGAAAGTTTTGACTCCAGACATCATTCATCACATTGTAGGAATGAAATATCCCGCGCAGATTGCAGCAGACGCGCAGCCGAAACAGTTAACGGGAGGTGGGCAGTGAGAGTAGTGAGATATGAAATTCAAACGGAGTCCATCGTTCGTCTGTTTGTAACCGGAGCCGCATTCACGGTTAATTCCGGCTTTCCCAGCACAGGTAAAGTAATTCGCGCTGGATATATGGCCGATACGGATGCCTTCTCTCTGCTGGTGGAAGACGCTTCATTTGCGGATATACCTGAAGGCACGGTCGCACCGTTGGCGAATTTCTCTGTAACAACCACATGAGCGACGACGAACCTAAATCCTTCGAGGAGCAGCTTGCCGAAGTCTCAGAAAATGCAGCTTGGGCGCAAGCGCGTCCATTCTCTCTGCTGCTTTCAGTGATGGAAGATTGGGAGCAGGAAGCCAAAGAAGCGATGCAAAACAATATGGCCCAAGAGCAGGCATGGAATTTTCAGATGAGATGGGCGCAGCGCGAAGGGCTTGTAAAAGCAGTGAAATTGTTCCGCGAATCTATGATCCGAGAAAGAGAAAACATGATTAATGAGATTGCTCAGGAGATGCAAAACCAATGAGCGATGCTTTCGAGAAAGCGATATTGGCGGAAATGGAACCGGGAAAACATTATTTCATCGCATTCAGGCGCGGCTCTGTTGCTAGATCTTCTGCTCAATTTCTTCTTGACTCTCTGCAAGCCAGAGACATACACGTTTACTTTTTGGAAACTTACGATAATCCAGCAGAATGCCTGCTATTCAACGCTAAAAAAGAGGAAAAAGTTAAAGTATGAGCACTCCAGTAATTACACCATCCGCCGATCCTCAGGTACAGACAACACCAACTCCGGCAGGGATGCCTGCTCCAGTTCCGCCTGCCCCCACGCCTGTAGCGGCTCCTGTGGCCCCCGTAACGCCAGCAGCGCCTACTCCAGCGGCCACGCCTACACCATACGCCACAGAAGACCTTGGGAACGGTAGGGTAAGGGTTAAATTTGCCGATTTGCCCGAAGTTTATGAAGGCACTCAGGCTGAAATTCTGCCCAAAATCGCTGAAGCCCTCTACAACACAAAGAAATATGCTCAGACGTTGAAGCAGACTCCGCCTGCGGCTCCGGCTCCTCCGGTTGTTACTCCGCCGACAAGTTCAAGATTCGCTGATACCGTGGAAGAGCAGGCTGCAAATCAGTTGGCAGACCTTGTGGCCAAGAGATTTGGCTACGAAAACGGAGATGCTCTGCAAAAAGCCCTCGGCCACACCGTAAACACGGCAGATGACTACCAGAGCAATCAGCTTTCAATCAGCTTTCAGGCTGCGCAACCGGATTTTAACGGGATTCCGGAAAACGTGGCGAAGCTGGCCAGCACCATCGGAATGTTCGTTGGAAGTGATGAGGCTTGGGCGCAAATGCAGCCTGCCCAGCAGTTGAATGCTATGAGGGCAGCACACGCCTATAACCTTCAGAACAAGATTTACGAGCCACGTCCGGCGCAGGCCGCGCCACCTCCCAATGTTCCGATTCCTCCGCCACCTGTGCCAACAGCGAAGTCTCCGCAAGATCAATTCTCAGGCGTTCCGGCAGACATGATTCCGACAATTAATGACACTCAGGCGGTGATTCTTGAGAAAACGGCAAAGTTGCGGGCTGCGGGGTACATTCAGTGAGCAGTAAGCTTGAAGTATTTTTCTGTTCGGCTCCGCAATCGGATGACAGGATACAGCTTGCCGCCCAAATGTGGGAAGTTTGGCGCAAAGTTCAAGGCATCAAACTCACGGCCTTGTATCCAGAACGCGGCAAGTCCTACGAATTTCAGCGTACACGCCGGATGATTGCGGAAGAAAAGGCCAAAGGCGACATCTACATCCTGACCGATGACGATATTGAACCTGATTGGGAAGGCAAACCGGATTGGCTGCACAGAGGAAAAATGCTGCTGGAATTTCATCCCGAATTCGCTAGTCTTCACGCATGGATTGACGGAATTCAGCGATGGACTCCAACGGATTACAAACCGTTTGAAGATGGCGATGTCATGCAGCACCACTCCGCCGGGGGAATCAGGTTTATCCGCAAAGGATGCATGAGGGATTGGCCAGAGCAGACTTCACGAGGGTACGATAACACTCAAGGCGATTATCTCAGGCAGAACGGCTACAGAGTCGGATACCTCAAACACCTGAAGGCGATCCATCATGGAGCGGGCGAACGGTCTGACCTCTGGCGGGATTTGTACCAGACGGTTACGCAATGAATTCTTGGGAAAAGCCTAACGAGAACGGAGAAAAGCCTGGAGATATATGCTGTCTTCGCGCTTCTGGCGGTGTGTGCTATGACCATGATCCGAAAAACTATCCTCCATTCTCTGACCATGTTGCATTAGCGCGTTCGCGTACATGGAACGGAGGCGATCCGTGGCACTTCATAGCTTACTGCCGTTTGCTGCTTGGATTGCCAGAAGAAGGCCCTGCACCTTATGGGCTTATTGATGACGCTATTCACGGAAATCGAAAATGAGCACTTCATACATAGAATCCAACGGGCTGCACTCTGCCCCTTCAGCGATGGCCGTGGAATACGAAACGGCTGATTTCCTGTATGGATTGGTGCGGTTGCTCAAGCCCAAGGTGATTTTGGAAACCGGATGCGGAGAAGGGCATTCGACAAAGGCGATGGCTCGCGGTGTGTTAGAAAATGAACGAGGTAGGGTGTTTACATGCGATATTGAGAATGCCCACGTAGAAGAGATATTGAGTTTGCAGTTCGATGTTGTGGGCTTCGTTATGCACGGAGTGATTCTATGCTCGCAAGTGGATAATGTTGACCTTGCTTTCCTCGACTCCTCGGGCGACCGTGTAGCAGAGTGCGCAGCCCTTCAGCTTTCACCCAAAGGCGTAGTAGTTCTGCACGATTCCAAGCGTGAGGAATACAAGCCCATTTGGACAATGAGGCCATGGGCTTCAATCTGGGAGATAGATACTCCAAGGGGTTTGGCGGTGTTTCAATCATGACGATTGCAGAGCATGTACGTAATGCCGTCCGTCAACTCCAGCAGGGAGAAAAGATTGGCAGATGCGGTACACCTGTTATAATTTTTTGTCCGATGCGCCAGAAGTGGGAGAAATACGGCGAAGCATGGGAAACTCTATGCACGGATGGCGATGACTTAAACGAGGCTGGCATGTTCGTTGTTCCGGCGGTTATCCAGTTAGCCTACTTTCGCATTGGTGAGCAAGTCTGTCAGTTGGCTTACGTCATTCAGTCAGAAGTCAAAGCACCTATCGGCAGCAGTGCGGTAGACATGCAACACAGGGAATATCTCAGGGCTAGAGGGGTTATGCCTCGCCCGCTGTAAAAAGTTCTTGCAATCGAGTCCCGATTGTGTAATGAATGTAACAACTGCTGAATTGGAGAGTCCCTCCGGTACTCGGCAGAAAACAAAGCAAGTCCAAGCTCTAACGTAGAGTCCCTCCGGTAGGCTTGCAGGCGAATGCAGGGAATCCCCCTGAAATAGCGAATCCATAAAATTCACTATTTGGAGAGTGCGTAATGTCATACGCGCCCCCGGCAAACTCTACTCAATCCGTAGGCCTTGCACATCAGGCGAGTGTGTTCTATGACCGCGTTGGTCTGGACAGACTTGAGCAGATGTTCCGCTTTGCGAGTGTGTGCGATCCACACCCTCTACCTCTGAACGCTGGCAAGACGTATCAGACCTACCGCTTCGATCTACCCGGAGCCAACACTACACCTTCGGCAGAAACGGTTGGAACTCCGTTTCCGCAGGCTTCGCGCACCGTCTCAGCCACCATTGAGCAGTATTCGGACTTTACCTCTTCGTCCGAACTGTTGATGCTGACCGACATTGCCCAGACTACTACCCGCATGGTGGACGATGTTTCCTACCGTGCAGCCAAAACCGCAGATGTTATTTTCCGCACGGAATTCGATGCCAACTCCTCAACCGTTGTAGGCACTCTGGGTTCTGCTTTCTCCGCCGCCGACATTCGGAAGAATAAACACCTTCTGACTGGTGCAGACGTTCGCGGAAGAGTGGATATGGGCGGAGATTTCGGGGTAATCATTCACCCGTATGTCTCGCATGACCTGATTGCTGACAACACCGCCGGCGGCTTCATTGACGTAATCAAATATGCCGATCCCTCTCGCGTTATCTCCGGCGAAATCGGAAAGATTGCCGGATGCCGGATGCTGGAAACAACCAACGTCTCAACCACTGGCACAGCGCCTTCAATTCTCTACAACACCTATCTGGTGGGGCAGGGAGCGGTCGGCAACATTGACCTGACAGGCAAAGGGCCAACCAAGGTAGTTGATGCAAGGAATGAACGGTTCCGCGTCAACATTGTGGCTGGCGGGCCGTCTCCGGCTGATCCTGAAGGCAACATTGGCCAGTATGTTTCTTACTGGTTCGCAACCGCAGCCAAGACTTTGGACTCGAACGTGTTCCGCTACAAAGTCATTCAAGCAGACAGCTCGATTGTGTGAAGCGTCGATGAGTCGCTCAAACCAATTAACCCGAGTCGGCGGTGAACCGACAAGGAGCAAAATATGGCAGTAGCAGGCAACACAAATACGCCGTACATTGCGAAACGGGCGGCAACGCTTGTGACTTCCGGAACTGCGGCAGTCGCATTCGTTACTAATCAGGACGCAACCAAGACGGCCAGCGTTTATCTGCCAGTGACTACCCAAACAGCCATGCGTGGGGTTATCAGGGCATGGGGCAGGGTCAGCACTGGAACCTCAGGAACCTTTCTGGCGAAAATCCAGTTTGGAACCAACACAACCGCCACTTCTAATACTGATATGGCTTCACTGGCCGCGCAGACCGTGGCGACAACCGGAAACTGGGAACTGGAAAGCCAGTTTATCTGGGACTCCACAACCAAGAAGCTGCGTGGAAGAATGACTGGAGTGAGTGGCGATACTCCGGTAATACTCGCGGCAGCCGTAAATACCGCTGTCATTTCTACCGTTGATCTGAGCACTTCAGGGAACGGCTTGACCGTGGCCGTGGTATTCGGCACGGGCAACGCGGCTAACACCGCAGTGCTCGAAGGCTTCACGCTGGAGGTGCAGTGATGGCTGGCGGATCATTCATTCAACCGACTAAATCCATTATCACTTCAGCGGCCCTGAATGCCACTGGCACGGTTGCGCTTACCGGAGCGAACGTCAATGGCTTCCGTATGGGCGATTGTTTTGCCCTTGGCCTTGAAGTCACGGCGACCTCTGGCACTTCCCAGACTTGCGATGTTGTGTTGCAGACATCACTTGACGGAACTAACTGGATTGATCTTCCTTTGCGCTTTACGCAGAAGACGACAGCCACAACCACAGGGACTCCGGAATGGCTTGTGTTCCGCATGGGCTTGGGGCAGAACGAAGTCGCACTTGCCCAAGTGACGGCGGATACAGGCGGTCAGTTGGCCAAAAACTGTATCTTCAACCCTGACCAGATGAGAGCGAAGGCTACACTTGCAGCGACCTCACACTATACGCTGCAATTCAACCTTCTCGTTCTTCCGGTTCAGCGCGTAGCTTAATTTTGCCATGTCTCTCTTGACCCTAGATGCTCCCGCATCACTTTCACGGGAGTTAGCCGTCCAAAAGGTTAGCTCCCATCTTTCTCCTGAAACACGTTTTCTCTGTGATCGACAAGGATACAAGCGCGATTACCAAAAAGCCCTCATTGCAGATGCAGACAAGAAAGCGGCTGATTCAGTAAGGGCGGATGCTGGGCAATCAAGAACTTCATTTGAGGCCCGCAAAGGGATTCTGTTGAACTCTTCCGTCATAACTGAGCGGTTGAAAAAGCTAAATCCGGGTTTCATATTTCAGCGTTCAATCGCCCGTCCCGAATTAATGGGTGTCTATGTGCAAAGCAAACGTCCCGAGCATCAGCCCGAAGGCTTGATGTACACGGGAGTCGCGTTCAACATCGGCCTCAATCCAGAATTTTCAGTAGTAAAGAAAGCCGAAGACCATGTTTCCGTAGATGGTCAAGTCCATATCGGTGAATGTAAAGGCATCGCTTTTATCGGCTGGCGAACCTGCCTTACCCGCTTGATCGTGAAGAGGTTTATTTCTCAGGCCGGAGCAGAAAGACTTTTCGGAACAAACCAAACATCCTCGATTCTGGCAGCGGCTTTAGGCCAGAGGAGCGCAGCGGAATGAAGAAATGGATACGCGAAGAAATAGCCCGCAAAGATGCGGAGCAGCATTCAAGCAACAAAGAAGAGGAGAAACAGCCTATGGCCGATGAGCCTAAAGATCAACCGTTTACTCAGTCGCAATTTGAGCAGATGTTGACGATGTTTGCCAAGATGCAGGAAGGCAGCAACAAGAACCTTCTGGAAGCAATGAAGGTGCTGAAAGAGCCTGACGAGTACACCAAGGAACAGCAGGAAAAACAGCGGAAGCGTGATCTTGAACACCGCGTTAACCGGATGAAGGATTCCGTATCTGAAGACCGGAAGATGCGGCAATCATGGTTCAACTGCTCACACGTCAAATCGGCTGAAGGCGTGATGAAGGAATCGCACGCTTTTGTTGGGCAAGTCAACAATGACATGCATTACCGTCCTGTATGTTGCCGATGCACAAGAGCGTTGCCAAAAATCAGGGCCACGGATGAGCAAATCAGGAACGGTGTAGGACTGCGTGGAATCGACTTGATTACGGTTGGCCGACGCGCAAATCCGTCTCTTAGCCCTCTGGAGATTCTGCTTAACTGGCATATTCACACGGTAAAAGACTGCAAGGATTGCGCGAAAGGTCTTTGTGCCGTCCAGCAGTTACGCGAACAGAGACAAGGCCATCTCGATCCATCGCCAGAAATCCTGCCCGATGGCAAGGTGTTGGCTGAATCCGTGGTTTCCCAGATGGAAAAAGAGGCCCAAGTTCAAGGAGTGGCGTGATGGCTAAACCAAACTCATCGGCTCCGCTCGGTTCTGGCGGAAGATTTGCGGCCCTCAAGCAAAAGCTGGCACAAAAACCGGGAGTCACCGATCCCGGCGCTCTCGCGGCGGTAATCGGGCGGAAAAAATTTGGCGCGAAAAAAATGTCAGCGATGGCGGAGGCTGGCAAGAAATGAAAACTCAAGCAACTCCAGTCACCCCTCTTGGGACTGCTGGAAAGTTCTCTGCACTGAAAGAAAAACTCGCGCAGAATCCCAAGGTAAAAAATCCCGATGGGCTTGCAAGTGTTATCGGTAGGCGTTCCTTGGGTAGAAATAAGACAGCAACAGTAGCAACGGACGGCACTCCCGGCCTCTAACTCTTCATGGCATTCACATACGCAGCGCAGGACGCTATCACTGTAGCGCGTTCCATGAGTCACAAAATCCCAAGCGTAGACATCCAAGCCTATGCCTGTGACATTGTGTTTTCGACTATCTGGACGAAATTCCCGTGGAACTGGACGCTGGCAACATTGACTGCAATCACTCTTTCAGATGGCGTACAGGATTATGCTCTGGCGACCGCTGACGCTGCTGCGTTTTATCGTTTTCCAGATTGGGGAAGCCTGAAGATCGCTCAAACCAATTTGACTCCCGTGGAATATAGAGAACTCAAACAGAAAAACCATTTGGGAGTTGAATTGACGATGAAAGGCGGAATCAATTCTATCCGCCTATTCTCCTACGAGGGGTCGATTTCCAAGGTCAGGCTTGAACGGGCTGTTTCTGTTCCTTCAGGTGCAACGCTTCAACTTCAAGGCGAGTACCAAACCAGACCTACAAAGATCACGGCTAACACTTTGAGCACAACGCTCGTATTGCCAGACCACTATTTCAACGTGTTTCTTTCCGGAGTGAGATGGCAGCTTTATCAATTGTCGGATGATCCTCGCGCCGGGATTATGAAAATTGATGAAGAGGGCAGACAGAGCTACACCGGACAGTACAGCGTGTTCATGAATGACCTTTTCGCCATGCAACAAGCTGAAGACTTATCTAACGGAGAAGATGCTGCTTATCCAGAATCGCCTCTTGGTTCGCCACGGGATTTCACGCCCGGACTTTTCTAAATGTCAAGACACGTAGAGATACAAAATACATCAATTCCGTACAGAAGTAATGCCGATATTACTTCGCAGACGGTGAACCTCATCTCGGGTTCAAAGAATATCTTGACGACTGCCCGACAGTTGATGGAGCGCAGACCGGGATTCGCAGATTCAGTTGAAGCGAATCCAACTACTTTTACGAACGTGGTAAGACACATCTGGTTTACCAAGTGGGGAACGGGCGGTTTTTATTCCATCGTCAATGATATTTCTGGTGGGTTCTCGAAGATTTATAAGATGCTGCTGGGAACAGACGCTAACTATTCTCTGATTTTTACCAGCTCAACCGCTGATCCGTTTGACTTTGCCATCTCAAATAACACGCTTTTTATGGGCAACGGGACGGACATGCGGAAGTATATTTCCGGCGCATCCACTACAAAATGGGGGATTACAGCACCATCGGCGGCGGTGACAGTAGCATCGTCCGGAACAGGTATTTCAGCATTTTCAGGATGGTTCTGGTTTTACACCTACGCCAGTTCGGTTACAGGGCATGAATCCTCAGTCTCTCCGATTTCTGTTTGCTCACAAATAATCACCAACAAAACGATGCAGATTGGGGTTGCCGCCTCGGCAGATGGTCAAGTCGATCAAATTAGGGCTTATAGAACAACAGATGGTGGCTCACAAGACCCGACTCTAGCAAGGGAACTATCGAACAGTCCTTTCCCCAATATCGGATGGACGTTTACATCAGTCGCCAATGCTTCCGCTGGATCGACCGTTTACACAGGAACTCCTAGCGGAGCAAGCGGATTCGCTTCAAGCGTAGGACAGACATTCACGGTTGCAGGGTTTACTACCGGAGCCAATAACGGAGCATTTGCCTGCACAGCGTCAAGCGCAACTACGCTGACACTAACGAACGCTGGTGGAGTATCCGAAACTCACGCCGCTACCGGTATTCTCACCGTTTTAGATACCACTCCAGACACTTCTCTGAGCACTCGCACAGCACCCGGATATACGACGAATGATCCCCCAACACCCTCAGACAAGCTTACGACCGATGCCACTGGCGGCAGGATTTTTACTGCGCAAAACGCTTCTACTTATTTTTCAGCACAGGAAGAATTACCTGCCAATGGTTCACCTTGGGAGTGCTTCCCTTCAGGAGCAGACGGAAATTCATATTCATGGCCGCAAGAAGTACAGGCACAGGCAACACAAGCAGATGGTGTAGGAGTTTTGACGCGGGGGAAAATCTGGAAAATAGCCGGGAACCTAAGAAACAATTTCATTCAGCAAGGTCTTTTAGACAGACGTGGAACTATCAGCGTTACTGCCGTAGCGTCCCTGGGAAATTCCGTTGCATGGCTGGATACAGCTTCGCAGGTGTTTTTGGACGGACAGGAAATTGGTTTCGATATTCGGACAGACATCAAAAACATTGACCACTCCCAAGCCTATCTCTGTATTCATATTTCAGGGCGTTTCCATTGGGTGTGTCTTTTGGACGGAGCGAACGGGAAAATCTATGTCTATGACATGGACACCCAGCAGTGGCTTCCGCCGTTCACCCTTCCTGGCGTTGCTTCGGCATTGTCTTCAGGTGAAAGCTCTGCGGGAGTGGTAACGCTTACCGTGGCCCTTGGCAAGACCAAGATGTACAACCTGAATATTTCCAAGTTCAACGATGGCGGAAGCGCTTACTCGGCAGTGGCGGCAACGAACATTATTGATAACGCGGAAGCCGACGAAAAACCTTCACAGCCTTTCAGGTCAGTGGTGGTTGAAACCGATTCCAATCTTGCCAGCAAAGTTGAATACATTCTTGACGACGATCCTACAACAGCATCGGCACCGTATGTCGATATTTCCAGCAACGTATCAGATCCAGTGGGCAGAGAAAACGGCGTGAATCTAGTCAAGAAAATCTATCAGCCTGAAGATAATCCAAACGGCGAAAGAGTGGGCATGAGAATTACATGGCCAACCTTGGATCAGTCTTTTACTTGCTACACAATCACTCTCAACGATCCAAACGTGGGCGGATAAATGGACTTACTGAAGTCTATTTACGATATGGGCGGGCAGCCGGGGATGCAGGCTGACAATGGCAACGCTAATGTCCGCATTGCCAGACTGGAGAGAAATGCGCCTTACCAGTTGAGGGGTGGAGGGTTAGCAGCAACTCGTTTCTCCATGCTGAATACCGATGGAATCGTGGATGGAAAGCTAAATCTTGCAGTAGCAGGGGCTATTGATTTTCAGGGGATATTGGCCCCAAACGTAGTAGACGGAAAGTTCACTATTTCCAGCCCTTCGGATTCAACGGCAACGATATTTTGGGATGGAACCAATTCAAGCCGCGTCCCTGTTATACGCAGAGCAGATCAAACTACTTCTACCGTCCCGGCAAATAATCTGACAATCACAGGACTGACCGCAAGCTTGAAATATCAGGCATTTGCTTATTGGGCACCGGGAAACGCTTGTGGATTAGGATGGTCGCCGGGAGATA
>Ga0207695_10006112_pt1 | contig 15710 bp, 16 predicted proteins | sample KBSC54metaG_FD_184354 | JGI IMG/M metagenome (GOLD analysis project Ga0207695, IMG submission 184354) | Corn rhizosphere microbial communities from Kellogg Biological Station, Michigan, USA - KBS C5-4 metaG (SPAdes) (version 2) | ecosystem: Host-associated > Plants > Roots > Rhizosphere > Soil... | reverse complement strand
GTTTGAAATGTGTGGTGTCCATAGGTGATTGTTCTCACGTTGGACGCTGTGTGGAAGAAACTGATCTCAATAAAAAGCAGAAGGCCGCCGGGCCGGCTAAGACGGAAAACTGCGGGCGGCTACTTTATACTTCAGAAGTTTCTCGCCGTCTATGGTGTATCCCAAACCTGGCGCGGTAGGCAATTCGATGTTTCCATTCTTCACTTGCAGAAACGGCGAAATAATATCATCGCGGAACCAACGCGTGCTCGCTTCTACATCGGTGGGGAAAACAAAACCGTCGAGCGATGCCAGTGCCGCACCCTGCGCCTGACCGATGCCCAATTCCGGCATGGTGCCCACCCACGACTCGATGTAATGCTCACTGCATATGTGAAGCATCTCTAAAGCGCGATGGAAACCACCGATGCGTTGGACCTTAAAGTTGGCGATGCGGAAGCTGTCGAGTTGAATGGCACGGCGCAGTTGATCGGCGGTGTCCAGGCTCTCATCCAGACAAATCGGCGTCCGGACTTCTTGCTGCAAGGCCGCAAGATCTTCGAGAGCCGGGCCAGGAAATGGTTGCTCGAACATCATCAGGTCGAAGTCGTCAAGTGCGTGGAAAACGTCCAGGTGCGCCAGGGAATAGGCGCCGTTTGCATCCACGTATAAGGGAATGTTTCCGAATGCTTTTCTGGCCGCCTTCACGATGTCAATATCGTGCCCTGGTTCGATTTTCAACTTGACGCGGTGATACCCGTCGGCGAGGTAGCGATCTACTGTTCGCAACATGTCGTTGAGGTCGTCGTATAGACCGACCGCGAGCCCGGATCTGACGGTGGCGGCCGTCCCACCAAGCATTTGGTGTAGTGGTTTATTTTGGCGCTGGGCGAAAATATCCCAGAACGCCGTCTCCACGCCGGTCTTTGTGAAGTTGCCCGCGGGCAGCTTGTCCAGCGCGGCGTTCCAATCCGATGGGTCTTCGAACGTGCGGCCGAAAAGAGCCGGCACGACGATATTGCAGAGTTCCTCCCACGACCGCTCGGGCGTGTCACCGGAGTAGAAATTCCCGGTCATCGGCGAGGATTCTCCGTAGCCTGTCAATCCCTCGGAGTAGAGGGCGATGATGATGCCGTCTTTCTCAGAAACCGCTCCGGAGCTGATGCGAAACGGTTCCACCAGGGGCACGCGGACGTGGGTAAGGACTACTTTTTCAACCTTCAATGATCCTCCGAATTTACAATGTATCAGGCTAGGGCGCGAAGTAGCCCGCGATATCCAGGATGAGGTCGGTGGCACTTGTGACGAAAGCACTGATGGCTCCGTCGGCGCCTGCTGGAACGATCGCTGCATTTCCGGTGATTGTCCCGTCGAGCGCATTCAGCGTTGAGACCACTGGTTGTGGCTGCCCGGCGGGCCAGAGGGAAAGATATCCAAGTGATCCCCAAGGCACGACGGTTGCGTTTAGCGAATAGGCTTTGGTGTTGCCGCTTATGCCACACGCGCTGGAGAGTAGCGGGTATGTTCGTCCCGTGGCAATCGTGGGGCCGCCAAAAAGCCCCGGTTCCCTGCGCGTGTCCACCATGCGGCAGGGTGGCACAGTGTAGAAGGACAGCGCTCCCGGTGAGCCGGGTGGCGCGAAGTACCCATTAACATCAATGACTACGTCGGTTGTTTCCGTGGCGTATGCATTGATACCGAAGTTAGTACCGGCGGAAACGATGGCCGCGTTGGCGACGATCGCGCCAGTTGGAGAATTGAGGGTGGATACGAGCGGCTGATTCTGACCCGAGGGCCAGACTGTCAAAAAGCCAAGGATCGTTTTTGGTACTGCGGTAAAGTTCAGAGAATATGCTTGGGCAGTTGGTGGAAGACCGCACGTACCTTGATCGGGCAGAAAGGTCCGGGTGCTCCCCGCCGAGATAGATGGTCCGCCAAATGGCCCTGTAGCATTCCGCGTATCGGCAATCCGGCAAGGCGTGACCGGATAGAACGACAAGCCGTTTGCTCCGGTCGCAGGGACGAAATATCCGTTGATGTCGAGAACCACGTCAGATGGATCTGTGACGAACACGCTGACGGCACCTCCGGCGCCTGCGGGCACGATTGCTGCGTTTGCTTTCACCCGTCCGTCCAGGGAATTGAGGGTCGACACCAGCGGCTGAGATTGGTTTGCCGGCCAGAGTGTCAGGTAGGAGAGCGGACCAGATGGAACTGCCGTTATGTTAAGCGAGTATGCCGCCGCAGTCGATGGCACGCCGCAAGCGCTGGAAACTACCGGAATGCTTCTGGTCTCGTGAGCACCCAGCCTCGGACCGCCGAAGGATCCGGCTGGATTGCGTGTGTCGGAGATGCGGCACGGTTTCAATGGCACGAATAGCAGTCCGCCGGTAGGTGTCCCAACAGTGGTGAAAAACGCTGTTACCGATTTCGGTGCGTCCATCGTGACGGAAGTCGAGGACTGTCCCAGATTGGCAACGGGGCCTGACCAGCTCGAGAACTGATAACCCGGGGCGGGGATAGCTTGAATGATTTGCGTTGTACCTGCGTCGAAAAGGTAACTGGAACCGGGCGTCATTACCGAGCCGGCGCCGGGCGGTGAGACCGAGGTGGTTAGCGGGAACTGAGTCTTGAAGACAGCATTGTAACTTGCGGATGTCGACGACACTGTAATCTGGTGCGTTTGCGCGCCGGAATCGCTCCAGTTTAAAAAAGCAAATTGTGCCCCAGGTTGATACGGCTGTGGGAGCACCGCGATAGTATGAGACGTGCCAGCGTTGACGCTGATGTTGCAGGGCGTGAAGCAAGCCACACCATCCACCGAGACTTCCATACCAGGAGGCGAAGATGTGAGCGTCAACGAAACCTCGGTGTTTTGGGTATTGATCAGTACGGATGTTCCGGTGATACTCTGCACTATGAGATCGAGCTTGTTGTCCCGGTTGAAGTCGCCGATTGCGACGAGCAGCGTGTGAGGCTGTGACACGGACACGGAGGTGAGTGGAAAAGTGAAGACGTTCCCGAATGTCCCATCGCCGTTCCCAGGCAGGATCCAAACCAATCCGTCAGGCGAGAGAAACCCACCGACAGCGATCAAATCTGGTTTGCCATCCCCGTTCACATCGCCGATTGCGACCCCATAGATGTAGAGGCCGGAGATTGTGGCGGCATAGAAAATGCCACTCTGAAACGTTCCATCGCCGCGGCCTAGGAACACCTCGACACCACCCCCGTCGGTGATAACAAAATCAGGTTTACCATCGCCGTTTAAGTCCCCAATTGTAAGGAGTGGCCCATTTTCGTCAGTATAGTAGCCGGGAACGCTGCCGGCAGGCCGGAATGTTCCGTCGCCGTTTCCGAGGAGGACTTGAAAGGCGCTTGTGTACCCTATGTCGTCTTGATGCACCGGTCCTTCGACAACGATATCGAGTTTGCCGTCCGCGTTGATGTCGAACACGCCCACTACCCCCGACGGGATGCTCTGGGATGGTGCCTTGAATGTTCCATCGCCGTTGCCAAAGGCAATGGAAGCGGTGCTGGAACCTGTAGCATTCACGATAAGGTCCGGCTTACCATCTCCGTTGAAATCGCCGCGCACCAATCCAAAGGAACCCGAACCCACCTGAATCGGAATGCGGAATGTACCATCACCCTTCCCGAGATACACGTAAATATCATATTTGCCGTTGCTATTAACCTGGTTCACAACCAAATCCATGTTCCCATCCAAATTTAAGTCGCTGATTGAGAACTCGGTCTGCCGTACTTGGCTGGCGACGTTGAGGGGAGACTTGAATGTGCCATCGCCATTGCCAAGCAGGATGGCGGCGGGGCTCCCAGTGCTGAAACTCAGAGTTGCAATATCCGGGATGCCGTCGTTATTGAAATCGGCGACCGCGACAGTACTACCGCCGATAGGGATATTGGTCACTCGAAACGAAAGTGTTTGTGCCGACGCGGACGACAGCACGAATCCCGCCAGAAATATTTTGCGCATTTTTTGGGTTGTCTAACAATATTAGCGGACAGCCGGACCGAAAAACTCGATCGGGCCGATTTCCAAAATGCGCTTTTTGGAATCAATCCGTGCAGTCACGGTCTGTTGGCGTTGTGCCGTGACTCCAATACCTCCGCGACTCTTGATCTGCATCGACCAATCCAGCTCGACCTTCTCGCCGTCGACTCGGATAAGTTCCACCGACGAAGTCACCTCCGACGCGGCAATCAATGCGTTCACATTGTCACTGAGTTTGTCGCGGTCCGGCATCGATTTGTCGATGGGCCGCATGAATGCAACCGCGTCACCATCGCTGAGGGCGCTGGCCAGCGGCGCGAAGATCTCCAGAATGTCCGAGTCGTCCGCGCGCGCAGCCGCGGCGAAGACAATGGCTTCGATGAGCGCGCGGCGCGTCACGTCCGATAGCTGGCGTTGATTTTGATGTAGCCTTCAGTGAAATCGCACGTCCAGAAGCGCGTTTCACCCTTGCCATCGCCGCGCAGCTCGAAGCGGATGAGGCACTCTTTGTCGTCGAGCTTCGTCTTCAACTCCATCTCGGAGAAGTCGGCGGCGAAACCACCGATGCAAACGGGCACCCCTTGCAGCGAAATGTCCACTTTGTTCAGATCGAAATCGACACCGGAATTTCCCGCCGCCGAAAGGATGCGGCCCCAATTGGGGTCCGAACCAGCAATGGCAGTTTTCACCAGCGGCGAATTGGCGATGCTCCGCGCGATGCGGACAGCGGACTCCTCGTCCTGTGCTCCCACCACGCGAATCGTGATCAGCTTGTTTGCGCCCTCGCCATCTCGGGCAATCTGCTCGGCGAGGTCTTCCATCACCAGCGACAACGACTCCTCAAACGTCCGGCGCTCCCTCTCGGACGGTTTGATTTCCGAAGCGCCGTTGGCCAGCAGCAGCACGATATCGTTGGTCGAAGTATCGCCGTCCACCGACAGCCGGTTGTAGCTGCGGTTCACCGCGCGCACCAGCATCTCGCGCAGGTGAATGGGCGAAATAGCGGCATCCGTCATCACGAAACCCAGAGTTGTCGCCATGTTCGGATGAATCATGCCGGAGCCCTTGGTCATGCCGGCAATCTGCACTTCCCCGCCCTTCAGCGGAACTTCGGCGAAGGCCATTTTCGGCACTGTGTCGGTGGTCATCATGGCATGCACGACGTCCGGAAAGCGGCTGTCCAAAAGGTCCTCGAACAGCCGTGGTATTGCCTCTACCACGAGTTTCTCGTCCATCTCGACGCCAATCACGCCAGTAGATGCGGGAATTACCTGGGCAACGGGAACCTTGAGCTTGTTAGCCACGGCTTTACAGCAGGCCAGTGCTACCTGATCGCCTGTGCGTGTGGCGCAATTTGCATTGCCGGCATTGACGAGTACGGCACTCACTCTACCCCGCGAGGCCCGGAGGTGCTGGCGCGCGATTTTCACCGGCGCCGCCTGCACAAGGTTCTTCGTAGTCACGGCAGCAGCAGACGCCGGAGTGTCGGAAATAATCAGCCCAAGGTCTTCCGTGTTAACCTTTCGAAGTCCCGCGTAGGTGGCTGCAAAGCGGTATCCCAGCGGCAGTTTCAATTCGTCATGTCTCCCAATCTGTCAGTTGCCGTCAGGTGTTGCCCATTGCAGAAGGCTTCAGCACTCATCCGCTTACGGCCTTCCAATTGCACTTCCAAGAGTTCCAAGGCGGTGTGACTTCCGCAGAGGACGGCGGCCCCGCGCTTCCGCACGTGAATCGACCCCGGAGTGCCCGAATCTATATCAATAGCAGGTTTTGCCTTCCAGATGTGGATCGCCTGCCCGCGGAAGGTAGAATAAGCCCCGGGCCAGGGTGTGAAGCCACGCATCCGATTATAGATTTCCTGGGCTGGCCGAGTCCAGTCAATCTGCCCATCTTCTTTCTTCAGGATGGGCGCATAGGTCGCTTCCGCGTTATTCTGCGGCTCCGGGACGATCGTTTGCGCCTCGAGACCGCCCAGCGTTTCCGCCAATAATTCCGCCCCTAAGGGCGCCAGACGGGCGCTCAGTTGCTCGGCATTCTCGTCAGGACCAATTTCCATTTTCGACTTCAGCAACATGTCTCCTGTATCAAGACCTGCATCGATGCGCATCGTGGTAACGCCGGTCATCGTCTCACCATTGGCGATCGCCCACTGGATCGGCGCGGCGCCCCGGTATTTCGGCAGCAGCGAACCATGAACATTGATGATGCCGATCGGCGGAAGATCGATGATCGACTGCGGAATAATCTGCCCGTAACCGACAACCACCATCGCATCGGCGGCCATTGCTTTGAGCTCTGCTACCACTTCCGGGCGGCGGATTCTCTCGGGCTGATGCACGGTCAATCCCAGGCGCAGGGCTGCTTGTTTCACCGGCGAGAACGCCACGTGTTGCCCGCGCCCCTTGGGGCGATCCGGCTGCGTATATACCGCGAGCACGTTGTGCCCGGACTCGACAAGCCTTTCGAGAGTCGGCACCGCGAACGACGGCGTCCCTAAAAAGATGACTCGCAATTTCAGCAAACCTTTGGGCGCGGATGAACGCGAATGAACGGGGATTGGCAACTCAACTCCATTCGCCTGCTTTTGCCAGTTTTTTGATCTTACGTTTGATCAAATCGCGTTTTAAGACGCTGACGTGGCTGATGTACAGTTTTCCGTTCAGATGATCCGTTTCGTGTTGCAGAGCTCTGGCCAGCAGATCGTCGCCTGTGATCTCGAAGAATTCCCCTTTCACGTTTTGCGCTTTTGCGGTCGCCTTGGCAGCTCGCGTTACCTGCTCGCGGAAACCAGGAATGCTTAGGCAACCTTCTTCGCTGGTTATCGCTCCCTCCAGCTTGAGAATCTCGGGATTGATGAGAACGAGTTTTTCTTCCGAGCGTTCGCCGGCTGAGCAATCAATCACCGCGATTCGCTTGCCGATTCCGATTTGAGTCGCGGCCAGGCCCACGCCTTTTGCCGCATACATCGATTCGAACATGTCTTCGATGAGTTTGTGCAGTTCCGGCGTATCGAATTCCGTTACGGCCGCAGCTTTAGTCTCCAGAACGGCTACGCCGTATTTCACAATCGGATAGATCATCAGAAGTTCTTTACCTGTTGCCGGTAGCTGTCGTGATTGCGGCGTGTTTCGTCGAGCGAATCGCCGCCGAATTTCTCCAGGAACGCTTGTGCCAGAACAATCGCAACCATCGCCTCACCGATCACCCCGGCGGCCGGCACCACGGCGACATCGCTGCGCTCGTAGGCGGCCAAGGCCGGTTCGCGAGTCAGCAACTCCACCGATTCGAGAGGGCGGCGGAGCGTCGAAATCGGCTTCAGGAAACCGCGAACCAGAATGTCCTGCCCGTTCGTCATGCCTCCCTCGATGCCGCCCGCGCGATTCGCGCCGCGATAAAATTCACGTTCTTCCTTCCGGTAATGAATAGTGTCCTGCACCTTCGAACCAAACGATTCCGATCCTTCCTCCGCGTACCCGATCTCGCATCCCTTCACTGCCTGCATGGAGACGATTGCCTGTGCCAGCCGGCCGTCTAACCGCGAATCCCATGTGATGTGCGAGCCCAGACCAATCGGCAAACCGTGCGCGCGGACTTCGAAAATTCCGCCCGCTGTGTCGCCGGTTCGATAGGCTTCGTCCACCACGGCTTTCATGCGCTGCTCGGCTTCAGCATCGACCACGTTGAGCAGCACTTCGTCCTTCAGCGAGAGCGCTTCGATTTCTTCCCAGGTGGCCGGACGGCCGAGTTTCTCCGGGCCAACCGCAATCACGTGGCTCAGAACTTTGATTCCGAACTGACCCAGAAAGGCCTTCGCCAGTGCACCCACGGCGACCCGTGCCGTCGTTTCCCTAGCGCTAGCCCTTTCAAGAATATAGCGGGCATCCTGAAAGTTATACTTGATAGCGCCGGCAAGATCCGCATGGCCGGGCCGGGGACGCGTAACCGGCTTCTGCTTCTCTTCAGATCCCTCAAACTCTTCTACTGGAAGAACTTCCGTCCAGTTCTTCCAATCTCTATTCTGGACAATTACGGCGATAGGTGACCCAATGGTCCGCGAGTGCCGCACTCCGGAAACAATTTCTACCGTATCTGTTTCGATCTTCATCCGGCCGCCACGGCCGAAGCCTTGTTGCCTCCGCCATAACTCTCGGTTGATGGCAGCGAGTGAAATGGGAATCCCGGCGGGCAAACCTGTCAGTGTGGCGACAAGACACTCTCCATGGGATTCCCCAGCAGTTTCGAATCGGAACATTTCGGGAAACTCTGATTTTAGCAGTTTGCGGGCGTTTTCGCTCGAAATAATGGAAGGTATCTGCTAGAGTACTTGGGCAGGCGGGCGCAATGCCCAAGACGATTTACACCGACGCCACCTATCTAAATAACAACCCGTCGTGGCATGTGGAGGACTCCGCGTGGAAGGCGCGGCAGGTGCTTGGCATGCTCAAACGCCACAACCTGAAGCCGCAGACGATCTGCGAGGTGGGCTGCGGCGCCGGTGAAATTCTCGCGCAACTCCGCGATGCCACCACAGAAGAAGTGCAACTCAGCGGCTATGAAATCTCTCCACAGGCGTTTGAATTGTGCCGCCGGCGCGAGACTCCCCGCCTGAAATTTTTCCTCAAGAATTTCCTAGAAGAGAGCGGCCGTTCCTTCGACCTGTTGCTACTGATGGACGTAATCGAACACGTGGAGGACTGCTACGGATTTCTCAGATCGCTTCGTCCACGCGCGCGCTACACGATTCTGCATATTCCACTGGATGTTTCGGTCCAGACGGTCCTCCGCGGCGGCTTCTTCCAGGCGGTCCACGAGAGCGCCGGCCATCTCCACTACTTCACCAAGGAGACTGCTCTCCAGACGCTGGCAGACGCCGGATACCGTGTGCTCGATCACGTTTATACGCCCGGCGCTGTCGACCTGCCGGCGCGGTCGTGGAAAATGGCCCTGGCCCGCCTGCCGAGGAAGATTGCCTTCGCCGCGCACCAGGACATTGCGGTAAGCCTCTTGGGCGGATATTCGCTGTTGGTGTTGGCCGAGCGCGACAATTCCTGATACTGGTGATTCGTAGTACCCAATGAGTACTCACAAGTACTTCCGGGTGTGGGCCACCACACATCTAATCGCGCCGAATTTTTGTTTGCATGTGGATTGCAAATGCTAGCTCTGATCGTTCGGCAGCTCGTATCAGAATGTGGGTCCCTGAAAAATGGGTCCCTCGCGCAATCGCGGGTGAGCGGCAAGAAGCAGTACTATTGTCAATTTTCGGAAACCAAGCTATGATTTTGAAGTCGGTCGGTTTTAGTACGGTGGTAGGAGCTAGAATGCGTCAACTTTTTGCCATCATGATCATAGCGGGTTCGTCGTTAACCGTACCAGCCTTTGGTTTCCACCGCCCGGCTGCGTTTCAGATAAAGAGCAAGCCGAAGGTTAACCGCTATGTTCCGGGCCATGGGCGAAGCAATCCACTCCCACCGCTGACTGTCGTCTAGCCTATAATCCAAGTCTCAGATTTTCATCTGGGTACGTCACGGCATGCCCGTTGATCACCGCGAACGATGTCAGCGCGTGCGGTTTCGGGGCTCCAGTTCCCACAATATGCGATGCCGCAATGCCTCGGGCCAATAATGCGTCCGAAATCAGTGAGCGATGGCATCGCCACGGAACCGCTTCCGCACACATGATCGCGACCCGCTTTTCGGAAGCGAGATCGATCAGCTTCTCGAGATTTTCTCGAAACTCTTCCGTCTGCATGTAGTCGGCATATCCCCGAAAAGAGTCATTCCTCCAACCAAGGTTGATCGAATCTTTGTGGGCATGCCGCAATCCACCAAGTCCCGGATTGTGAACGTACTCAATTTTCGAGTCCTTCAAAGATTTGCGCAGCGCCTCAGTGTTGAATTGCGGGTTGTGTCGGGACTTCGGGATCGTTCGGACATCAACGAGCAATTCGATCTCATGTTCACCGAGCAACCGGATAAACTCTTCAATGGTCCGAGTGGAGTGGCCGACAGTAAAGATCATGCGCCGCTCAACAGAACTTTCAGAACGCCGCGATCGGCCGCCTGTTCAAATGCCTGGGGCGCCTGACACAAGGGCAGTTGAGCCGAGATCATCTCCGCGACGTTGATTTTTCCGACTGCGAGCAACGCGAGCGCGGGCTCAAATCGGCCGCACCGCGAACCCACCAGCGTGAGTTCGTTCACGATCACCGGAGCCGTGTCGATCGCCACCTCGCCGTGCACAGTCGACTTTAGAATGATGGTTCCGCGCGGGCGTGTCATGGTCACGGCGGTTTTCAGACCTTCACTGGAACCGGTGGCGTCCACCACCCAGTCATATTCCGCGATCGGCATCTGCGCGCCAGCCACCTCGCCGGTTACGCCGCGCTTCTCAGCGATTCGCAGCTTTTCCTTATGCCGTCCGAATTGATGCACCTTGGCTCCGTGCGCTTGGAGCACCTGGGCGATGAGCAGCCCAAGTTTCCCGTCCCCAAGAACAGCTACGGGCGCATTTGCAGGAATCTCTACTTGGTCCAGAATCTCGCACGCCGCTCCCAGCGGCTCAATAAAAACGGCATGTTCCGTCGGGATAGAGTCGGGCACCACGTGCAAATTCCGCTCCGGGAGCACCAGGAATTCGGCAAACGCACCGGGATGCTTCACGATCCCCAACACCGTCCGAGTAGGACAGTGCCGGCCCAATCCACGCGCGCACCAATCGCAAGTTCCGCAGGCCAGGTTGATCTCGCCAACGACTCGGCGGCCGCGCAGGCTCAGATTCTCCGATTTGACAACTTTGCCCACAAATTCGTGGCCAGGCGTGCCTTCAAACCCGTAATATCCACGCTGGAGTTCAAGATCGGTGTTGCAGATTCCCGCGTAGAGAAGTTCGATGAGAGCGAAGCCCGGCGGCACTCGCGGCAGGTCGCGCTCGACGATTTCCACGTTGCCATCTTTCAGATGAACGGCAATCACTGCTCTCATGATAGCCCGCGGGCCGCTTAGTATAATCGAGATTCACCCCATGAAAGCTGAGTTGATCTGTTTCAATGCGGCGTGCCGCGCCAGCTATGCCATCACCGCGCCGATGTACAACTGCTCGGCCTGCGGGGGCTTGCTGGAGGCGGCTTATCCCGATCTCAAGCTCGATCCGATTGCTCTGAAAGAGATCTGGCGCGACCGCCGCCGTAACAATAGCATCATCGAGCAAAGCGGCGTCTGGCGATACCGGGAGATCATTCCTTTCCTTGACGACCCGCGGCATATCGTCAGCCTGCGGGAGGGAAATACGCCTTTACTGAACGCCCCCCGCGCGGCGTCGTACGTCGGCCTCGACGAAATCGTCTTCAAACATCAGGGCTTCAATCCAACCGGCTCGTTTAAGGACAACGGCATGACCTGCGGCGCTTCACAGGCAATGCGCCTGGGGATGACGCGTGTCGCCTGCGTATCGACCGGCAATACGTCGGCGTCCATGGCCGCATATGCCAGCGCGGCCGGACTCGAACCCATCATCTTCATCCCGCACGGCAATATTTCCTACGGGAAGCTGGCCCAGGCGCTGGAATACGGCGCGAGGACGCTCCAGGTGGAGGCAAATTTCGATCAGATTTTGAAACTGGTGCGGTCGCTGGCGGAAAAGCTCGGAATTTATCTGCTGAATTCTATTAATCCGTTTCGCATCGAAGGCCAGAAGACGATCATCGTGGAAATGATGGATCAGCGGGACTGGAATCCGCCGGACTGGATCGTGTTGCCGGGCGGGAATCTGGGCAATGTCTCCGCGTTCGGAAAGGCACTGCGCGAATTGAAACATCACGGATTCATCTCGAAGATGCCGCGACTGGCCGTTGTTCAGGCGGCAGGCTCGGCGCCGTTCTACGACTATATTCGCGCGGGAAAGGGACAGGAATTCCGGTCGGTAGAGCATCCGGAAACTCTGGCGACCGCCATCAAGATTGGCGATCCCGTTTCGTGGCCGAAAGCCGAGTTCGAGATCACGTCGAGCAATGGCGTTGTCGAGAGCGTCACAGAGCAGGAGATTGCGGACGCCAAGGCAACCATCGGCCTCTGCGGCATCGGCTGCGAACCCGCCTCGGCCGCATCGCTGGCGGGATCGAAGAAGCTGATTGCGGCCGGTGTCATCGCCCACGACGCGGACGTAGTCGCCATTCTCACCGGGAATGTGTTGAAGGACCCGGACTACATCTATCGCTATCACACAGGCGCGCTGAAAGCCCCGGACGGCAGCGATATCAAACCCAATTTCGGAAACAAGCCGGTGGTCGTCCCGAACGATGAGGACAAAATCGCCGCGCTTCTGGCAAACTGGAACTAACAATGTTCATTAGCGACATCCTTGCCGAGCGGCGTCCTGTCTTCTCGTTTGAGTTCTTTCCGCCCAAGAGCGACGAAGCCGCCAAGCAACTGGAAAAGACCATCGCGGACCTTGGGCCGCTGCAACCGGACTACGTTTCGGTGACGTACGGCGCGGGGGGATCGACGCGCGAGAAGACCATCGATATTGTGTCGCGGATTAAGAAAGAAACCGGCATCGAGGCGATGGCGCACCTGACCTGCGTCGGGTCTACGCGGAGCGACCTGGCAGCAGTGGTCGAGCGCCTGGTGGCGGCGGGAGTGGAAAATGTGCTGGCATTGCGCGGCGATCCGCCGAAGGGTTCGGCAACTTTTGAAGTGACTGAGGGCGGATTTCGCTACGCCAACGAACTGGCCGGCTTCATCCGCGACAATCACGACGGGAAACTCTGCATCGGCGCCGCGGGCTATCCGGAAAAGCATCCCGAGTGCAAGAACTTCGCGGTCGACCTCGCGAATTTGAAACGCAAGGTGGACCACGGAGCGCAGTTCATCGTGACGCAGTTGTTCTTCGACAACCGGCGTTACTTTGAATTCGTGGAATATGCGCGGGCAAACGGAATCGGCGTCCCCATTATTCCGGGTATCATGCCGATCACTAACGCCAATCAGATCGAAAAATTTACTTCCGACTGCGGCGCGACTATTCCGTATCCTCTGGCCGCAGCACTCGACCGCCATCGCGACGACGGCGCGGCCGTGCTGGATCTCGGCATCGCGCACGCAACGCAGCAGTGCCTGGAGCTACTGCAAGGGGGCGCGCCGGGCGTGCACTTCTACACGTTGAACCGCAGCAAGGCGACGCGAGAAGTTTTAACGGCAGTGCGCGCGCAGATGATGACTGGCGTTACGGCCAGCTAACTCTGCTTCGTCGTCAACAAAATTCCGGAAGGGGTGGACACGCCTGCGATCTGCGCCAATACTTCATGATCGCCATCGGCCAAGCCGGCCGGGACCGTGACGTTGAACTGGCACAACCCGGGGGCCGAAAGTCCGGCGAACGAGGCGGACGCGACGGCCGCCCCAATGGTAATCGTCACTGGATTAGAGCGCGGCGCCGCGGCGGTCACGGGCGCTCCTGGGGCGATGGCTGGCGTCGTCGGTCCGAATCCCGTGCCATACAGTTCTATGACCTCGCCTGGCTTCGGCGCGGTGAGCGTTCCATCCAGCCGCACGGCCAGAACGTACTTTCCGGAGGCCAAGAATGCTGGAAGAATCTGCTGCATGGTTGCCGCCGCAGGATCGGATGTGCCGGCGGCATTCGTCACCGTCACGTTGACCGAACCGCTGTTTGCATCCGCCGGCGCTTGCGCGTTGATCTGCGTCGGGCTCACATAAGAGAGGAACGCCGGTTGGTTATCGATCTGCACGTTTACGCCGCTCAAAGTTGTTGGAAGATTTCCATTCACCAGGTCGGATGAACCAACAGTGTGGGTCGTTGCTGCGAGGTTCTGCCCGAATATTGTGGTCCATGCGGCGGGAGCAATGCCAGATTGAAATCCGGCCGCGTTGACGATGCCGCCCGCGGTGATCACCGGCTTCAAGGCCGCAGCCGTTTTCACATTGACGCCGATATTCGCAACGGCCGTATAGCCCGTACTGGTTTTCGTCAGGGCGGCGTAAACCACCACGCCGTTTGTTGTCCCGGTCAGCACCATGTCGTTGGCGTTCCGCGTATCGCGACTCCCTCGCGTGTTGTAGGGCGCCGTCGTGAAGACCGTATCGGTAATCGTGTCGTCGAAAAAGATCTGCGCGGTAAAATTGTCCAGCAGCGTGGAACCCGAATAGGTTCGAATCCTCACGTGAATGTGGGCTGTCCGGCCGTTGTACCAGCCCGGATAGATGGTGGTGAATTGCACGCTTCCGGTATCATCCGAAATCTGATATCCGCGGAGAAACTTTTTGCCGACGGAATTGTTGGCCTGCTCGTCCGAATAAATTCCGCCGGCATCGCAATGCCAGATGTCGATCTTCGCGCCACCAAGCGGACCGCACGTCGAACCACTGACTTCCTCCACCGTGATTCCGAGATTCATAAGAGTTCCGGGCCGCGTGGTGTTGTCGGTCGGGTCGACGCGGATATCTGAGCGATTCAACATCTCATCCACCCAATACGGCCCTTCCGTTTGCGCTCCCGCGAGCGTCAGGCAGGAGCCCGCCGCCTCGACGGACTCTTCGCCGAGCGGACCAGTCAAGGCGATCGCGCCGGCGCCTCCGAGTAAGGCTAGCGTTCTCCGTCTGGTTGGTTTTGTCATAGGCGTCTTTCCTCCGAATTTCAACTGTTACGCTGGGCAAAGACAGCAATCACGCGACGGCACGGAGCCGCCAGGAAATCGCTGTGATTGCCGGTCTTATATAGGTAAACACGGAGGGCACGGGACGGGTGTGCGCGCGCCTGTTAAGTTTTGTAAAATCCGCTGAGAGCAGATTACTTGCCGTTCTTGCTCAGTTTCCGGAAGTACTCCGCGATCGCGTCGCCGTAGCCGGCCTACTGCGCGTCCTTGAACCGCAGGAAGGCAACGCGGGAAGTATCGACAGCGACGCGCAGACGAAGGGCGTTACGGCCAGCTAATTCCAGAAATCGACATCGAGCGCGCAAACCGTGGGGTTAAGCTTCTGCATCACAATATCGCTCGAGCGCAGTTCGGTCTCATTTCTTAGGTTCTCACTGCCTCATCCTCCTCGCGAGTGAGCTTCGGAGAGGGACTGCCATTGGCACACAAGTGGATCCAAAGTCGATCGTGATCCGCGAGTTTCCCGCTTTGCCAAGACCGGACGAAGTACGCTCCGCCCGTGACAACCAACGCGAAAGGCCTGCCGTTTATCGCTTCAAGCTGACGTAAAGTGCTGTTGATCCCAATTGCGCGGGTAGTTCTCCAGCGGCAGGGTGGGCTTTGGCTGATACCTCTTCCGTAACAGACAAAGATCATGCGCGGATGAGCCGGGTCGTTGGGGCCTTCCCACAGAATTGCCAGAGCCCTGGAGGGATCTTCCTTGTGGACAACCGTGCCCGGATCGATCTCACCCTCACCCACGTCGATTCCAGAATCGACGACCCATTTGTCGCCGAACGCTTTGCTGACATCCTGTCTGGTGCTGGACTTCGTGACTGGCCCGATGCGAACACCAGGGACAATAACCAAGTCGCGCGTGTTCGCTCCCTCGATCTCCGCGATCAAAAGAACGAGCGCCCCCAAAAGGATCGCGCGCACTATTTGCCGTTCTTGCTCAGTTTCCGGAAGTACTCCGCGATCGCGTCGCCGTAGCCGGCCGGGATCTTGTCGGTCATGCCGCTGCGCACCTGGCCCGCCTGCTGCGCATCGAGTTGCCGCCGTAGTTGT
>Ga0207695_10006106_pt1 | contig 15720 bp, 22 predicted proteins | sample KBSC54metaG_FD_184354 | JGI IMG/M metagenome (GOLD analysis project Ga0207695, IMG submission 184354) | Corn rhizosphere microbial communities from Kellogg Biological Station, Michigan, USA - KBS C5-4 metaG (SPAdes) (version 2) | ecosystem: Host-associated > Plants > Roots > Rhizosphere > Soil... | reverse complement strand
GTAGTCATTCTCTCCCCTGTCGCCTTACCGCTCGCCTCTAATGTCTGCTCTGGGTCGGAAGCAGACGTTTCAATCGATCCCAGGGTTCGGGTTGTTGTTCAAAACCCATTGAAAGCGGACCTTAAAGTCGCCGATACATTGTTGGCAGACCTAGTGCAGCCTATCCGATGTACACCATCCCACATGCAATTCGCCGGGCACACCCAATTTCGCGAACTTGGCCCAGCAGAGTGAGCAATGGTCATGATCGTCACGAACAGAAGCCGGAGTCCATTCGCGACGTGTAAGCGTGACGCCGATTAGGTGATGAGTGCCGACGGTCGAGGGACTGAGCGATCTGGTGCAGCGAGTCCCCGCGCTGCTAGCGTTCCCACATCTGGGTCTTCTCGCTATCTGTCAGGTGTCTGCGAAGCCTGGGTGCCATGCACCACTCCTCACGCCTGAGCGCTTATAGCGTGTTGCAACGACCGGCTGAAGCCGCAGTCGAAAGCGGACGCCCTGTCGCTTGGTCATCCCTTGTACTTTGGGTTCTTTATGAAGCTGCCATCGATGATCAACCCCGAGCTATCGACCCTCCAAGCGCCCATGATCGCCTCCGGTGGCACACCGTCGTTCGAGCCGTAGGATCCGGTGATCACGTATACCCATCCATTTGGGTTGCACTTCGCATCCTCTCGCATGGCGTCACTCACCTGTGACGCCGGATCAAACGTATCCATCGATCCCCCTGTGTTAGCCGCCCATACCACGCTTCTGGTTAGGTCCGCTACGGGTCGTAAGCAGACACTTTAGTCTTGGCCTGAACTTAGATCATCAACCTTGAAAACCTCTAAAAACCAGTAGGTAGAAGGGGCTGTGAACCAATGCCGGTTGGCGTCCGTCTTGAACTGGGCAAGTTGCTGCATTGGTATCCGGTAGCGCGAAAACAACGCCAAAAGGTCCCGCAGGTCAGCGTCAGATATCTCTTTTGACCGCAAAACCAGCGTATCGCCATCCCAGTGATCGAAGCACGGAATTTCCTCCGCCCAGGTGAACAAGTGCTTCTCGTCGAGGTAGGAGCCAAACCTGGCACCCGCGCAACTCAAGCGCACCATCGTGATCTCCATATTTCGAATGCTCGGGCTTTCGAACCCAAGGTCCGCTCGGGGTCGGAAGCGGACCTTCCAATTGTTCGAACTTACTCTGAAAAGTAGTGGTATTTCGAAACGACTCGGCCATCTTTCGAGTAGCCGACCGCCCAAGCACTCAGGAAGTACTCGTAGCGAACTTCGGTCACGCACGAACCATCATTCTTCCCTCGGTAATGGGCATCGTCACCCCACCAAAGGTTCTCGCCACAGCGTCGCATCGTATCTGGCTTTCTTATAGCCCTAGTTGCCTCAGCTGACGGCCGACCCACTATGTCTGCTTCAGGCCGGAAGCGGACATAGGTTATTGGTCTTTGCCGCTCAACTGATCGAATCCTGCTGCAAACAGGTCCGTCAGCAAGGCTAGTTGACAGACGCGTATGGGAGGAATATCTAGCGCTCAACTGGCAATGTGCCTAAGGGGTGCCGGATGACTCGGATCTTGCAAGTTCTCTTGATTATTTTCTTAGTCAACTTCGTCACCTGGCTACCAATGATGGCTCTCCGAAGCACGCTTGGAACAAAAAAGCCGGATGCCATACATACATTTTATGTCCATGTCCGTGGAGGCGGGGATTATTATTTTCGCCCAGCGCTGGGCCTCTATTACAAGAGAATCGCACCTGGCATTTTTATAGTCAGCATGAGCATGGCATTTCTTGCAGGCTGGCTCGCGCCCAAGAGAGAATGACGATGCGGCCTTCGACTCAGGCCACCACCTGATGCTCGCAGCGCAGCCACGCACGATCATCGAGAATGATGTACGTCTCTCGCCGTGGCAGGCTGCAGCAGCGTGAATAGTTTTGCCATGGACTAGATGCGGCGAATGTCCGCTTTGGGTCGAAAACGGACCTTACAGTGAAGGGCCATCGGCGTGGATGCTAAACAGCAGCTTTGATTCGAACTCGTCCTTTGACGACTGCAAGGACTCCACGCAACGGACCAAACCTTCCGCTTCTAGGGCGAGCAAGTCCCCTCGGGACCAGCCGGAAGGCAGCTCCTTGATCTCGCGTGCCTCGACCTCGATCCATTGATAGACACCGAACGGGAAGTAACCGAGCCATTCCGAGCGATAGGTGAATCCGGACGCTTTCATGTCCGAGCACGCATCTCGAATACGAGACCAGACTCCTAGCTGGATATCAGATAGCGCCATACCTCTCCCCATAATAACGACGGTGTCCGCTCCGGGTCGAAAGCGGACCAATGCTAGCTCCTTATCCCACGCCGGCGGGTTGATCGGAACAGCGGGCAGATCTGGCGACACAGACAACGGCGTGAGCCCGACTCTGCGTTCGATGGACGACTACGGCCAAACTCCTGGCATGGCCGCGAGACGGGCGGCCCAAGCATGCCCCCCCCCGGGGCAAAGCCGCGTAAAATAGTCGCTTTACGCCCACTCAAGTGCCCCCATGGCCCTCACCGCCACCATCCACAAGGCCGAACTGTCGATCAGCGACATGGACCGGCACTACTACGCCACCCACGCATTGACCCTCGCCCGGCATCCGTCGGAAACCGAGGAGCGATTGATGGCGCGCCTGCTCGCGTTCACGCTGTATGCCGACGAACGGCTGGAGTTCGGCAAGGGGCTCAGCGACACCGACGAACCGGCCCTGTGGCGCAAGGCCTATACCGACGAGATCGAGCTGTGGATCGACGTCGGCCTGCCTGATGAAACACGCTTGCGCAAAGCCTGCAACCAGTCGCGGCACGTCGTGGTGCTGGCCTATGGCGGCCATGCCGTCGACGTCTGGTGGAGCAAGATCGCCAGCACGCTCACCCGCCACGACAACCTCAGCGTGCTCGCCATCGACCACGCCGACATGCAGCAACTGGCTGCCCTGTGCGAGCGCAGCATGCGCCTGCAATGCCTGATCCAGGACGGCGAACTGCAGCTCATCGCCGGCGACCTCACGCTGCCGATCCATCCGGCTATCCGCAAGGGTGAGTACGCTGTCGCTTGAGAAAGTGCCCTGCCCCGTTTTGAAACGTCCGCCGTGGGTCCAAAGCGGACACCTAATGAATCTCGCGTCGGTACAACCAGCATCCTGACGGCTTGGGCAGGTCCGTCGGCAGCGACTGCGTGACGATACTTTGATGATCAACCCAGATCAGATGACGCCACAGTTCGCCACAGAGGACATCTGACGATGTGCCTGCTAACTCGGTCTCAGCTTCGCCTGGTTCTTTATCGAAGCATGTCCACCACGTGACTCGGACTCCTTCGACCCGCTGTGTCATTTGGGTCGAGTTCGAACGCCCAGCCTAAAGCAACTCCAAGCACGCTCGCTGGTATGTTTCCTGCGGCGTTGAGGGAGTTTCTTGCACTCTGCTCCAATATTCGATCAGTTCGTCTCGCTGCATACCCCACCCGGGCCCGTTGATGAATGGCCGGCGATGTCAGGTCATCCGACCAAATTACCGCCTTATTGCCATGTCCGCCTCGGGTCGGAAGCAGACATCCAAGAACCCGTCGAATTAGATCACAGACATCCAGTTGTGACGGTCAAGGTAGACAATGAAGTCGTCTATGGAATCCGGCGACAGGTAGAAGCGAGTTCGATAGCCCCCTTTTGGGTGCCTTTCGACAATCTCAACGTCCTCGGTTCCCGGCGCCTCCACCAAGAGCCGGAATAGCTCGGTGCACTCGCTATCCGTATAGGCGTTTGCGACCTGTCGCCGCGTTAGTCGTTGGTACTGCCGCATCTCCCATTCCTTAGCCGTAGGTCCACCTCGGGTCGAAAGCGCATATCTACCTGAGTATCTTCAGCGCATGCTTTAGATCTCAAAGTGCTGCCGCCGGTCCTAGTCAACGCCTTCTAACTATTTGTTTTAATTTATCATGCACGTGCTTTACTATCAGATGATAAGTAAGTACGTACATGACAACTGCCAACCACACATACGTTATAGCGACGATTGACGTGCGGCCAGCGCGGCACGATCAAGGGCGTCGGACACGTCACGCTGTGCCTTTGTGCCGAACTGGGCGAGGAAAAGCTCAGACACGGCAGCCTCGTAGATCTTCCACATGCGTTTGCGCAACGCTCGCCCCGCATCCGTGATCGTGACATAGGCCGCGCGCCCATCGTCTGGAGATCGCGCACGCGTGACGAGGCCTTCTTGCTCCAGACGATCCACCAGGCGAGTGAGGTTATAGCGCTCGATCACGAGCGCGTCGGCCAGCTCGTGCATGCGCCGCGTGCCATCCTTGCCGCTTTCCACGCCCCACAGTGCGTCATACCAGGCATAAGCAGGCAAATCGGCGTCGGACAGTCGACGCTCAATCTCCCGAATCAATGCACGATGCGAGCGCACAAATGAGAACCAGAGATCCGGTTCCTTGTTCGCCATATGCGATGTCTCCTGCCCATTGAGTTGCAATCGCAATTATATCGCGGCATGATCGGCCGATATCGATTGCAATTGCAATCGTATATTGGCGCTAGTCCGGGCGATGGCCTCCCGTCAGGTCATTACCCTGCGCGCCTCACATGAACCCCGTTTGTTCGAGATTCCATGAATCATCCGCACGTGCAGCCCTACGCCGCAGGCACCATGAGCCATGGAAAGGCATCCCCTAAAACCACAGAAAGGACCAGCCCCGTGACCATTCAGCTCTATGGCTTCTGGCGTTCCAATGCAGCATTTCGTGTCCGTGTCGCACTCGCACTAAAACAACTCCCCTTCGATGAAATCGAAGTCGACATCCTGTCTGGTCGCCAGTTCGACGACGACTATGCCGAGGTGAACGCGGAGCACGTCGTGCCCACTTTTGTGCACGAAGGACATCGCATCTTTCAGTCTCTGGCGATCATGGAGTATCTCGACGACATCAGGCCGGAACCACGGTTGCTGCCGGTAGACGTAAAAGATCGTGCATATGCCCGGTCACTCGCGCTCGTTTCCGTTGCCGATGCCCTTCCCCTCGTCGTACCGAGGGTTCGCAAGCATCTCGGGGCGGCGTTCGGGGCCGATGCGGCTGCGATCGAGTCCTGGTGCCAGCATTGGTCGGTAGAAGGATTGGCAACCTACGAGCGACTGCTCAGCCGACGCCCGCCGGCTCCATTCGCACTGGGGGGCGAGCCGACAATCGCCGACATCTGCATCGCCGGTCAAGTTATCACCGCGACTCTTTATAAGCTTGATATGGCGCCTTTTCCAAACGTAGCGGCGCTAGCCAAGCACTGCTTCGAACTCCCGGCGTTCGCCGAGGCGCACCCTTTCCGACAACCAGGCTATAAGGCCTAAGGACAGCCAACACTGCGTACGTTCGTCATTTAGGGTCCATTTCCTCCTTACTGCAGGGATAGGATCCGCTTTTCTCTATCGGTACATCTAGCCGCGCTTTACAAGGGGTTGCCCATGATCTTAGCTGTGTTTCTTGAGACCTCCAATGACGCAAGAACCGAGCGCATGGAGGAGGCTCCCGAGTTGCTCCAACGTGATGGACGCTTCTTTTCGTTGCGCGGCGGCCCGCGCCAACCGCAACCGACGGACCGTGTCTGGGACCCGGTGGCTGTTTATGCCCCCGACGAACTGACAGAAGAGGAGTTCCAGGATCTCTTCGAGCTCAACAGAAAGCGCATACCAGAATTGAATTTGAAATACTGACCTCACCCGCGCAAAGATAAGGACATCTCGCAGCCTGGAAATCGACCATGGCTACTGCCGCTGGAGTGGCCAGTCGACGAACTGGCAATGTCTGCTTTCGACTGCAGCCACCTGCCGCTATCTGCAGGTGTCATTTTCAGAGGACCACAGGCTGACGGCCCAGGAAAATCGATCTGACCCGATTACTCGGGCATGGAAATTACGCGCGTCGACATGAGGAGCGGTGCAATCGAGGGGCGAGCAATTCAGCTTCCTTGAGCCGCGGCGGGCTTTGCCACGATGCGCACAAGTTTCATCGGTGGGCCTCCTTCGATAATGGTGATGCTCGAGAAATCCGGTGCGTACTCGATCGAAACCCCCATGGATTCGGACCGGAATCGCCTAGCGGAAAGCGTGACCAAATGTTCGGCAACGGGAGCGCCGGCGCGTGCGTACAGTCCGTCTGGGCGTGCCTCAATAACAACATTAAGCCCACCACCTTCAAAGCGCCCTGCTGCCTTGGCAAGCTCAGCAAGCGATAGCTTTTTTTCCTCGGCTGCGGGAGCCGCGATATCCGGCCAGCCGTAGTCGGTTGCAATAGCACGGACGACTTCATCCATGAGCCGGCGGCCTTGGCCCCCGTTGGTCAGAGCCACAATGCCATCGCCTTTGCCGACGTACGCAATCATGAAAGATTCAAATCCTTCGTTTACGCCGTCGTGACCAAATCGTGCGGCTCCATTCGTATATAGGGCGAGGCCAAGTCCCCAATTATCTCTGACCGGTGTCAGCATCTCCCGGGCCATGGCCGGCGAAAGTCGGTGACCTTTGTTACCGGCGACGGAAGCTTGAATGTCCATCAGCAGTCGCGCCAGATCCCCCGCAGTTGTCCACAGTCCAGCCGGACCGAGCTCGGGGTACACGTGGTAATTCCCGGGAATGGGACTGCCATTGGAGTGGCCAAATGCCATGTTCGCGCGGATCGCCGGGGACGGCGGCTGTGCATACGAGCTTCGCGTCATGCCAAGTGGGCGCAATACCTCGCGCTGTGCAAGTTCCGCAAAGGGCATCCCACTCACGTCGGAAAGAGCCACTTGCATCAGCACGTATCCGCCGCCGGAGTATTCGAATTTATTACCCGCTGGCAGCACGCTACGCACGGCGCCGCTATTGCTTGGCGGTACACCGTCCAAAATCTGAACGGGCGTAGGTAGCGGCGCATCCGGCAAATAGCCGGCAAAGCCATGGACGCCGAGCCCTGCAGTGTGGCTCAGCAATTGACGAAGGGACACACCATTCGGTGCCAGCTGAGGATCTTCCGGCAGACGCCACGAATGAAGTGCATCGTTAATATTCCGATCCAGTCCGATCTTGCCCTGCTCGACCAAGCGCAGAGCCAGTACGGCGGTCGCGACCTTGCTGATCGATGCGGCCTGGAAAGTAGTCTCTGGTGTAACCGGTGCGCAGCTCGCAGCATCGCGAACACCCCAGCCTCGCGCCCATGCGAGCTTGCCGTTGTGAATCACCGCGACGCTTAGGCCGGGTACGTCGTACTGGCGCATTCGTTCGGCCAGGCTGAACGGTTTCTCGCCTGGCTTGATAACCGCAGGCTGCAGATTAGCCTCGACGTATCGGGTATGTGCGTTGCGAGGTCCACCCTCAGCGCCATCAGGGGCAGGACAACGTGATGGCAGCGCGAGCGCAGGGGTCCCGAGCGATCCTGCGATAAGCACCGAGCCGAGCAAAGCAAGCCCAGGGGTCCTTCGCATCATCTATTCCCTCTCCGTTGACTGTCTTGTTTCCACCGATTCAATTGGCGATGTCCGTTAGGTCAAAAGTGGACATCTAACCGAATATTTCCAGCACATACTTTGGTTGTCAAAGTGTCACCCCGGTCCGAATCGGAGCTTCCTAACCAATTGGTTTAGTTATCCATGCACGTACTTTGCTAGCAGCCAACAAGGAAGTGCGTACGTAACAGCTCCAAGCCGCACAGACTTTGGTGCCATGCCCAAGACCGGAAAGCTCGGGCGTCAAACTTTGATTTGCCGGGCTCTGCCTTCAGGCGATTTGTCAGCGTGAATGCCCATGTATTCCTTTTTTTGCGCTAGCCTTTTCGGACCACACGTGCCATGTGATATTCGGAATCTAGCAAAATCGCCAGCTGTTTCACCAACAGAGGCGGAGGGATTTATTCTTATACTCCGCAACGCTTACCCAGCCACCCACTCTTCGCTTAACTGCCAAAGTCGAGCGGCAGCAGCTTCGTCCTGTGCCGCAGCCGAAGTCGCTGCGACTTGCCGTTTGACAAAATACTCCCCAGAGACCTGCTCGACTTCCGGCGCCGTGGCCAGATAGATGGTTGTCTCAGAACCCTCATCCACGCTGATGCCGCGCAACTTCATGAAGCGGCGCATCAGCCAGCCGTACACGCCGTTTCCGTTTGAAAATTCAGTGGCGACTAAGCCCGGATGCAGTGCGTTGGCGGTTACGCCGGTACCGGCAAGTCTTCTGGCCAATTCATTCGTGAACAACAGGAGCGCGAGCTTGGTCCGGGAATATTGCTGAAATGCAGGATGCGCCCAAGGCATCGCAACAGCGTAAAGGATATTGCCGAATTCGCTACGCGGATACGCGCCAAACCCCCGCCTGGCGAACTGTGGGTCCGCGAAATCGAAGTGCGATACGTCTTCGTGCGCCTCAGAAGCAACATTGATGATACGCGCCGGGAGGGCGGCCTTGAGCGCATCGAGCAACAGTCGGGTAAGCAAAAATACGCCGACGTAATTCAGCGCCAGCGTCATTTCGATGCCGTCCACGCTTTCCTGGCGCTGGGTAAACATTGCGCCGACATTGTTGACGAGAACGTCCAGACTTTTGTGACGCTCAAGAAACTGCTGCGCCAGACAGCGAATCTGCGCTTTCGAAGACAAATCCGCGCATAGAAATTCAACCGCCGAGTTGCCGGTGTCTCGCTGGATCGCAGCTACCGTTCGCTGGCATCGCTCCGCGTTACGGCCGACTACGAAGACGGTGGCGCCTAGCCGCGCCAGTTCGCGCGCTGTGACCTCGCCTATACCCGCAGTGGCGCCGGTAACCATGCACACTTTCCCAACCATCAAACGATCTACTTCGGTCATGACCGCCAGTCCCCTCGGAAACTCATGGTTACCATACCCGTCCAACATTGTTACAGCATGAGTCCTGCCCAATGCCAGAACTGTCTGACTTGGATTTGCTCACTTCTTGAATCAATAAACTCCAGCCATCGCAGCCACCACAAAATTGGCATCGCTTGCCACCATTCGCAGGGCACGACGGGCGGCAAAACGCAGAATATTGGGGTCTTTTAGCCAGCTAGATGTGACCAAATAGCCGCTAATTGAAAAGAAGATGAGTACACCAAGGTTGCCAAACGAGTGGCCCCCGACGAACCTTGCCTCCCAGCGTCCGGATAGAGCGAACTGATGACTGATCAGGACCAGGAAGGCGCCAATCAACCTCAATGCATCGAAATTGTTGCGCTGTCCATGGTTCATGTCATCTTCCTTTACAAATGTCCGCTACGGATCGAAACGGACCTTACCAGCATGCCCGCACTGGCCGACGGGAGCAATGGCGCTAGTCGGCACGGCTCACATTCCTACCATGTCTTGACGCTCGGCCAGCTTGTAGGACTTCTCGCTTAAGCCAGGATTATTCCGCTTGAAACGTTCACGCTCCTGTTCGTAGGTCTGCAGGGCTTGAGGGTAATTCAGTGGTGCCATGACCACCTTGTTTGCATCGCTTAGCATTCGCCTGGATCGCGATAGGGTCGGAAGCTGACATCCAAGAACTCATCTAGTTAGAACACAGACATCCAGTCCTGACGATCCAGAAAGTCGTAGCTTGGCAACTCGTGAACAAGTCTACGGGTCCTAGGGCAAGAAATTTATTGCGAGCACGTAAAGGACGAATAGAAGAAAAATCGCAAAAGCAGCCCACCAGGCGACCTTTCCCATTCTCGTCTTCGGCGACGTTCCACCCACTCCAAACATAAGATCCCTTCCTTTCTGGCGCAAACGTCCACTTAGGATCGATGCGGACTCTTTAGGTAGCAGCACCAGATCCCATTAGATATCCGAGCCCTCGTTGAGCACCGGCAGCTTCGAAGCGACTCCTGTGTCCAATAAGACGTCACTTTGGCTTCCACATTCCTGATCGATATCAGAATATGCTCCAAACACGCTCGCGAGAAGGCCCCGACAGGTTGGTATCTAAATATTGCCGTATGGGGCGTCCCCCAACGGACGAATCGCCTCAATGACTTCGACGCCGAATCTGCCGCAAACGTACTCTTCCAACCTCCCGTCGATCATCTCTTGGTAGTAGGTAATTTCCTGTAGCTGAAAATGAGCGGCCAGATCTTCAAGGCTGCCGCTGTGGGCAATGCCTATATTCGTCATATCTGATCGACTCATGTCCTCCCCATTGATCGTCGAAAGGTCTGCTTTGGGTCGGGAGCGGACGCTTCTGAATTACCGTCCAGCGACCTCTGGCGCAACTGTAGATTTCAGTCTGCCACGGCTCGCCAAGGCGCTCTGCCCGGCCCTTCACTTCAGGACCACATTGTCGGCGCTCGCAACTTCTCTCGAAAATTAATCGACCTAAGATCGGTGGCCACCCACCGTAGCAATCATCACCTACCATCGGCCGCGGTTTTGAAAGGTAGAGAAATGCATAAACTTCCCTGGAGCCAATATGCAAGTCTGCTACGGATCGAAAGCGGACCTTACGACGGCGGCCTAGTCTTATTCACCTAGCAAAATTGACCGAACAACCTTGTACTCTTCGACCCTTGCGTAGTCTCGCTCAGTTGGTTCGGCTATCCGCGATAGATCCATGTTTTCCGCGTTGTCGGCGAGCTTCACCAAGCGCGCAACGGGGTCTTGCTTAGCCCTGCGTGCCGCGTCGATCCGAGATTCACCTTGTCGTTTCGTTAAGGCTTCGACAGCGGATATGACTTCCTGTAGGAAACCTTCCGCAGTAAGGAAATCCAGTGTCACACTGGAATCCTCGACAACATCGTGAAGCACTGCGGCTATCCTCTCTATCGACGAGTTCATTCGGAGCATCACTCGAAGCGGATGCAGGATGTAAGGTTGACCGGCCTTGTCGACCTGGCCGGCATGTGCCTTCGCCGCTATTGCTATTGCGCGCTCAAGAGTCGTCATGTGTTCCCCGTCGAGTAAAATACGTGCCCATCTCCGAGGTCCGCTTAGAGTCGGAAACGGACGTTGCTTTGACAGCGCGCAGCTCAAGGTCTCCCTAGTTCGGCAGGCTCACTACCGACTTGAAACCACCGAAGATCATGCGCTTGCCATCGAAAGGACAATCCGCGGCAGCTTCCATGCGCGGGTCTTGCATGAATTTTGCCATGCCGGCATCGCGAGTGGCTTTGTCCGGCCATTCCACCCAGGAGAATACAACGGACTCATCCTGCTTCGCCTGCACGGCACGGCGGAAATCGGTGAGCTTGCCGTCGGGCACGTCATCGCCCCAACACTCCACTACCCGAGTGGCGCCGAACTCCAGGAAAATCGCGTCGAAGGTACGGGCATGCTTGATGAATTGTTCCCGATTGGCGTCGGGTACGGCGATCACGAAACCATCGATATAGGACATGACTGTCTCCTTGGCGGAAAGGGCGGCCGATGCAGCCGCCTTCATATATACGACGAATGAGTGCTTGCGGGATCGACACTGGGCCTGACGCCGGCTCCGATACCAGGATTGATCGGCACTCGACAGACTGGCAGAGGCCGGGCCAATGGCTGCCTAGTGTAGGTCCGCTTTGGGTCGAAAGCAGACCTCTCTTCACCCTCCTACCTGATCGCCGCTATCCGATGTGTCACGTCAAGGCAGACAACCTTTGACTGGAAGAACGGCGTGCCGAGGAAGCCGCCGGCCCCAGGGGCCACGAATTGGATCAGGGGAAAGCTCGTGCTGCCAAAACTGCCACAAAGAACCAACTTGGACGTCGCATAGGTCTGGAGGTTCTGGCCCGGCACAAAACCGACGGGCTTCTGGCCCACTGAGGTTGGGCATTTCGCCCTCATTCGTCCCTGATATCAGTGGCCTGCGACGGCCAAGTGCGTAAGCACAGCGAGAGCCCAAATGATAAATGGGACGGCAAGGCCCCAAAAAATCCCATGCCAATAGCTGATCTCGCGCTTCCTCCAAGGACCACTGGCTCGGCTGAAGCTCCAAAAGAAGAGCGGGAGCAAGGCAAAGAAAAAGAGACTCGGATACCCAAACTGATCGGACGCAAGGCCGCCGAGGAGGAATATCACGGGAAAAATCCACGCCAGCACAAAGGCACGCCAGTGAATTGCTGCAGTCCCCAGCAGGGTCGAATTAGGCGATTCGCTCATAGGCCTTCGCTAGTTTGTTCACTTTCCAGAACGATACCTCCATGCTCGCTCGACGCAAGTCGAATTCTTTGGGGGGCACCGGCTATGGGTCGAAAACGGGTATTCACAGCATGCGATCCTTGACCGCTGCCACGCAATGCTTGCTAACAGGGCTCTCCACGTCGACGTTGTAGTCAGCAGTGGGCGGGCAAGGCGGGGCCGCTTCAGATCGGAACCGAGCAGTTCTGCATTCGCAACCAAGCTAACGAACGACGGGTTGCGTGTCTTTAGAGGCAGCAGACGCGAGACGCGGAATCGCATCGAAAAGAGCACCCCCACCGGGAACGGAGTAGGCCCCAAATACCCAATCAGAGGTGATGTCGCTCATACAATAGAACGTAGTTCCATCATTGCTACTCTCTTCCAAGTACCCGCCGAGTGTCTTGTCCTTCAATTGGATGCGAAGAATGGCGGCTCGAGTGACCCTAGGATGTTCAGGCTCTCGCAAAAAAATCTTTGAAAGCGCGTTTGAAAATTGCCCTATCCCTGGCTTGTCGCGGATAGCGATCGAGTTACTAATCACGCTTGGATACCCAGATCGGGCAGGCTCCACTGTAATGGATACGATTTCGTACCTTGAAAGATTGGCCAAGATCGCACGTTCCTCGCGCGAGGTGGGGTTGATATACCTATAGGAAAAAAAAGGCGACACAAAGGATAAGGAAGACGCCGGCGACGTAGCGAAGCCACTTTGGGGTGTCTTTTCGTTCGTAAACCACGCGATCTCCATTTGGGGCTGTCGATACCTAGCGCGATGTCCGCTTCGGGTCGAAAGCGGACGCTCAAGACTTGGGTAAATGTATGCCACGCTCCCCTGCCAGGCGCCTTGTCTTTGCATCCGGTCGCGCTCCGTGGCGAACCAGGACATCAACCATGTCTTGGTTCTTGCACATCACTGCGCCACGCAATGCAGAATTTCCATTCGGCAGCGCGAACCTGGCATCCGCGCCGGCCTCAAGCAATACTTTCAGGTTGTCCAGTCGATCTCCCCAAGCTGCGGCCATCAGCCCGGGCCACCCACCTTCATGACGTACATCCGCAGCGAGACCATGGTTCAGGAGCGCCTTGATCATGGCCGGCGAACCGTGCTGAGCGGCCTCATACATCGTCATGCTATCGAAGGAGTCCTTGCGCCACCGCGCTCCTTTGGCAAAGAGGCTTTCCAACAACCCCATGTCATCGGCCAGCACCGCCATACCCAGCGGCGTGATGTCCGTGTAGCCGAACGGATACTCCGCATTGGGATTCGGTAGCGCGGCAACCAACTTGGCGAGTTTCACTCGATCAGCGCGGCCAGGGTTGGGTAGCATGCCTTCGCAGATAGGCCCACCCTGCGAATTTGTCGAAATCACGTCGAGAGCCGCAACGAGCACGGCAGGATCATCTGACGCCGCTGCAGGAACAGACAGCAGTCCGATGAGCAATGAAGCGAACAAGCTGCGAAACTGAAACACGGGCCCCCTCCGATGCTCGAACTACGCAAAATCCCCAAGGTCCGCTTCGGGTCGGAAGCGGACACGAGCCCGGCTGCGCTTAGCGGCCTCCGGCCTGACTTGTCCTCTCGACCAGAACATCAAAAGCCTTGCCAATTTCTTCATGCGTAAAGGCACAGTGCCCTTCCCCGACTGGAGGTAGCACCGTCACCTTCGAGGCGTTACCGGCAGCCTTTGCGAGCCCGGGATAAACCGTATCGAAACGCGACGGGACGGTCTGGTCGAACGCATTTCTCTGCAGCACGACAGGTGCCGTGATCTTCCCCGTCAACGTTGTATTGTTCGCTAGATACGCCATGGCTGAGGGCGCCCCTTTGTACCGATGCACCTTCTTATTGAAGGCGCCATCGTCCGCAAACTCGGTGTAGGTGGTCTTCATCGTGTCGACCGGCATGCCGCCTGCACGCTGTACTATTTCGTGCAAGACCATGTAATCGAGCATCAATGACCCTGGCAACGTTGCACTGGTTTCCTGCAATCGATCCTCCAGCCGGGCGGCGCTGGTGGGATTGGCTTTCAATGCTTCCTGGATACGTTCTTGATCGACCATGGCCGGAGAGGCAGGATCCGCCAGATCCGGAAGTACACCAGGGAAATACACGTCAAAGGCGACCAGAGGCGTCACGACGCCACGCGCAACAATATCTGGCGCAGATACATTTACGCCGCATAGCGACAGGGCGCCGCTGTATTCGTGGCCATAGCGTTCCATGGTTGCCAGCGATTCCAGCCCACCTAGCGAGAAGCCAACCACATAAGCATGGTGGGGCGTTCGGTTCTCCTTGATGAAGAACTGACGAAGCTTCTCACTGTTCTCCAACGCGTCCCCCACTGCCCAACCCTGGGAGGCGAATGCGCTGGCAGCGACGGCATAGCCGCGGGAAAGGAAAACGGGAGCCTCTTCATTTTGAGGCCATGGATTCTGACGCGGCACACCTTTGGGCTCGTAACCGTGCATAAGCACGACCAGATCGCCATTCCAGTTCGTGGGTATATCAATTCGATATGGGACGCCGTCGAGTGCCCCGGCTGAAGTTCGAACGGCCATCTCTGGGGCCGGGCCCGAGGCCATCGAAGTGCTGAATGGGTAGCTGACACAGCAGACCAGCAGCAAGCTAAGAAGCCAACTTCCGAGTGCGCGACGCATGCATTTTCCCTTTGAGTTGAGATTTCAAACTAACACTGAATAACGCTGGAAACGAGGAGGCTGGTCAGCGCGAACTCGACATATCCCAGGCCATCCGTTGCTTCCTGGCTCTACGACTGCATCGGAGGCAACAGACGTTCCAATGCGTCTGAATCACGATCGCCCACCAGGGTAACGAACCCATCGATCCAATGATCTTTGTCCAATTCGTACTCATCGATGTAGAAGCCGTCTTCTTCGTCGGTGGCAACTGGATCGATATGGGTGGGGTGCCTGGAGAAACCAGGCTTCATCCCTAAGCGTCCGACAGCCACCTTGGCGGCACCTAGAGTACGGTAGACACCGATCATCTTCACATCTTCGACGCCGCTGGGAAGGGTGTGTTTGTGCTGGACGACGAATACATTATCCACTTGGATTATCTCCTCAGGGTTTGCCTCGCGCGTAGGCTGTGTTGCGGGGATCACGGCTGCCCTGGCCCCGCTGCTTGATATATCGCGACAACAGCATTGGAAGCTTCGGCTTGAGGTCGCGCCAATGAGGCGAAGCGATATAGAGCGTCGCGTCAACTATCTGTCAGGTGCTTGCACGCTATAGCCATCCGACCGCAGTGCGCTCAGATAGCCATCCGGTGCAAGCAGTTCATGCATCGGCAGAACCGCGAAGGTCTGGGAATTCTTGTCGAGTGCATGTTCGGCATTGCTGATCCAGTTTTTCCTCACGCGGCTTTCCATATCGCCGATGCCGAGCGCCTGCGCGAAGGGCGAGATGTCCAGCGTCGACAGACACGAGTCCTGCTGCACGTGCGACAAGATGGACCGCAGCGTTTCGATATCGCCGGTCGCCCACGCATTCGCGCGTTCCGTCGTCTGCGCAAGGCCCTGGTCCAATGCTTCCAGTACATG
>Ga0207695_10006101_pt1 | contig 15724 bp, 12 predicted proteins | sample KBSC54metaG_FD_184354 | JGI IMG/M metagenome (GOLD analysis project Ga0207695, IMG submission 184354) | Corn rhizosphere microbial communities from Kellogg Biological Station, Michigan, USA - KBS C5-4 metaG (SPAdes) (version 2) | ecosystem: Host-associated > Plants > Roots > Rhizosphere > Soil... | reverse complement strand
GCGTAGATATAGTCACAGATGTCATCGAGGGCGCTGGCGAGGTAGTGGATGTCTTCGCGGTCGAAAGGTGTAATAAAATTGCGGCCGAGCTCCGTAAATATCCGGTGCGTAAATTCGTCGTTCACGTGTTCCTGTGTCTCCAGCCGGGAGATCAGTACGGCCCTTTTATCAAAATCCGGTTCGCTGACCACTTCTTTTAATAGCTCGCCCATCCGGGCCACGCTGTCTGCCACTTCTTCGAAAAGGGAATAGAAGACCTTGTCTTTAGGCATGAATATTTGAACAATTGCATTTAACCCCTTCATTTCATCAAATTTTTTGGGAGGATCACAAATTTAAATTCAATGTGAGCGGTAACAGGGGCTAAAATTATATTGGTAATAATTTCTTAACACAGTGAGGGCTTCTGCGGGTACAACCCCTGGGTATATGCGCTGTTTTTTATTTAGTTAAAAATAGCGACATGTGTAAATGTTTGAAAAATAACCGATAAAAAGACAAATTTTTAAAGAACTTGCTCTCTTTTTGGAACTGTTAACATTAAGGTAATATTCCCTTAACATTGGGTTCATCGCTTAAACATTGTTTTGCAGTCGAATTTGAACGACGTCGAACCGCTAAACTTATTTCTCGAACCAAGTTTTTAACGAACCAAGACTTTTATGAAACGTAACTTCGCAAAACAATTCCTTTTTATCGCTATTTTCTCATTTTTGGCTTTTGCCTCGCAGGCGCAATATTTATGGAACAACGACTCTGCTTTTCGGGCGGGTGTTCCGAATTCCGGCAGGGTCTGGGGCTATATTTTCGGCGACTATTTCCATAAGTCGCATGCAGACTCCATGAATCGCGGCGGGAACAATCAGTACACGAATGTAAAGAAGGACCAGGACGAATTTCAGTTTCGTCGGATATACATTGGATATGATTATAATATAGCGAAGAATTTTTCCGCTGAGTTCCTTTTTGCTGCAGAGGATGATTTCACAACCGGTGACCTTCTGCAGAATAACAAGTTCACCCCTTACATTAAATTCGCCAATCTTCGCTGGAAGAACTTCCTGTTTAAGGGCAATGACCTGCTTTTTGGCCTGCAACCTACACCGGCCTTTCCTTACATGACGGAAAATTTGTTTACTTATTCCCGTCCGATAGAAAGGACCATTACCGATATCCGCCGGACTCCTTCCTTCGACTTCGGTCTCGGGCTGCAGGGCCGGTTCAACACTGCCGACAAGAAGGTGACCTATGGGTATAATCTGCTGGTAGCTAATGGGACCAGCGCAAAACCCCAGGCGCTCAACGGCACTCTGTACAAATGGTTCTATGGAGATGTATTTGTTGGATTCCTTAAAAATCATCTTATCCTGGATGCCTATGCCGACTATCAGCGTCAGAATTGGGTGGCCGGGCCTCATAGTCATTCCTACCGTCAGATGCTAAAGGGGTCGGTCGTCTGGGTCGACAAAAAGTTCAGGGTCGGTGTGGAAGGTTATACCAACAAACTGGCGCAGGCGGAGCAGGCAACCCGTGGTGCGATCGTAGATACGCTGGATGGAACGGCCACCGGTCTTAGCCTGTATGGACACTACAACCTCAGCAGCAAGCTCAGTGTTTTTGCCCGGTACGATTTTTACAATCCCAATACGAAATACGACAATACCACTTACAGCAAATACAAGTCTCTTTACACGGTCAGCACGACCTATGACCCGGGCAATAAAGAGCGATTCTTTTCCGCTGGCATCGATTACTCGCCCGTAAATAACGTTCATATTATGCCCAATATCTGGTATAACAGGTATATGGGTCAGCAGTCTGGTCTTACGGGGTCGGCTGCCCACGACTATGATCTGGTGTATCGGGTGACTTTCTATTTCACTTTTGGCAAACTGTTCTCGAACCCAACATACTCCTATTATCCTTATGTCCATTAATCAAAAAAGATATATACTCCTTAACAATACGATCATGATGCAAAAATTTTTCAACATTAAGACCCTGGTTAGCACTTCTATCTTTGCGGTTATTACTGCTGCTATGGTATCCTGCGGTGGCGGCGGTGGCAGCACTTCCGGTGCTGACTCTACGGCTTCCGGCAGCAGCGATGACAACACTCTTATCGGGGCCGGCAGCTCTTTCGATAATCCGCTGTTCTCCAAGCAATTCTCTGAATATAACAAGGCGAATGGCCTGAAGGTCAACTACCAGTCTGTAGGTTCCGGCGCGGGTATCTCACAGCTGACTGCCAAGACTGTCGATTTCGGCGCTTCCGACGCCCCGATGAACGGCAAGCAGGATTCTGCAATTTCTGCGCCTGCGATCCACATACCCATTACGGCTGGTGCGGTTGTACTCAGCTACAATCTGCCTGAAGTGAAGGATACGCTGAAGCTGACCCCCGAGGTTCTGGCCGATATTTTCCTGGGTAAGATCACCAAGTGGAACGACGCAAAGATCGCTGCTGAGAACAAGGGTGTCATGCTGCCTGCTACTTCCATCGTGATCGCTCACCGCAGCGATGGCAGCGGTACATCCAACATCTTCACTACTTATCTGTCCAAGGTCAGCGAAGAGTGGAGCACGAAGGTTGGCAAGGGTTCTTCTGTCAACTGGCCTGCGGGTCTTGGCGGAAAGGGCAACGAGGGTGTAGCTGGTCTGATAAAGAACACTCCCGGTACGATCGGTTATATCGAGCTGGCTTATGCCGTGCAGAACCAGATGCCTTATGCCAAGCTGAAGAACAAGGCCGGCAATTTTATTACGCCGAGCATTGCCAGCGTAACGGCTGCTGCGAATATCCAGATACCTGCCGACAGCAAGGTATCGCTGACCAATACGGATGCTGCTGATGGTTATCCCATCTCCGGTTTCTCCTGGGTTATCATCTACAAGGAGCAGAAGTACAACAGCCGCAGCGCTGAGCGTGCTACGAAGCTGTTGAAACTTATCTCCTGGATGATCCACGACGGCCAGCAGTTCAGCTCTGCGCTGACTTATGCTCCGCTGTCCCCTGCTGCTGTCAGCGCCGGCGACGCGATCCTGAAGTCCGCCACTTATGATGGCAAGCCCATTTTACAGTAATTGAACGAACGAGGCGCCGCCTTCGTGGCGGCGCCCTTAACTGACATTTATGGATACATCTGTAGAGAATGGTATGGTTACCCGCAGCGATCTTCCCCTGCGGGTAATTAATTCTACCCCCGAAGCGATCTTAAAGGCGAAGAAGCGTGCCAGAAGGTCATTCCGCCAGATCAGGACGGAGAATGTTTTCAAGAGGACCCTTTCCATTATGGGGCTGGTCATTGTCATTCTGGTGCTTGGCATCCTGCTGACCCTGGTAGTGCAGTCTCTTCCGTCGATAAAGGCGCTGGGTTTTAAATACCTGTGGAGCAAGGTCTGGGATCCGGTCCAGGACATCTACGGCGCGTGGCCCTTCCTGTTGGGAACCCTGCTCAGCTCATTTCTGGCGCTGATCATTTCTATCCCTTTTTCCGTCGCTGTCGCCATCTTTCTGGGTGAGTATCATCCGAAGGGCTGGCTGCCTAATTTTCTGAAGAATACGGTGGAGCTGATCGCGGCCGTGCCTTCTGTTATCTATGGCTTCTGGGGACTTGCCGTTCTCGTGCCTATCGTCCGCTCGTTCGAGTCCAGCATTGGCGTGGAGCCGGTCGGTGTGGGCATTTTCAGCTCGTCTCTTATACTTGCGGTGATGATCATTCCCTATGCGGCTTCGCTGGGTCGTTCGATGATCAACCTGGTCCCATCACACCTGAAGGAGGCTGCCTACGGGCTGGGCGCTACGCGCTGGGAAGTGATACGGAGCGTCGTGCTGCCGTATACGAAGTCCGGTCTTTTTGCCGGTATTCTGTTGTCGCTGGGACGCGCTCTTGGTGAGACGATGGCCGTCACGATGGTCATCGGGAATACCAGTCTTATTCCTAAAAGCATTTTTGCGCCGGGTAATACCATGGCCAGCGTCATCGCCAACGAATTTACGGAGGCGGACAAGCCGGTATATCTTTCGGCGCTCATCGAACTCGGACTGGTACTCTTCCTGGTCACGGTTGTCATCAATCTGATCGGAAAGAAAATCATTGACCGTTTCACCAACGAATAAGTTATGCAAGCCTCCAACGTAAAATTCAGACTTGGCAAAAGCTATGGGTTTCAGATACTGACCTATGTACTGGCTTTTGCCTGTGTGGTTCCCCTGATCGCAATTCTCTTCTTTATCATCAGGGCGGGCGTAACCAAGATCAACTGGCATTTCCTCGTCAATATTCCCAAGCCTGTCGGGGAGACGGGCGGCGGCATCGCCAATGCGCTCGTAGGCAGTATCCTGATCATTCTTGTCGCTTCGGTCATTGCGATCCCTATCGGTATTTTGGCCGGGGTTTATCTCAGTGAGAACAGGAAGAGCCGGCTGGCTTACTGGTGCCGGTTGTCCACGGATATCCTGCAGGGTGTGCCTTCTATCGTGATCGGTATCGTGGCGTATTTCTGGCTTGTCAAGCCGTTCGGTAAATTTTCGGCTTTGTCCGGCAGTGCGGCCCTTGCCATCATGATGCTGCCCATTGTCATCAGGTCCACGGAAGAGACCCTCAAGCTGCTGCCGGACACCCTGAAGGAAGCGGCGCTGGCGCTGGGTATGCCTTTTCATCGTGTGATCTTCAAAGTTATCATCCCGGTAGGTATCAGTGGTATTCTTTCCGGTGTCATGCTTTCCATTGCCCGTATTACGGGGGAAACGGCCCCGTTGCTATTTACGGCGTTTGGCAACCCCTATTTGTCGACCAACCTGACCCAACCAATGCAGAGTCTGCCCCTGCTGATCTTCAACTATGCCACGAGTCCCTACAACGAGTGGCATGATCTGGCCTGGGGCGCTTCGCTGATCCTTTTGTTATGGGTCTTATTCCTAAACATTTTTACTAAGATAGTAACCAGAAAATGGAAAGTACAGTTATAAAGAGCAGGAACTTTAACGCTTCGTTTGGTAGCAATCATGTCGTTAAGAATGTCAACATCGATATTCCCCGAAACCATGTTATCGCGGTGATGGGCCCTTCGGGCTGTGGAAAGACCACCTATCTGCGTTGTATCAACCGGATGCACGAGCTTATCCCCGGAGCCACCTGCGAAGGCGAGATGAAGCTCAATGAGGAGGACGTCTACCAGATGCACCCGATATTTGTCCGGCTCAAGATCGGCATGGTGTTCCAGCGGCCCAATCCATTCCCCAACCTGAGTATCTATGACAACGTCATTGCGGGTTACAAGCTCAACGGGATCAAGCTGCCGAAGGCGGAGCGGGATCGCATTGTGGAGCATTCGCTTACCCGTGTTGCGTTGTGGAATGAGGTCAAGGACTCTCTGAACAAGAAGGGCTCCTTCCTTTCGGGTGGTCAGCAGCAGCGGCTCTGTATCGCCCGTGCCGTGGCGATGGAGCCCGAGGTATTGCTGTTCGACGAACCTACCTCCGCCCTGGACCCCATCTCTACTTCGACGGTGGAGGAGTTGTTTCATGAGTTGAAGGTCAACTATACCCTGATCATCGTCACGCACAATATGCAGCAGGCGGCGAGGGTCAGCGACAAGACCGCTTTTTTCTTTTTGGGCGAGCTGGTCGAGTATGACGATACGAAGATCATGTTCACCAACCCCAAGGACAACAGGACGCAGAATTACATCACGGGCCGTTTCAGCTAGTTTGATCCGGCAGGCGAATATAACCGCGGTGTATCGTACATTTATGCATTAACTTTTAAAGAACTATGGCACAAATAGAAACCGAACTCCAGCTACTGAAGTCTGAAGCTATCAATATGTGGACGCTTGTCAATTCCCAGCTGAACAAGGCGCGGGAAGCGTTCCTGACCTTTGACAAGGACCTTGCGCGGGAAGTCGTGCTAAAGGAGAAGAGGGTCAATGGCAGCGAGCTCAAGATCGACAGGGACTGTGAGAATATCTTCGCTCTTTTCTGTCCGGTCGCTATCGACCTGCGTTTTCTTCTGGCGGTCCTGAAGATCAACTCCAATCTGGAGCGTATCGGGGATATCGCGGAAGGTATCGCCAAATACGTCATCGATGCCGAGGCGCCTTTCTCCAAAGAGTTGCTCGAGGTCTCGCGCGTTTTGCCGATGTATGAAGAGGCTGTGGGCATGCTGGAGGATACGCAGTCCGCTTTTGAGAAGGAGGACACCATTCTTGCGCGCGGCGTTTTCAAGCGGGATGACCTGCTCGATGCCGTCAACAAATCGTCGAACAAGGTGCTGGAGGCTCACCTGAAGGCACATCCGGAGGATACGGCGCAGGCGTTGTGGCTGATCTCCATCATCCGCAGGCTCGAGCGGGTGGGTGACCAGGCGAAGAACGTCGCCGAGGAGATCATCTTTTATTTAGAAGCTAAAGTGTTGAAGCACAGTAAAAAGTTTGCTTAAGCTGCTTTTAGTGAAGTGGATATAATATTAGCGTAACGATTCAGTAAACTCCCCGTAATACGGGGAGTTTATTTTTGGGCCGCCAATGAATTGACAATTGGTTAGTCACCTGTTAATCGATGGTTTATATATGTAGAGTTGAATTTTCTCATGCAGAATTTCCCTCATTTCTATGAGGGAAATTTTTGTTTTTGGGGGAAATGTTGGCGGCGCTTCGCGCCGGAGTATTGGGGGTGGACGATGTGACGATCAGTTGAAGACAAATTCGGGATAGATGAGGTCCAGCGCATTCTTCTTCTCGTTGGAGCAATTGTGCATCAGGTAGCTGACGGTCGATTCTGTGGAGTAGTCGAGGTGTAGTGTCGGTCTTCTTTTTTGGTCCATCCAGGGGCGGAAGGTCTGTTCGAAGGTGCTGTCGAGTGTTTTCAGGACCGGGACGCCCATTTTTTTCAGGGCTGCGGCGTTGCAGAACTGTTCGTACTGGCCTCTGATGGGGATAACCATGAGTTTTTTGCCGAGGTAGAGGGCTTCGGCGGGGGTTTCGAAGCCTGCGCCGGTGAGAATGGCCCTGCAGCTGACGAGGCTCTTGTTGAAGGCGTGTCTGTTGACGGGGATAAAGAGGATGTTTCCGTCCTGGACGGGCTGCTTTACCTCTTTGGAGAAGACCTGAAAACGAAATTCCTTCAGTGGCTGGAGGTGTTGGCGTACGGTCGAGTCGTTGTAGGAGGAGAGGTAAACGGTGACGTGTCCTTTGTCCTGCGGCTCGGCCTGGAGGATGTCCTTTTTTATGACGGGCGGGAGGATGAAGTCGTCGTATTGTTTGAAGTGCAGGCCGATATATTGGCTGGCGCGGGCGTAGTGGCGGAGGATCCATTCGCCCATCTGGTCTTTTTTCTCCGGGCGGGGCACTTTGGGGGAGATAAAGCTGGCCTGATGACCGAAGTTGACGGAAGGTACTTTTTTGAAGGCGCAGGCCAGGGCGGTGATGCTTTCGAAGTCGTTGATCACCAGATCGTATTTTTCGACCGGCAGGTCGCGGACCTCTCTCCAGATGCGGAGGGGGGCGATCTGGCGGCCTATTTCCCAGTAGTTGAGTCCGCCGCTATTGGTGTAGAAGAGGCTCAGGCCCTTGCTCCGGTATTTGACGGAGGCATCCAGCTGAAGACTGTTGTTCGCGCCGCTCAGGAAAATGTCCACTTTGCCATACCGTTCAAGGTAAGGGATCAGTTCCATTGCCCTGCTGATATGGCCGTTGCCTGTTGCCTGAACTGCGTAAAAAATCTTCATAATCCTTAGATAGCTGCGAGTGAATTGATATAGAAATTTATCTCGTCTGTGATAACGTTCACGTTGGGTTTCATCTCGATCGTCTGGGTTACCGGGAAGTCCTTTTCATCGTATTCGAAGATGGTCCATTCGTTCTGCTGGTATTCCAGTGCGGTAAGGTGCTCCACCCAGTCTCCGGAGTTCAGGTACGTGACCTTCCCATTCTTTGTCTCTACGATCTTCTTCTGGGGTTGGTGAATATGTCCGCAAATGACGTAGTCGTATTTCTTTTCGATGGCGAGTTCGGCGGCGATCAGCTCGAATTCGTTGACCTTGCTGAGGGCGTTGACGCCGGCCATGACCTTTTTGGAGATAGATACTCTTTCGCGGCCCAGGGACTTTAGAATAAAGTTAATAAATCTGTTGAAACGGATCAGGAGATTGTATCCGCTGCTGCCCAGCTTCGCCAGGATCCTGGCGCTACCTTTGGTGGTATTGTCGAAAACGTCTCCGTGGAAGATCCAGGTCATCTTGTTGTCGATCTCGAGCACCAGCTTGTCGGTCAGCGTAAAATTCCCCATCTGGATGTCCGTGTAGCGGCGCATCATCTCGTCGTGGTTGCCGGTGATATAGAAGACCCGGGTTCCGTTGGTGATGAACTGGATTATCTCTTTTATGACCATCATGTGGGCAACGGGGAAGTACCGTTTGGTAAACTGCCAGCCGTCGATGATGTCTCCATTGAGAATGAGTATGTTAGGCGTGATGCTTTTGAGGTAGTTGACTAGTTCTCTGGCCCGGCATCCATATGTCCCCAGGTGAACGTCTGATAAAACTACTACATCTATGGGTCGCTTTTCCATTTCTGTGGTTTTCCAAAGTTCTATATCAGATATTACTGTTATTTTACCTAGACGTTAAGAAATTGTAACTTTACGGGTTTCTGGCTTTAGCCGGAAGGGATATTTTACCTTTGCGCCCATGAAAAATTGGCCTGGACCTCTCTTTATTGCAGTCTGTTTGTGCCTGACCGTAAGTTCGCTCAGGGCGCAGCCTTCTGCCGCGCCTGCAGCGGAGAGGGTAGCCGTCGGGGGTAGTTTTCCGGGCTGGCTGATGACCGGGAAGGCGAGGTATACTGTCGCAAATACGCATTCTCATAACGACTATGAGCAGGCCATTCCGTTCTGGCTGGCCTGGCAGGCCGGGTTTGGGTCGATCGAGGCCGATATCTGGCTGCAGGAGGGCCGGGTCCTTGTGGGGCATAACAGGGAAGAGATCAGGGCCGGCCGTACTCTGGAGGAATACTATATCAAGCCGTTGCTGTCCTGTCTGGAGAAGAACAACGGGCATCCTTATGCCGACAGTACCAGAAGGCTGCAGATGCTCATCGACGTAAAGGCCGACTCTGTCGCCGCGCTTGCCGCCCTGGTAGCGCTGCTGGACAAATACCCTGCGCTCGAGCAGTGTCCTAATATAAAATGGGTGATCAGCGGCAACCGCCCTGCGCCTGAGCTGTACTCCTCTTATCCTTCCTTTATCGCGTTCGACGGCATTCCCGGCCGCACCTATACGCCGGAAGCGTTGTCCCGCATCGTGATGATGAGCGACGACCTGCGCAGTCTTACGCGCTGGAGTGGTCAGACGGAGTTGCCCGAGGCGGATAAACGGGTGATCGAAGCGGTCATCAGGGGCGCGCACGAACGGCACCTGCCGGTGCGGTTTTGGGATGCGCCGGATACGCCGGCGGCGTGGAAGGTACTGATGGAATTGCACGCCGACTATATCAATACGGATCATATCAGAGAATTGGCTGCTTATCTGAATGAGCGTGTATCTTTATGATATAGTTTAACCACCATGAACGAAGAACTTCTCCTGCTCATCGGAGATAAGATAAAGGCCAAACGAACCCAAAAGAATATCACTCTCGAACAGCTGGCGACCCTGGCGGGCGTCAGCAAGGGCCTGATCTCTCAGATCGAGAATAACCGTACTGTTCCTTCTCTCCCAGTATTGTTCAATATTATCCATTCTCTCGAAGAGGATCTCCGCAGTTTTTTCGAAGATATGCAGGACAGCTTTAACAACAATCATATCCTGATCATCCGGAAGGGGCAGGAGAAGATGTTCAGTAAGGAGCCCGTAAAAGGATTTAGCTACAAGCGTATTCTCACGCGGACGGTAACCTCACAGGCGACCGACGTCGTACTGCTCGAGCTCAAAAAGAAGTCCGTGCGCAAGCAGATGATCCGCACCGACGCATTCGAGTGCAAGTATATTTTAAAAGGAGACATCGAGTACCAGATCGATAAAGAGGTCTTTACGCTCCACGAGGGCGACACCCTGTTCTTTGACGGACGGGCGCCCCACAGGCTGAAGAATATCGGCGAAAGCGAGGCGCTTATACTCGTGATATACCTGTTCTGACAAGCGTGCTCAGGGGGTTAACCCCTATTTACAAATACTTAACATTCGTTTAGTATTTCTAAACAGTTAACATTTTCTTAAATCCCCCCTAACCTTCCAGTCATATTGTCCGGATAATTTCGACAAAATTATTTCAGGCTCAATTTCCAATTAAAAACATCACTGTATTATGAGTAAGAGACCAATTCGCCCGGTGGGCGTGTGGCTGGCGCTATTCCTATTCCCGCTGGTCATCCTTGCGCAAAAACCAGTTACAGGTCGTGTCCTGTCGAGGGCCGATTCTGCTGCTATTCCGGGAGCCACTATTTCCATCAAAGGTTCAAAGACGGGTACGTCGACGCTTGTTGACGGCAGCTTTACCATCAAGGCTAGCCAGGGGGATGTGCTTGTAGTCAGCGGCGTAGGTATCGTACGCCAGGAATTTGCCGTCAACGCAGGCGATATCAGCGTCTATGTTGCGGCCGATCCGAAGAATCTCAATGAGGTAGTCGTTACTGCCCTTGGCATCAAAAAAGAAGTCAAACGTGTCGGTTATTCCGTCCAGGAAGTGAAGGGTTCTGAGTTGCTGAAAGCGAGGGAGGCCAATCCGGTGAACGGGCTGGCTGGTAAGGTCGCGGGTCTGAACGTGGGCATCAGTCAGGAGCTGCTGGCTACGCCCGTCGTGCTGCTGCGTGGGTCGCCCCTCAACTTTTTTGTCGTGGACGGTATCCCTATCAACTCCGACACCTGGAATATCAGCCCGGACGATATCGAGTCTTATACTGTGCTGAAGGGTCCGACCGCTGCGGCGCTATATGGCAGTCGTGGTATCAACGGTGCGATCCTGATCACGACCAGGCGTGCGGCGAAGAACGCAAAGAAGGGTTTTCAGGTCGAGTTCAATACCAGCAACCAGATCAACAGGGGGTTCATTGCCAATCCCAAGGTTCAGAATGACTATGGAGGCGGCGAGAAGCAGCAGTATGCGTTCGGCGACTACAACAGCAATGGCAACTCTGTCGACGGGACGAACGATGAGGACTATGACGTATGGGGACCCCGGCTGGATATCGGGCTTCTGTTGCCGCAGTTCGACGGCGCGTATGATCCTAATCAGTACTATACCTATAAGTCTCAGGATGGTCAGACGCACCAGAGTCATATCAGGCCGACGCCATGGGTGTCGCGCGGAAAGGACAACCTGAATCATTTTCTTCAGACGGGTTTTCTGACCAAGAACAATATATCTTTTTCTGCTGCCACGGATCGCAACAATATCCGTATGTCGGTGTCGAATTCCTATCAGAAGGGCAACACGCCGAATACGCAGCTGAACACGGTCAACCTCAACCTTATCGAGAGCTATCAGGTTTCCGACAAGTTCAAGATAGAGGCTAATATCAACTATGACCGTCAGTATACCAACAATATCCCTGACGTTACCTATGGTCCGAACAGTCTGATATACGACGTGGATATCTGGACCGGCGCCGACTGGGACGTACTTGCACCGGATATCCGGAATTACTGGCAGCCCGGCAAGGTCGGCATTCAGTCGAATTTCGTCGAATACAAGCGGTATCAGAATCCCTGGTTCATGAGCTACGAGTGGCTGCGTGGTCATTACAAGAACGACCTGTACGGCTGGGTGTCGTTCAACTATAAGTTCGACCGGAATTTCGGCGTGATGCTGCGTTCGAATGTGACGACCTACGATGTGCTGCGGACGGAAAAGGAGCCCTGGTCGGCGCATCCTTACGGGGACGAGCACAACCACGGGAACTACCGGGAAGACCGTCGTGATCTGTTCGAGAACAATACCGATCTTATTTTCAGCTATAACAAGGAAAATATCGGCAACTCGGGTTTCTCGGTCAATGCCAATGTCGGGGGAACCAGCCGGAATATGAAATACGGCTCCAGCTATAACAGTACCAATCAGCTGATCGTGCCGGGCGTATATACTTTTGCAAACTCGGCGCTGCCTCCCCGGTCTTTCTCCTACGGATCGAACCTGCTAATGCTGAGCGGATTTTACTCTGCGGACTTCAGCTATAAGAACTATGTGACCCTGTCTGCTACGGGGCGTGTGGACAAGACTTCCGCGCTGCCTGTCGGGCATAATACGTATTTCTACCCGTCGGTGGCGTTGAGCTCCGCTATCTCGGACTACGTGCAGCTGCCTTCTGCGATCTCTTTCCTGAAGGTGCGGGCGAGCTTTGCGAATGTGAAGGATGGCGGTACGACGCCTTATATCGGGGCGTCCTTCCAGGCGCTGGGTGCGGCGAGTCCGGTGGGATACGGCAACTCCTATTATGTGCCTTACGACGGGCCGGCCTATAATCTGGCAACGCCATTCTATTCCAACTATATCTCCTACAACAACCAGACGGGGGTAACTTCTCCTGTCTATACGGTAGACAAGAATATCAAGCCGAGTTCGCGTACCAACTATGAAGGCGGGGTGGACGTGCGGTTCCTGCGGAATCGTCTCGCTGTAAGCGCTACCTATTTCGAGTACAAGGATGGTCCGCAGATATCGAGGAATTATATATCGGAGGCTTCCGGTCTGAGCTATGTCACAACCAATGGGGCTACGACCAAACGGACCGGCGAAGAAGTATCGGTGATGGGTACTGCGATCCAGAAGAAGGACTTCAGCTGGAGCGTTACGGCCAACTGGGCAAGGTATGCGGAGAAGTATGTCAGCTTTGCCGGCGGGGTTTCGGAAATAGACAATGGCACCGGTTATCCGACAAAGATCGGGGACCGTGTCGACCAGTTGTACACCAATATCGAGGCCAGGACGCCGGATGGCCGGGTTCTCGTAGACCAGACGGGTAAGGTGCTCTACCTGCCGAAGAAGCAGAAGTTCGGGCATAGCGATCCTGACTGGTCCTGGGGTATCAACAACCGGTTCAGCTATAAGAACTGGACCCTGTCGTTCCAGTTCGACGGAATGGTGGGTGGGAAGATCCACGACTATGTGCTACAGAAGCTGACGGAGGGTGGACGTGGCAGGAACACCGTGGAGGGCAAGATCGGCGAGGCGCGTCTTTATGAGTCCCAGCACTGGGGTGATCCCGGTTACAAGGGTGCTATCGTCAACGGAAAGCCGATCATGAGCGGCGACCAGGCGCAGGTGGTTGGCGGACCGGGCAAGATCGCCTATGATCCTTCGACCGGTGTCATCATGAACGGAAAAGACCTGACCTATACGGCCAACACGGTTGCCACGGCCTGGATACAGGACTATGTGAGCAGCTTTTACAATGACGCCGAGCATACCAGCATCAGCAAGACCTATGCTAAGCTGCGGGAGGTGGTTATCTCCTATACCCTGCCGGCGCGTTTGTTCACCAACAGCCCTATCAGCAAAATAGACGTGTCGCTGGTTGGCCGCAACCTGCTGTACTTCTTCCCCAGTCAGTATCATGATATCGACGTGGACCAGTTTCCCGGCCGCGATCAGTTCAACAACCTGACGGGTGGCGGGAACACGCTGCAGATGCCTACGACCAGGAGTTATGGTATCAATGTAAATGTGGTGTTCTAGTTTAAATGTGTTGTTCCAGGCTGAAGGATAAATTTATAAAAAAGGAAAAATCAAGCTATTTATGAGATATTTAAAATTCCCGGCACTTCTTATGATAGCGGCCATGGTTATTACCGGCTGCTCCAAGAAATTCGAGGAGTATTCACAGAACGCGAATCAGCCGACGCCGGGGAAGGTGCCTCCGGGCATCGTCCTGAGGGCATTGCTGGACAGTGTTATCGTACAGCCCGGCGGGGATGCGGACAAGCAGTGTCAGAACATCTGCTCGAACTACGTCTATTACGGCACCAACGAGTACTGGACGGGCAGCGCCAGGCTGGACTACGGTCATCTCAACAATGTGGTGGCTATGGAGTCCGAGGCTAAGCGTCTGCTTGGCACGGATAATAACGTTTATCATGCGATGGGTCTGTTGCTTCGGGCCTGGTTCTTTGTAGATATGAGTGAGAAGGTCGGGGATCTGCCCATGACCCAGGCGCTGCAGGGGCTTGCTAATACTTCGCCGAAGTACGATTCGCAGAAGGATATCTTCAAGCAGTCGTTGCTGTGGCTGGACTCTGCCAATACCTTGTTCGCGGCGCTCATCGCCAACAACAGCGTTGCCGAGTTCTCGGGCGACTTTTATTATGGCGACCGGCTTGGGATCAAGCCTGCCCTGGTGGCCTGGCAGAAGGTGGTCAACACCTACAAGCTGCGGCTGCTGATCGAGCTGAGCAAGCGGGCGACGGACAATCCCGATCTGAACGTGGCGCAGCAGTTTGCCGCCGTCCTGGGCAATGCTGCCAAATATCCGGTGTTCGCGGGCAATTCCGACAACCTGCAGTACGTCTACAACAGCACCTACAACTACTATCCGGACAATCCCAATAACCTCGGCAACAATCAGCTGCGGGTGAACCTCGCCGCTACCCTGGAGACCACTCTCGGACAGCTGAACGACCTGCGTGCGATGGTCTATGGCGAGCCGGCGCGCGGGCTGGGACATAGCGACACCTCTTATGCTTCTTTTGTCGGGGCGCCGTCGGGTATGGACCTCAGCACCATGAACGCATTGATCGGGTCTGGTCTGAAGGATTCGAAGCTGTCTCTTTACAACCGGAATCACTTTTATTCGGGTTATGCCGCCCAGTCAACGTTTATCCTCAGCTATCCGGAAATGTGTTTTTGCATAGCGGAGGCCATCAACCGCGGCTGGGTGACGGGTGATGCGGAGCAGTGGTATAAGAAGGGGGTCATTGCCGATTTCAGTTTTCTGGGGATCGTAGATGGACCGAACACGGTCACGCTGCAGGCGGTAACGGGTGAAGAGGTTCCCTGGCCGATCAATTTTGGTTTCGACGACTATTTTGGTCAGCAGGCGATTAAATATGCGGGTAATAACGCGACGGGTTTGTCGCAGATCTTACTGCAGAAATATCTGGCGTTTGCGAGGAACTCCGGATATCAGGCCTATTATCAGTGGAGGAGGACGGGCGTACCGGCATTCGATGCTGGTCCCGGTACGGGGAATGGCGGGGTTATCCCCCGGCGGTGGCAGTATCCTACCAATGAGGCCACTGCAAATCTGACCAATCTCAAGTCGGCGTTGCAGAACCAGTTCGGCGGTGCGGACAATATCAACAAGGACGTGTGGATCGTTAAATAAATTAAATGTTATCAATTTGGTGCGGCTCCGTCGGGGCCGCACTTTTTATTTAAATTTATCACTTATGACTATAGAGCAAGCGCAACGAATCACAGACGAAATAATGGGCCTTTATGAAGGTTATGGCGGAGCCGAGTATGCCGGAGAGAGGGTATCTCAGCTGGAGCATATGGCGCAGGCTGCGGAGCTGGCCGAAGAGCAGGGGTATGATCAGGAGGTGGTGCTGGCTGCTTTTCTTCATGATATCGGGCATATTTCGGAGGCTGCGAAAGGCGGGGATCCAGTGTCGGCATCCCGGGGGGAAATGGATGGCTTTGGTATCATGGACCATGAGGAGTTGGGAGCCGATTTCCTGCGTGGAAAGGGTTTTTCGAAGAAGGTTGTGCGTCTTGTGGAGTCGCATGTGGA
>Ga0207695_10006096_pt1 | contig 15731 bp, 12 predicted proteins | sample KBSC54metaG_FD_184354 | JGI IMG/M metagenome (GOLD analysis project Ga0207695, IMG submission 184354) | Corn rhizosphere microbial communities from Kellogg Biological Station, Michigan, USA - KBS C5-4 metaG (SPAdes) (version 2) | ecosystem: Host-associated > Plants > Roots > Rhizosphere > Soil... | reverse complement strand
GCGCTCGCGGGCCGCGGCGCGCGCGAGCAAGAGACTCGCGAGATTGACCGCGGCGATGAGCAGCACGAATCCGACTGCGCCGAGCAGGACCAATAATCCGAGGCGGACCTTGCCGACGATCGAGTCACGCAACGGAGCCACTTCCGCCGCGCCCATGTTCTTGTCCTCCGGATACTGCTCGGCGAGGCCGCGCGTGATCGAGTTCATCTCGGCGTTCGCCTGCGCGACCGTGACACCCGGCTTCATTCGCGCGACGACCGCCAGAATGCGAACGCCGCGGAGGCGCGGGATTGCGTCATCGGGAATCGTCGAATAGGGAATGAACACTTCGACGCGTGGCGCGGGGAATTGAAACGATGCCGGCATCACGCCGACGACCTCATATGAGTTGCCGCCCAGTGTGAGCCGTTTCCCGATGACCGATGTTGCGCCGCCGAACTGCCGCTGCCAAAACGCGTAGCTGAGCACGACGAGACGATCATTTGACCCGCGCACCATCTCGTCGTCGCGCGGCACGCGTCCAATCTGGGGTTTGACGCCGAGCGTCGACCAGAATCCCGGCGTGACGAACGTGGCATCGAGACGCTGCGGCTCACCGATCGACGTGAGATCGGTGCCGCTTTGACCTTCGTTGTAGAAGTAGCCAGCGATGTCGGCGAGTACGCGACGACGTGCGCGCCAATCGTCGAGGTTCACCGGCGAGACTGAACCGGGATTGACCTTGCCGTCCGACGTCTCGCCCTGCCACACGCGAATGAGTTCCTCCGGGTGCGGGAAGGGCAGCGGCTTGAGCAGCACGCCGTTGACGACGCTGAAGATCGCCGCGTTGGCGCCGATGCCGAGCGCGAGCGTCAAGATCGCGACGACCGTGAACGCGGGGTTCTTCGCGAGCGTGCGAAGGGCGTAGCGAATGTCTTGGCTCACACCATCGAACCGCTGGGAGAGATCTCGACGCTCGTGGATGGGCATTTGGCACCCCGTCATTGCGTGACTGGAATCAGCTGTTGAACACTGATCCGTTGGACACGAGCCACCAGGCATTGGTTCTCTTGAAGCTGCCTGATGGCGTACGGGCCTCGAGCGCGTCGAGTTGCAACTCTACCGGCGCCTCAGCCGGCCTCCTCGTCGAGCAGTCGGCGCTTGCGGTCGACGCCCCATTTGTAACCGGCGAGCTCGCCGTTGCCGCGGACCACACGATGACACGGAATGACCACGGCGACGCGATTGGTTGCGCAGGCTCGAGCGACGGCGCGCGACGCTTCTGGCTGGCCGATGGCTTCCGCGACTTCCTGATAAGAGCGCCGCTCCCCTGCGGGAATTTCCTGCAGCGCTTTCCATACCTTCCACTGAAACGCCGATCCGGCGACGTCGAGTGGAATACGGTTCGACGCCGAGCGCTGGGGATGTCGCACGCGATCCAAAACAGCGCGCACCCAGGTCCCGCGCGGCGCATCGTCGCGTTCGAGCACGGCATTTGGGAAATCGGCGCGCAATACGCGTTCGACTTCGGCGTCGGTCGAGCCCAGCTCGACTGCGCAGACGCCGCGATCGGTCGTCGCGACGAGGACGCGTCCGATGGGCGCGTCGGCGATCGTGTAGGTGATGTGGACCCCCGCGCCGCCACGCCGGAACGATGCCGGCGTCATTCCGAGCATCGAATCAGAGCGCTCGTAGACTCGGCTGCTCGAGCCAAAGCCTGCCTCGTATGTCGCGCGGCTCACGGTGTCGCCAGCACGCAAGCGCGACTTGAACAGGGCCATGCGTTGCGCATCCTGATATTCCTTGGGCGATGCGCCGACGAATCGCTTGAACGACCGCTGCAAGTGTGACGCGCTCAGGCCGACATGTGATGCGAGCTCGCTCAGCGGAACATTGCGGTCGCCATTCCGATCGAGATAGTGACGCGCCCGCTCGATTGCTTCCTGGCCCGGCGACAGCGCATCGATGTCACGCGGATGGCATCGGAGACACGCGCGATATCCCGCGCGTTCGGCATCGTCGGGCGTGTCGAAGAAGCTGACCTTGGCGCGGGACGGGCGGCGCGACGAGCATGACGGCCGACAGTAGATCATCGTCGAGCGGACGGCGTACACGAACTGGCTGTCATACCGGGAATCGCGCTGTTCGACCGCGCGCCAAGCCTCGGCGTCGGACAAGCGCGGCGGAGAAATGTGTTGGTCGGCTACCATGGTCGCCATGATGTGCTCACTCTGAGGGTCGACCGCAAGCTATGATCCGCGATGGAGTCGCGGCTATCCGACGCTTGCGGTCGAAGTGGGCCATGGAGCGTCCGGTATTCGGTGCCACGATTCCGGTTGACGCTCGGCCGAAGCTCAGACCGGCCGCATGAGCTTAGACGTTCTTGATCTCGCCAATCAACGCCGTGAGCGACGACTTCGCGTCGCCGAACAACATACTCGTGCGCTTGTCGTAGAACAGCTCGTTCTCGATGCCCGCGAACCCCGCGCTCATGCCGCGCTTGAGCACGATCACCGTCTTGGCATGGTCTGCGTTGAGAATCGGCATGCCGTAAATCGGCGATGACTTATCGTTGCGCGCCGCAGGATTCACGACGTCGTTCGCTCCGATCACCAACGCGACATCCGCACGATCGAAGTCGCCGTTCACCTCGTCCATATCATACAACTTGTCATACGGCACGTTCGCCTCGGCGAGGAGCACGTTCATGTGGCCGGGCATGCGTCCCGCGACCGGGTGCACAGCGAACTTCACCTCGCCACCTCGCTTCTCGATCATCTCCGACAACTCGCGCACCGCATGCTGCGCCTGCGCGACCGCCATTCCATAGCCGGGAATCACGATGACAAGTTGCGCATATGCCAACTGAATCGCCGCGTCCTCGGCGCTGATCGACCGAACGGTGAGACCGGCCGACGATTTTCCGCTGATCGCCACCGTCTCGCCGCCGAACGCGCCGAACAGCACGTTCGTGAACGAGCGATTCATCGCCTTGCTCATCAACACCGACAGAATGAATCCCGACGCGCCGTCGAGCGAGCCGCTGATGATCAAAATCACGTTGCCGAGCGCGAAGCCCGTCGCGCACGACGCGAGGCCCGAGTACGAGTTGAGCAGCGCGACGACAACCGGCATGTCCGCGCCGCCGATCGGAATTACGAGCAGGATGCCGAACAAGAACGACGCGCCGATCATCGCATAGAATGCCCACTGCTGCGTCGGATCGATGATCGTGTACACGAGCAGCCCGACGATACCGAGGAAGAAGATCGCGTTGACGAAATTCTGTCCCTTGTATGTGACGGGCTTCGACGTGATCCACTCTTGCAGCTTGCCCGCGGCGACGATCGTTCCGCCAACCGTGATCATGCCAAGCATGACCTCGAAGCCGAGCGCGGCCATCTTGACGTGCGTCGGAACTCCGCCGGCCGTGATCTCCGTATAAAACTCGGCGACACCGACCAGTGCGGCCGCGAGCGCGCTGAGCGTCAGCGAAAGGGCGATTCGCTGCGGCATCGCCGTCATCGGCACCCACATGCCCATCGGGTATCCGATGATGATGCCCAGCACGAGCCCCGCCGCGATCCAACGGTAGTCGACGATCGTATGGTTGAGCAGCGTGCCAACGACGGCGAAGAGCATTCCGACCGCGGCCTGCTGCATGCCTCGGCGTGCTTTGTCGGGCCGCGTCAGGCTGCGCAGCCCGAGAATGAACAGCACCGACGCCAGCAGATAGCTGCCTGAGATGAGGGTATCGCGCATCAGTGCGTTCCGCCCTTCTCGACGGCCGTCGCACTCTTCGCGCTGCTGCCCGATTTGAACATTCTCAACATGCGGTCGGTGATCAGGAATCCGCCGATGATGTTGCTCGTCGCGCACACGACGGCGACGAAGCCGAGGATCGTCGCAACGTTGTTACGCGCCCCTCCGGCGGCGATGAGCGATCCAACGAGTGAGATGCCAGAGATGGCGTTGGTTGCGGCCATCAGCGGCGTATGAAGCAGTGGCGGCACGCGCGAGATCACCATGTATCCGACGAATGCGGCCAACACGAATACGTAAAGCTCGAGGAGTTCCATTAGCGCAGCACCTTTCCTTGGTGAGTCATCATCATGGCGCCGGTGATTTCATCGTTCGGGTCGAGCACGAGCGCGCCGTCCTGCACGAGATGCTTGAGCAGCTCGAAGATGTTTCGCCCGAACATCTGACTGGCGTGGAACGCCACCGTGCTGGCCACGTTGAGGGGCGCGAGGATCGTCACGTCGTGCACCTGGACGACTTCGCCGGGCTTCGACAGGGCGCAGTTGCCGCCCGTTTCCGCGGCGAGATCGACGATCACCGAACCGGCGCGCATCGAAAGCACCATCTCTTCGGTGATCAGCGTCGGCGCCGTTCTGCCAGGGATCTGCGCCGTTGTCACGACGAGATCCATGTCCTTGATGTGATTTCCGATCGCCGCGAGCGTCCGCGCCTGCTCATCTTCCGTCTGCGCTCGCGCATAACCACCAGCCGTCTGCGCCGACTCACTCACCAACTCGTTCGCGACGAACGATGCACCGAGACTCTGAACTTGTTCGCGAGCCGCAGGCCGCACGTCGAACGCCGAAACGACACCGCCGAGCCGGCGCGCGGTCGCGATTGCCTGGAGTCCAGCCACGCCGGCGCCGATCACGAAGACCTTGGCCGGTGAAATGTTGCCGGCGGCGGTCGTGAGCATCGGCAGGAATTTGCCGAGCGTCGATGCACCGATCAGGACGGCCTTGTAGCCGGCGACGGTGCTCTGCGACGACAGAACATCCATCGACTGGGCGCGCGTAATTCGTGGCACCAGCTCGAGGGCGAGCGCGGTGACCTGACGCTGCGCGAGCGCGGCGCTGGTCTCGGCGCCGTGGCCGGGCCGGAGCAAGGAGATCAGCGTCGTCCCATTCGGGATCCGCGCGATCTCCTCCGCGCTCGGCGGCTGGACTTTTGCCACAACCTCTGCGCCGCTGAATGCCGCCGCGGCGTCATCGACGAGGGTCGCTCCCGATGCCAGATAAGCCTCATCGCGAAAGCCAGCGCGAAGACCTGCTCCGCGCTGGACCACGACTTCGACTTTCAGCTGTTTGATCAATCGGGCGGCACTATCTGGCGCAAGCGCGACGCGCTGCTCGCGCGGAGCGGTTTCCGTTGGGACGCTGATTTTCATTGAGAAGCGGTCGGGTGGCGCGGCGTGCTACCGGAGTCTAACGCGCGTCACTTGGTAAGTGCTGAGACGGCTTGATTATATGCATTTGAAGCTCATTGGCAAATCCAGGAAATCCCCGGAATGCTGCGGGGGGATTCCCCAACGCGCCAGCTTCGAGCGAGCTGCGGCGAAACGCCTGTCTAATCGCCGGCCGGTATGACAGTCGACATCTTCGGCTGACTGGGCGACATTCCCTCGTACCACTACTCCGCTGTGACAGACGTTCGTGTTCACCGAGACGCCGTAATGCTCAAACTAGAAGGCATCATTCGACGCGTGTCGGCGGTGATGGTACCGATCGCATTGATGACGCTGAGCGCCTGTACACGGCTCCGCAGTCCGATTGCGCCGGCGGTCGGTCCGCCGCCGACGTTCATACAGTCGACATCAGACGTGCGCGGCACGCGGTTGATCGACATCCGCGATGGAATGACGAAAGCTGCCTTGTTCAAGGCCGCAACCGACGTGCTCGCCAAGCGCTATTCGGTCGACGTGAGCGACGAGCGTGCGGGTTTTCTCATGACGCCCTGGCAAGCCAGCTTCATGCGCGACGGCGCCCCCGATCTCCGCTACCGCACTCGCGTCATGATCCGCTTCCTTGGCGACGACTGGAAGCAAGTCTCGGTACGCGCGCAGGCGAACTGGCAACGCGCCGGTACGACCGATGAGTGGGACGTCGGCTATGACACCCAAGTGCTCGACGACGTCTCGAACGATCTCACGGCGCGCATCGGGAAGCGACAGTAAGCCCGCGTCGCGTCAGGCGCCCGCTGATACTCAGCGCGATTCAGGCACCAAGGTCGTGATCTTCCAACCGCCATCGGCGCGCACGAGTGTCGCGCGATATTTCCGCTGCAGCGAGTTGGGCTCGGCAGCATTTTTGTTGCGATAGCTGACGTGCAGTGTGACGATCGCGTCGGCGGTGTCACGGTGAATCGTCATCGAGTCGACGTCCCGTTTTCCAACTCGAATGCCGGCCGCGCGATTGAAGAAACCAACGAACCACGCACGCTCCGCATCAGGCATGTTCGGAAACGCCAGTTGCACGGAGTTGATCTCCTCTGTGCCGATCGCTGTCGCAAGCCGGTCGAATGCCTGCTGAACCAGCGCCGTGTCCGAAGGTGGTGTCGGTGGCTTGAGCTGATGCAATAGGCTCGTATCCGGGCGCGCGGGTGTCGGACGCACTGGCGTCCCCGCCGGCGTCACGACCTTCGGCGCCGCGACAGATTCCGCGGGAGTCGGCGTGGGTTGCTGAGTGATCACGCTATCGTGTCGAACGACCACTGCCGGCGCCGGCGCTTCTTGAAGTTGCGACCAGAATACCAGGCCGCTCGCCAACAGCGCCGAGCCGATCAATGCACCAAGACCGATGCGCCTGATGCTCATTTCCTGGCGCTTCATCGGAAGCGTCGGCTGTAATGACGGATCGCTCGAGCGCGGCATGGGCGAGAGACGCGGCGCCGGCGACGGACGTCGCGCCGCCGTGAGCGTCGACGGATCCCATCCGCCCAACGTCAGCGCCGGATCGAGTTGATCGCGTGCCTCTGCCGCGCTCGCGAGGCGATCCGCTGGCGACCGCGCCAGCATGTGCACGATCAACGTGTCCAAGCGTCGCGGCAGAGCCGGGTCGAAATCGCGCACGTGCGGCGGCGTCTCGTGCAGACGTCGCCGAATCATCTGCTCGCGCGTGTCGGCCGTGAATGCCTGTGTGCCGGTGAGCATCTGATACAAAATGCAGCCGAGGCTGTAGATGTCCGCGCGATCGTCGACTGGATCGCCGAGCAGTTGCTCCGGACTCATGTACTCCGGCGTGCCGATTACGAGGCCACTACGCGTGAGCGCGTCTTGCGGCGATTCGGCGATTGCCTTCGCGATGCCGAAATCGACGACCTTCGCGACCTCCTTTCCACCCCGCGTATGGGTGAGAATGACGTTGTCGGGCTTGAGGTCGCGATGCACGATTCCGAGCTCGTGAGCGGCCGACAATCCGTCGGCGACTTGACGTGCGATGTCGATCGCGCGGCGCGGATCGAGCGGCCCGTCGCGCGCAATCACCGTCGACAACGATTCGCCGTCGACGTACTCCATCACGAGATAGACAATCTTGTCGGCTTCGCCGTAGTCGAACACCGCCGCCACGTTCGGATGAAGAATTCGTGCGGCATTGGATGCTTCACGCGCGAATCGCTGCAGGGAATCCGGATCGGTGACGAGCGACGGATTCATCACCTTGATCGCGCACTGCCGCGTCATCTTCACATGCTCGGCGAGATAGACGCGACCCATTCCGCCTTCACCGATGCGCGCCAACACGAGGTAGCGATCAGCGATCACGCGTCCAATGAGCGGATCTCCCGCGGCCTTGGGCCGCAGCGAGGTTCCATCCTTTGGACAGAAGCGGTCGCCTGTCTCGTACTCGCTGCCGCATTGCGGGCAGATTTTGATGACCGCGATGGCTTCATCGGCGGCCGGCGTCGGCTGCTGCGCGAGCAACCCCGAACCGAGAGCGCTTTCGGTAAGCGGCGCATCGGTCACGTCGGCTGCGCTGGGCGCGCTGGAGGCTGCAATCGATTCTCCCGGCGCGATGGCGCCAGCCGGGGATTGCGTCTCGATATCGCGATCGTTGTCGCTAGCCATGATGCTGAAAGATCACTCGCCAAGAGTACGTGGGGAACGCGCGCTTTGCTACCGGATGGAGCGTGCCTGTGGTCCCGATCCTGCGCCGGATTCAGTCCGCCATGGAATCACGCCCATCATCAATCGAGTCATCCACGCTCCGCCGATATCCAATCGGCGTCGAGATCGTACATGAGGCCGACGGATCCGGACTGGCACACGCCCGAGTCTGGGCGCCGGGTCATCACTCGGTCGAGCTCGTAATTGAAGACGACCTGACCGGCAATTCCGATTCACCATTGATGGCGGAGGGAAACGGCTACTTCTCTGGATACACCGCAAACGCCACGGTGGGAACACGATACCGGTTTCGACTGGATGGCCGCGACGCATTTCCCGACCCAGCGTCGCGCTTTCAGCCCGACGGACCGCACGGGCCGTCGGTGGTCGTCGATCCGACCCAGTTCGAGTGGACCGACGCTGCTTGGGCCGGCGTCTCGATCGACGGCCAAGTGATTTACGAGCTCCATGTGGGCACGTTCACTCCGGCCGGAACCTACCGATCCGCCATTGAACGGTTGCCGGACTTGGTCGATCTCGGCGTCACGGTCGTCGAGATCATGCCTGTCGCCGATTTCTCGGGCCGCTTCGGCTGGGGATATGATGGCGTCGATCTTTTTGCGCCGACGCGCTTGTACGGAGCTCCCGACGACCTTCGCGCGCTCGTCGACGCGGCACATCGCCTCGAGCTCGGCGTCATCCTCGACGTCGTTTACAACCACTTTGGTCCGGACGGTAACTACCTCGGACGATTCTCACCGCATTACATCAGCGGCAAGGCGACCGAGTGGGGCAACGCGCTCAACTTCGACGGTGAGAACTCGGCGCCTGTGCGTGAGTTCATACTCACCAACGCCCGTTATTGGATCGACGAATTTCACTTCGACGGGCTTCGCCTCGACGCCACGCAACAGATCTTCGATTCATCGACTCCGCACATTCTCGCCGAGGTCGGTGGCGCGGTGCGAAGCGCGGCCCGTGGGCGCGACACGATCATTGTTGCCGAGAATGAGCCGCAACACGCGTCGCTCGTCCGTCCGCTCAGTGAACATGGCTGTGCGCTCGACGCATTGTGGAATGACGATTTCCATCACAGCGCGCTGGTCGCGGCAACGGGACGCAGCGAAGCGTACTACAGCGGCTATCGCGGGAACGCGCAGGAGTTCATTTCGGCCGCGAAGTATGGATATCTCTATCAGGGCGAGTGGTACGCGTGGCAGCACCACCGACGCGGCGAGCCTGGGCTGGATCTGCCGCCATCTTCGTTCGTGACGTTCATCCAGAATCATGATCAGGTGGCGAATAGCGCCGCGGGGCTGCGAATTCATGAAGAGACCAGTGGCGGACGCTATCGCGCTCTCACGGCGCTGATGTTGCTCCTTCCGCAGACACCGATGCTCTTTCAAGGCCAGGAGTTCGCGACGTCGAGCCCGTTTCTCTTTTTCGCCGATCACAACGGCGATCTTGCGAAGCTGGTGCGCGAGGGTCGGGGAGGTTTTCTATCGCAATTTCCGAGTCTGGCCGCGGACAGGGCGAGTCACGCCGTCGATCCATCGGACGCGCAAACGTTCTTGCGCTGCAAGCTCGATTGGTCCGAGCGCGAAACGCACAAGGCGACATTGGACCTTCACCGCGACCTGCTTCGTATTCGTCGTGAAGACCCGGTGATTCGCGCGCGCGCACCACGATCGCTCGATGGCGCGGTAATTTCCGATGCGGCGTTCATCCTTCGCTTTTTCGGTCAGAGAGGAGACGATCGCTTGCTCGTGGTCAATCTGGGTGCGCGTATTCACGCTGATCCTTTCGCCGAGCCGCTCGCCGCGCCTCCGTATTCGCGTGCATGGATGACCATCTTCTCGACGGAATCGCCCAAGTACGGCGGATGGGGGACGCCGCCGGTCGAGACGGTCGACGACGGGTGGTGGATTCCCGCTGAGTGTGCTGTCCTTCTCGCTCCAACGAATGCCAAGACGCCTCGTCGATAGAGTCATGCGCCGCGTCGCGCTGCCGGACGAACGCGACGCGCGAGCCAGCACGCTGCTCGATACGGAATGGATCGTTACGAACGGCCTAGGCGGATATTCGTCGTCGACGACGGCCGGCGTCATCACGCGACGGTATCATGGAATCCTGGTCGCGGCGCTGCCAAACCCGCTTGGACGCGTGGTGATGCTCAATCATTTGGGCGAACGGCTGGTCCTGAACGGGCATACGACTTTTCTGAATAGCGAAGAGCGCGCCGGCGGCCGGATCGATCCGGATGCGGCGTCACTCATCGCGGACGTGCGGCTCGATGCTGGCTTGCCGGTCTGGGAATATCAGTGGCAAGGTGTTCGGCTGCAGAAGAGCATCCTGATGCCGCATCAACAGAATACCGTGCACGTCACGTATCGTCTGCTCGACGGGCCCGAGTCGACGCGTCTCGAGCTGCACCCGGCTGTCCACTTTCGTGGTTATGAGGATCCCGTAGGCAGCGACGTCAGATCGCCGTCGAATGCGCGCTACTCGGTGGCGATGTCTGGTGGTTTACACGTGTTGTCGACGGAGAGCGGAGGGCTTCCGCCGCTGCGTCTCAAGATCGCTGGTGCCGACGGGCATCGCTTCATGGCCGATGAGCGCGTGACGAGTGAGTTCGTGTATCCGGTGGAAGAAAGTCGGGGCTACGAATTCCGGGGCGCATTGTGGACTCCCGGGCATTTCGAGATCGACTTGGCCGTTGGCGGTTGTGTAACGCTGATTGCGTCTACAGAGACGGAAGAAGTCATGCTCGCGCTTTCGCCGGATGAAGCGGCCCTTTGCGAACAGGAGCGTCGCCGGCGGCTGATCCTCTCGGCGGTTCCTCAGGCGCAGGACGAAACAGGCGCGGAGCTCGTGTTGGCGGCGGACCAATTCATCATCACGCCGGCTGGGCGGGTTGTCGACGCAACCCGCGCGGCCGCGATGGGAAACGAAGTTCGGACGGTGATCGCCGGCTACCATTGGTTCACCGACTGGGGACGCGACACGATGATCAGCCTCGAGGGATTGACACTGATGACGGGTCGCCAGCGCGAGGCCGCGTTCATTCTGCGGACGTTCGCGCACTACGTTCGCGACGGGCTGATTCCGAACATGTTCCCGGACGGGAGCAACGAGGGATTGTATCACACGGCAGATGCCACCCTGTGGTTCTTCCACGCCGTCGAGCGATACGTCCGTCACACAGGCGATCAAGTCACGCTCACGCAACTGCTGCCGACGATGCAGGACATCATCGAGCATCACGTGCACGGAACGGGCTTCGGCATCGGCGTCGACCCCAAGGACGATTTGCTGCGACAAGGCCAGGAGGGCTACCAGCTCACCTGGATGGACGCAAAGGTCGACGGTTGGGTGGTGACACCGCGCCGAGGCAAAGCGGTGGAGATCAATGCGCTCTGGTACAATGCGCTTCGTCTGCTTCAAGGTTGGCTGACGGAGGTTCGCGGCGGCGAGGCGGCAGCCGCGATTCGTCATCGCGCGGACTGCGTATACGAGTCGTTCAATAAGCGTTTCTGGATGTCCGACAAGGGCTACCTCTATGATGTGGTCGATGGTGAGAGTGGCGACGATCCACAATGCCGGCCCAATCAGATCTTCTCGATCTCACTCGACCATCCGGTGCTCGATCCCACCCGGTGGGCGTCGGTGCTCGACGTCGTCGAGAAGCGCCTGCTCACGCCGGTGGGGCTTCGATCGTTGGCGCCCGGAGAGCACGACTACAAGAAACGCTATTTCGGCGATCTACGATCCCGCGACGCCGCGTATCACCAAGGAACGGCCTGGGGTTGGCTCATCGGTCCATGGGTGGATGCGTGGCTCAAGATGCATCCCGACGATCGCGCCGGAGCTCGGCGCTTCCTCGACGGTTGTATCGCCGCACTCGACCAATTTGGGCTCGGGACGATCGGTGAGATCTTCGACGCCGAACTTCCGTACACGCCCCGAGGCTGTATTGCGCAAGCCTGGAGCGTGGCGGAGGTTCTGCGGTGCTGGGTCAAGACGGCGCCGGACGTTACGGTGTAGCCGTTGTAATCGGTGTCGCGCTGCGTCTGATCTCGCGACGATCGTGACGGACGTCTCGCTTGTCGGCAACGATGTCGCGCTTGTCCTTGTGAAGATCGTTGCGATCGCCTCGTACTTCGCGCAGATCGCGCCTCGCCTCGGTCTTTTCGCCAGCTTTTACATCTTGGCGCAGATCGCGTTTGTCGGCGCGCAGATCCCGAGCGTCGGTCTTGGCGTCGTGCGTGTCGCGGACCACGTCCCGATGATCGCGCCGCAGGTCGCGCAATTGGCCCTTGGTGACCGGAGTTGTGCTCTGCGCCGCGGAAACCCCAGCGGCGCCGATCGCCAGCGCCGTGCTCAATACCAACGTTTTGACACTTGTCATATGCCCTCCAGCGGTCGGTTAGTCGATCGTGCTTCACCTTGGAGGACGGGGCTGGAAGAGGGGTGTTAATGGAAAATATTGCCGGGTTGCTGGCGCGCAGCGCCAGCAAGCCCTCTCACGCCCATCCACTCCGGCGCCGCAGATCAACCACATGCGCGACGTGATGCCTGCTGTGCCACTCATACGTCGCCAACAGGCCATCGAGCGTCATCGGTCCATTTTCGGGATGAATGAGCTTTCTCGAATAGTCCGTCGCCGATAGACTCCGGAGCAGTCGCACCCAGCGATCGTGCAGCATCTCGAGCATCGTGAGCGACGTCTCGACTGGAGTTGTCCGACTGTCTTCCAGCTTCGCCCACGCGGCCTCGTCGTACGCTTTGATCGAAGGACAGTCTTCGGTCAGCGCCCACTTGAAGCGGATGTAGGCGTTGAGGTGGCTGTCGGGCACGTGGTGCACGACTTGCCGGACGGTCCATCCTTCAGGACGATAGGGTGTGTCGAGCTGCGCATCGTCGAGACCGCGAACGGCGGCGCGCATGTTGGTGGGCGCCGCGGCGATGACGTCGATCGCGGCGCGGCGCTGCGCATCGGACAGCGTTTCGGGCCGTTGTAGACGGCCAACCGGATAGCGAAGGTCTTCCATGGCGTGGGCGCGGGTGTGGCGCGGGTGTGGGTGAGAGCACAAACGTCCAAATCGAATTCTATCGCCGTCGCAAAACGCACCAAGCCGATCGGGAACATCGCCGCTATTCTACGTATTGTCGTCGGCGGCGAACTTTGACTCGGAGACCCAACGATGGGTGAACAGACGCAACTCAGCGGCCCCGATCTCGCAGCGGGCATCGACGCCGCCAGCATCGCGGTTGGCGACAAGCTCCTCGGCCATGCGCAAGGCGAGGCAGTCCTTCTTGCGCGAGTTGGCGGCGAGTACGTCGCGATCGGCGCAAGCTGCACCCATTATGGAGGCCCGCTCGCCGAAGGCGTGATCGATGGCGACACGGTCCGATGCCCGTGGCATCACGCATGTTTCAACCTGCGCACCGGCGAGGCGCTGCGCGCGCCGGCCCTATCGCCTGTCGCATGCTGGAAAACGGAACGCCGCGGCGAAAAAATCTTCGTCACCACCAAGATCGAGCGCGATCCATTGACGCCGAGCTTCCCGCTGACGACCGACAAGTCGCGTGTGCCCCGCGACGTCGTGATCGTCGGCGCCGGCGCGGCCGGATCAGCCGCCGCGGAAATGCTCCGACGTTGCGGCTTTGACGGCCGCATCACGATCGTCGACAACGATGTCGGGTCGCCGTACGATCGCCCGAACCTCTCGAAGGACTATCTCGCGGGCAACGCTCCAGAGGAATGGATCCCCCTTCGCCCCGACGGATTCTACGCCGAGCACAAGATCGATGTCGTCCGCGGACGCGCATCGCGTCTCGATGTCAAGGCCAAGACACTCGACGTCGACGGCCGCTCGGTCGCGTACAACGCCCTGCTGTTGGCCACCGGCGCGGAGCCCGTGCGACTCGAGATGCCGGGCGGCGATCTGCCGCACGTGCACTATCTCCGCTCGCTGGTCGATAGTCGTTCAATTATCCAAGCCGCCAAGCACGCAAAGCGCGCCGTCGTCATCGGGTCGAGCTTCATTGGACTCGAGGTTGCGGCTTCATTGCGCGCGCGGAACGTTGACGTTCACGTCGTTGCACCGGACAAAATTCCGCTCGAGCGCGTTCTCGGTGAGTACCTCGGCAAGTACGTTCGCTCGCTGCACGAAGAGAAAGGTGTAACGTTCCACTTGGAGCATACGGTGAAGCGCGTCGAGGCGGACCATGTCGTTCTCGACGACGGCGCGCGCATCGACGCTGATCTCGTCGTGATCGGTGTAGGCGTACGTCCGCGTCTCGATCTCGCGGAGTCCGCCGGCTTAGCGATGGACCGGGGCATTGTCGTCAACGAATTTCTCGAGACGAGTGCGCCCGGCGTGTACGCGGCAGGCGACATCGCTCGCTGGCCCGACCCGCACAGCGGCGAGCGAATCCGCGTCGAGCACTGGGTCGTCGCTCAGCGACAGGGCCAAACAGCAGCGCGCAACATACTCGGCGCACGACAACGCTTCGATTACGTGCCGTTCTTCTGGAGCGCGCATTACGACGTGAGCTTCAATTACGTCGGACATGCGGAAAAGTGGGATCGGACGGAGGTCGACGGCGACGCGACCAAGCATGACGTCGCCGTTCGATTGATGCGGGGTGAGCAATTGCTCGCGCTCGTCACGCTGTTCCGCGACCAGGAGAGTCTCGAGACCGAGCTGGAGATGGAAAAAGGCGGGTAGGGTCGCATTGTCTGTTGACAAGCGCCGGCAGATAAAATATTCTCTCTTGGAGAGAAGATCTTATCCACCGGCAATAGCTCAGCGCCCATGGCCCGTTCGATCCCTCAAGCAACGCATCTCAGCCGTCGCGAGCGGCAGATCATGGACGTCGTTTACCGCCGCGGCCAAGCCACCGCGGCGGAGATTCGCGATCAGCTTCCTGATCCGCCGGTCGCGGCCGCGGTTCGCACGCTGCTCCGCATTCTCGAGGAGAAGGGTCATCTTCGCCACGAGAAGGACGGGCCTCGCCATATCTACTATCCGACCACTCCGCGCAATGTCGCGCAGCGTTCGGCGGTGCGCCACCTGATCGGAACCTTCTTCAACGGGTCCCGCGCCGCGGCGATCGCCGCGCTCGTCGACGAAACCGAACGGCCCCTGTCGACCGAGGAGCGTGCCGAGCTCGCGGGAGTCATCCGCCGACTGCGCGCCGAGGGGAAATAGCATGACACCAATCGTCGAGACTTCGCTGCTGACGCCGGCCGACAGTGCGCGAGCCGTGTCGACGGTGTACACAGCGTCGTTGTTGGCGGTCTTGCCCTTGGTGCTGGCGATCATCGCGGCGCTCGCGCTGCGACGTCGCAGCGCCGAAGGTCGTGCGCTGGTGTGGCGTTCGGCGATAATCGCGCTATTGCTCGTCTATGTCGGTCGTCAGCTCTCGTTCCATTGGATGGATTGGACGCTTCCCTCGGCGCTCGCGACGCCGCTCGTCGCGCTCGGACGCGTGCAGGTCGCGAGCGGGACCATGCAGCCGGCGTTCGCCAACTCAAACCAACCGGCATTCGGCGTTGTGACGATCATCAGGTTGCTGCTGATAGCATACGTGTCCGGCGTCGTCATTGTGTTGGTACCAACGCTCGTTGCTTCGCTTCGACTTCGACGTACGATTGTGCGCGCCTTCGCCCTCACGGACGAGTCATGGCTGCGGTCGCTCGACGATGCGCAGCGCTTACTCGGAGTCAGTCGTCAGGTTCGACTATTCACGAGCGTCGACGTCGCCGTACCGATGACGATGGGATTCCTCCACCCCGTGGTTGCGCTGCCATCGTCGGCCGAGCGTTGGGATGCTTCGCGGC
>Ga0207695_10006089_pt1 | contig 15738 bp, 9 predicted proteins | sample KBSC54metaG_FD_184354 | JGI IMG/M metagenome (GOLD analysis project Ga0207695, IMG submission 184354) | Corn rhizosphere microbial communities from Kellogg Biological Station, Michigan, USA - KBS C5-4 metaG (SPAdes) (version 2) | ecosystem: Host-associated > Plants > Roots > Rhizosphere > Soil... | reverse complement strand
AAGTTCAACAGTCCGTTTCCGTAACGGCGGAAGCTGCGCGTGTTCAAACACAGAGCGCTGAACGCGCCGGATTGCTCAGCACCGAACAGTTACGCGACTTGCCGGCGCGCGGCCGCGATGTTCTCGATTTCATGCGAGCCCTGCCGGGATTTGTCGATACGGGAGTGCGGGAATCGCCCGGTGCTACCGGGACGATCAGCAGTCTGAGCGTGAACGGCTACCGTCAGGGCACGATGAACTTTACGCTGGATGGTGTTTCCGATTTGGACATCGGAAGCATGGCCGGCATTCTGATCGATCCGAACGTGGATTCCATCGCGGAGGTCAAGGTTCTCGCGGGCGGTCTCCAGGCGGAATACGGCCGGAGTTCCGGCGCCACTATCAACATCATTACGAAGAGTGGCGGACATGATTTTCACGGGTCTGCGTCCGAATACATAAAGAACGAAGCTTTGAATGCCAATGACTTCTTCAACAACGCCGGTGGGTTGAAGCGCCCGTTGTACCGCTACAACTACTCGACATTTACTCTCGGCGGGCCGGTCCTGATGCCGTTCACCAAGTTCAACCGGAATCGGGACAAACTTTTCTTCTTCTGGTCGAACGACTATTCGCCAGTGAAATCCCCCACAGCCCTTTATCAAAGAACTTATCCGACGGCGCTCGAACGGAAAGGCGATTTCTCTCAGTCCCTCGACACCACCGGCAAGGTGATCATCATCACCGATCCGCTGACGCATGCTCCATTTCCGGGCAATATTGTCCCCGCGAACCGCTTCGATAAGAACGGGCAGGGTCTCCTGAATGTGTTTCCTCTCCCCAATGCCGTGGATCCCACGCACAACTACAATGCGCTGGTGCAGGACACGGTGATCGCGCCACGAACTCAAGAAAACCTGCGGCTCGATCTGAACCTCGGCCCCAAAACGAACTTATTCATTCGCGGTGTTTTCGGCCACGAGAAGAACGAAGGGCCGTTGGCTTCAACGCTCGGATCGGGCTCCTGGCCGCAGTTGGACGTGAGTTTCAAGACCTTCAAACGCGGGGTAACGGCGGACCTTATTCACACCTTCACACCAACGGTGGTGAACGAATTTACCTTCGGAGTCAACTATAACCTGTCGCAGAACGGCGTCGCGAATACGGCGACGCTTGACGCGAACGACTTCGTGAAGCTTGGGTTGAGCATTCCGGAATTCAATCCGTCGATCAACCCATACAACATCCTGCCCCAGACGACATTCGGCGGCGTACCGAACGCGGCCAGTCTCTCGGTGGAACAGCGGTTTCCATACTTCGGAGCTTTCTACATCTACAACGTGTCCGATAACATTTCCAAGGTATGGGGCTCTCATAATTTCAAGGCTGGGATCTACATCGATTACGACATCAACAATAAGGCGATCAACAACAATTTCAACGGCACATACGACTTCAGCCGGAACACGAATAATCCGCTGGACACCAACTACGCCTATTCGAACGCCCTTCTCGGAGAGGTCAATTCGTACAGTCAAACGAACGCCAGGCCAGTCGGTTACGGGCGGTTCGCCAACATCGAATGGTATGCGCAGGACAATTGGAAGGTGACCAAGAAGTTGACTCTGGACGTCGGCGTCCGCTTCTACAAGATCATCCCCGTTTACAGCGTGGGGCAACAACTCGCGTCCTTCAACCCCGGTCTCTACCAGGCATCGCAACAGCCTCAGTTGATTCGGCCCGTCATTGCGCCGAACGGTGTGCGTTCCGGTTTAAACCCGGTTACCGGAGAAATTGTTCCGGCCGTCGAGATCGGATTGTTTGCGCCCAACTCCGGTACGCCGTATCAAGGCATGGATATCGCAAAAGAAAACCTGCTTCATTCGCCGAGCATTCAGGTTTCTCCCCGATTCGGGTTCGCCTACGACCCGTTCGGCAACGGCAAGACTGCGATTCGCAGCAGCTTCGCCATTATGCCCGACGTTACACCCATCGACATGAGTCTCAATTATGAGGTCTCTTCGCCATTGGTAACGACCAACACCGTGTATTACACGCCGATGAGTTCCATCCTCTCCGGCGGCCATTTGAATGGCCCGAACAATGTCATGGGTATTCAGAAAGGTTACGTACCACAAACGCTCTACAACTGGAACTTCGGTGTCCAGCAAAACGTCGGGTTTGGGACTGTGCTCGATGTTTCCTACGTCGGAACAAGAGGCAGGCACCTGCTGCAGTCGCGCAATCTCAATGCCGAGGCTTACGGGACCAACTTTTTGGCCTCGAGTCAGGACCCCACGCTGCCCGGGAAACCGCTGCCCACCAATTTCCTCCGTCCGTACCTGGGTTACGGTGACATCACGTATATCGAGTTCGGGGGAAGCTCGAACTACAACGCTTTGCAGATGACGTTGAACAAGCGGATGAGTAAGAATTTCCAATACGGCGTATCCTATGCGTGGTCGAAGTATCTAACCTACGGACTTGCGGGTGACAACTACACCGACGTTTTGAATCCGTTCATCCCCCCGCGCGTTCGCACCTACGGACCGGGGGCGTTCGATCGCCGCAACAACCTGGTGATCAACTTCGTATACAACGTGCCATCGGGAAGCCAGTACTGGAGCAACGCGTTCAGCCGCGCGGTTCTTGACCATTGGAGTGTCACAGGATTCGCGACGTTCCGCAGTGGCGCCCCGACGGCCCTTAGCTATAGCTTCGTGACTGCTACCGATATCACTGGAGCCGGCGGCGCGGGTGTGGATTCACGCGTGGACCTGGTTGGACCAATTAATCTTTCGAAATCCGACCAGACGTTTACCCGGTTCTTCAACACCTCGAATGTGAAGGCCCCCAGCGCCGCGACTTTCGGGATCGGCAATTCGTCAAAGTTTCCGCTCGTTGGTCCCGGCATCAACGATTGGGACATGCAGTTCGGCAAAGAATTCACGTTCGCCGCGCACGAACGCTTCCGCTTGCAGATCGAGGCCGCTTTCTACAATGTTTTCAACCATACACAGTTTTCAGGTATCAACACGGCCGCCCGGTTTGATGCCGCCGGCAACCAGGTGAACAACCAGCTTGGCCAGTTCACCTCGGCCTACACTGCCCGGCGAGCGCAATTAGGCGCCAGGTTCCGGTTCTAAGAGCCTGGCACGTAGCCAGACGTTTTGTTCGGATGGGTGAACAAAGGGCACTCCGCGCGGAGTTGCTGTATTGTTCCTAACTTGTTGAAATTTTAGAATTCAGGAGTAAGTACACGTAATCCATGTCTAAACAGAACCTTGCAACACAATCACTCCCGTCCGTGGAACTGGCCGAGCTTGCCGGTGAATATACTCCCGGAGGCGTGCATTCCTCCACGCGCGGGCTCAAACCGCGCGTCGTCTGGAAAAACGCTTCCGGATCGAAACTGGTTGACGTGGATGGGCGCGAGTACGTCGACTATCACGCGGCATTTGGTCCGATTATCCTTGGACACCGGGACTCGGTGGTCGACCAGGCCGTTATCGACGCGATCCGCACGGTGGATCTTCTAGGTGTCGGTACAACCGAGCAGGAGATTCAGTTATCTCGGAAGCTGGTGGAGCACGTACCGTCAGCCGAAAGGGTGTTGCTCTGCGTCACGGGTTCTGAAGCAACCTACAACGCTCTGCGGCTTTCCCGCGCCGTTACCGGCCGCAAGAAAGTAATCAAGTTTCAGGGCTGCTATCACGGGTGGCATGACTACCTGTGTATGAACATCATCAGCCCCGCGGAGAAACTTGGGTCTTACGATCCGGCGTCCAACGGCATTTTAGAGGAAAGCGCTCGGCACACGATCGTGCTCGACTTCAACCGGCTCGATCAGGTGGAACGGACCCTGGAAAGCCAAGGTAAAGATATTGCCGCAATCATCCTTGAGCCGATCCCGCACAATATCGGCTGCGTTCTGCCGACTCAGCAATTCCTGCAAGGGTTGCGTCAACTCTGCACCGATCACGGCGTCATTTTGATTTTCGACGAGGTGATCACGGGATTTCGTCACGGGGTCGGTGGCTTCCAGTTCAATGCCGGTGTTACGCCCGATCTTACTACGCTCGCCAAGAGCATGGCTAACGGATACCCATGCGCGGCGCTCTGCGGTAAGCGATATTTGATGGACCGGTTCCAGACTAACGGCGGCGACGTGTTCTTCGCTGGGACCTACAACGCGCATCCTACGGGTGTCGCTGCCGCGCTTGCGACGATTGCGCAGATGGAGGACGGCCGGGTTCACAAAGAGCTCTTCCGCAAGGGTAGCTACATGGCTGCGCAACTCACCTGTTTGATCGAGCGCTACGGTTTGGAGGCGCACGTCGCGAATTACGGTTCCGTATTCGTGGTTTACTTCATGGAAGGGCCGGTGACGAACTACACGGATCTGCTGCGAAACAATGCCGCGAAAGACGTTGAATTCCGCAGGGGCATGATGGATCGCGGGTTTTTCTGTCTTCCCATGGCTCTGAAGCGCAATCACATTTCCGCGGCGCATACGGATGAGGATCTGGACCGGACGCTGGAAGCCGCGGAAGACGTACTGAGAAGAATGGCGCGAGGGTAATCGGTGAAGATTGCAAATCTTGAAGTCATTCAGATCGGACGCCCACCGGGACTGGGACAAAATGGCGACGGAGAGTTTCTCGTCTCACCGTTGAACGCCGTCTATCGTGCGGACGAGCTGCGCGGGGACTGTTTTGTCGGATTGCGGGGCGGCTCCGTATATGCCGTTATCGTCCGCGTCACAACGGATACAGGCCTTTACGGAATCGGTAGCGTCGGCGTGGGCAGCGGCGCGGCGGCTTACGTACTGGAAGAGCATCTGAAACCGATTGTTCTCGGCTGCAATCCCTTCGACGTCGAGCTGTTGTGGGAGCGGATGTATCGCAGCACGCTGAATTACGGACGCAAAGGCCTCGTTCTGGAGGCGATCAGCGCGGTGGATATCGCGATCTGGGACATTTTGGGAAAGGCCACGCATCAGCCCGTCTACAATCTGCTGGGCGGCAAGACGCGCGACAAGATCGCTGTCTACGGCAGCCGCCTCTATGCTCACTCGGACCTGGACAAGCTGGCGAACCAGGCGGAATGTTTGATCAAGCGCGGGTTCCGTGCAGTGAAACAGCGCTTTGGGTTTGGACCCAACGACGGTCTGGCCGGAATGCACGGAAATCTCGAACTGGTGAAGACCGTACGTGCCGCCATCGGTCCGAAAGCCGAACTGATGGCCGACGCCTACATGGGATGGGACGTTATGTACGGCATTCGCATGATCCGCATGATCGAGGATGCGGGAATCCGCTTGAAATGGGTGGAGGAGCCGGTTGTCCCCGACGACATTGACGGATATGCGCGAATCCGCCGGTCCGTTTCGACGCCCATCAGCGGCGGCGAGCACGAATTTACGCGGTATGGCTTTCGGGAAATGATCCAGAAGGAAGCGGTGGATATTTTGCAACCCGATGTGAATCGCATCGGTGGAATCACGGAGGCCCGGAAGGTTTGGGCGCTTGCCTCCTGTCATGGCATCCCTGTGATTCCGCATGCCGGGCAGTCACATAACTATCATTTGATTATTTCGCATCTGAATTCGCCGATGGCGGAGTATTTTCCGCGGGCGGAGGAAGGCGGCGTGCTGGACGACGACACGTTTTTCTACGAACTTTTTGTGGGCGAGCCTCGCGCGGAAGGCGGTTACGTGAAGCTTTCCGATGCTCCCGGCCTTGGACTGGAATTGAACGAACAAAACATCAGGGATTGGGCGATCAAAGCCTGAAACAATGGAGATGCGGTAATGCGTAAGTTGCTGTACATCGCGCTATGTTCTCTGGCAAGCCTGAGTGCCGGCGAATTTGACACGAAGGTTTTGCCAATCCTGAAGGCGAGGTGCCTGCCATGTCACGACGAGGCGACGCACACAAGCGGTTTTGTCGCAACGAATCTGGCCGCGGTTGTGAAGGGAGGCGCCCAGCGCGGGCAGGCCGTGAAACCTGGCGATCCGGGTGACAGTCCGCTGGTGAATGTCCTTAACGGCAAGCTCAAACCACAGATGCCGCTGGGAGGAAAATTGAGCGACGCCGAAGTGGGAACCATCAGCGCATGGATCGCCAGCGACGCCCCCGAGATTTCTGCGGTGTTGCCGAAGACCGACAAGTATTGGGCTTTCGTGAAGCCGGTGAAGCCGAAGCTCCCCGAGGTGCGGGACTCGGCCTGGGTGCGGAATGATATCGACCGCTTTATCTTGGCCAAGCTCGAAGCCAAAGGGTTGAAACCCGCGCCCGAAGCGGGCAAGCGTACGCTGATCCGTCGCCTGTATTTCGATCTGATTGGACTTCCTCCTACACCCGAGGAGGTGAAAGCGTTCGAAGAAGATGCTTCCCCGAAGGCATACCAGGAACTCGTCGAGAAACTATTGGCCGATCCGCGTTACGGCGAGCGGTGGGGCAGGCATTGGCTCGACCTGGCCCGCTACGCGGACACCAACGGATACGAAGAAGATACCGAATTCACTCATGCCTGGCGGTATCGCGACTACGTGGTGAAAGCATTCAACGCCGATAAGCCGTACGACAAGTTTGTTATGGAGCAACTGGCCGGTGACGAGTGGGCGCACGTTGGAGGCACTGCGGTTCCCGAGCCGGAACCGGAAAAGGTGGTCGCTGTCAGCTTCCTTCGCATGGCCCCGCTCAATAAGACCCCAGTCAGCGATGAGAATCGGGATTCGCTGCTCAGCGAGATGACGTCGACGGTCAGCTCCGTCTTCATGGGCCTGACGGTCGGATGCGCGAAATGCCACGACCACAAGTACGACAGCATTCCGCAGCGGGATTTCTATCGGATGAAGGCTTTTTTTGCGACGATCCAGATTCATTCCGGTGGACGCGTTGGTGGCACCGAGCCCGCGGCATTTGACAAGAGCCAGGAGGCCTGGGTCGAAGCTGCCCGCACCGACAAGAAGCAGCAGATCGAGAAAGCTAAGAAGAGCCTCGCCGATTTTGAAGCTCCGCTCATAGAGCGACTCAAGACGCACCGGAAGAAAGAAGTAACGTCGGCGGACCTCCGTCGCGCTCTTGATACGGAGCTGAACAACGCAGCCGGCTTCGATAAGACCGACGACATCTTCAGCGGTCAGGAACGAGCGGACTTCAATCGTTTGAATGAGCGTGTCATCTGGCTCGAGAAAGAGTTGGTTCGTCTTGAGCCGCGCGCCTGGTCGCTGCACGATGCGGACGGCCCTCCGCTGGGCCCGAGCGTGCCGACCACTTATGTGCAGATCCGCGGCGATTTCGACCGTATGGGAGAGCCCGTGGAACCTGGATTTCCGAGTGCGATTACGGGTAACTCAAAGCCGGCTGATTTGGATCTGGACCCCTATCGCATGTTCCCGATGCGCGGACGCCGTATGACGCTCGCGCGATGGATTGCCAGCCCCGAGAATCCGCTGACCTCACGCGTGATGGTGAATCGAATCTGGCATTGGCATTTCGGACGCGGAATCGTTGAAACGACCAGCGATTTCGGAAAGAACGGATCGCAGCCGAGTAATCCGGAGTTGCTCGATTGGCTGGCAGTTCAATTCACAGAACAGCAGTGGAGTATCAAAGCGATGCATCGGCTGATGGTGTTGTCGAGCACCTACCGGCAGAGTTCGCAGACGGTGAATGAAGCGGCGGCGACGGCCGATCCTGAGAACCATCTACTGTGGCGGTTCAACGGGCGCAGGGTAGAGGGTGAAGCGATTCGCGACAGCGTTTTGTATGTCGCCGGACGCCTGAACCCCGAAAGGGGCGGGCCTCCCGTGTTTCCTGTGATGCCGAAAGATTTGGAAGTGATCAAGATCAAAGGCGTGAACACCTGGGAGACCTCCTATGGTCCGGAAACGCTGAAACGCAGCCTGTATGTCTTTCAGCGGCGGAGCTCCAACTATCCGTTTCTTGAGGTAATGGACGCGGCCGTGCCGACCGCGACTTGCGAACGCCGGCGGACTTCGATCACCGCATTGCAGTCCCTTTCCATGTACAACGGCGAATTTGTCAACGAGGAAGCCAAACATTTCGCCGACCGTGTGAAGAAGGAAGCGGGCGCCGATCCGCGCGCCCGACTCGAGAGGGCATTCGAACTTGCCTATGACCGCCGGGTGAGTCCCCGGGAAGAGAAGCGAATGTTGGATTTAATGAAATCGGCTCCCAGCGCCGACGAGGGGCTCTTCGGATTGTGCAGGGTTCTCTTCAACAGCAACGAATTTATGTTCATGGACTGATAGGTGTGTCATGGAAAAACGTTTTTTGAATCGACCACTGACCCGGCGGGAGTTGCTGACGCGCTCCTGCAATGGAATCGGCGCGTTAGCGCTGGCCAATCTGATCGCGGGCGATCTTCAGGCGGCAGGCGACCCGGTAAATCCACTGGCGGAACGGCCGCAGCATTTCAAGCGCAAGGCCAAGCATTGCATTTTCATGTTTATGGTCGGCGGCGTAAGCCAGATGGATTCGTTTGAATACAAACCTCTCCTGCAGCAATACGCAGGCAAGCAGGTTCCGCACATGCCTCGCGTTACGGGAGAGCTTGCGGGATTTCTGCAACAACCCCATCGAATCGTCCCTAGTCCTTTCGAGTTCAAGAAATGCGGTCAGCGGGGAATGTATGTGAGTTCGCTGTTCCCCAATCTGTCCGAGTGTGTCGACGACATGGCCTTCATTCACGGCATTAAGGTCGACAACAACAACCATGGGCCGGCGACGATGCACATCAACACGGGAACCCAATTGCAGGGCGGGGGATCCGTAGGTTCGTGGATTACCTACGGGCTCGGCACTGTGAATCAGAACCTGCCCGGCTACGTCGTTGTGGAGGATCCGCGCGGCGCGCCGGTGAACGGGTCCGCGGTGTGGAGCAATGGCTACCTGCCTGCTTCCTATCAGGGCACAACTTTTAAAGCATCGGGAACGCCGATTCTCGATCTCGATCGTCCCAGCGATCTAACGCGGGAGCGCCAGCGCCAGGAGTTCGACGCCCTCAAGTTTCTCAATGAGGAACACGAAAAGCAGCACCCCGGAGCGAGCGAACTGGAGGCGCGAATCAGTGCGTACGAACTGGCGTTCCGTATGCAGGCTGAAGCGCCCCAGGTTGTCGATATCGACAAGGAATCCGAAGCTACGAAAAAGATGTATGGTCTCGACGATCCAATCACCGGATCGTTCGGGCGCCAATGCCTATTGGCCCGCCGCCTGGTAGAAAAGGGGGTCCGGCACGTTTTGGTCACGCACGGTGTGGAGATCGGCCGCTTCAGTTGGGACGACCACGGCAATATCGGCGAACGCATGCCCCGTCACGCGGCGGAAGTAGACAAGCCAGTCGCGGCGCTTCTGAAGGATTTGAAGCAGCGCGGACTTCTAGAAGAAACGTTAATCGTTTGGTGCTCCGAAATGGGCCGCACATCCTTTATCAGCGATCTGAAATCCGACAAGCCGGGCCGCGGTCACAACCAATTCGGGCTTGTGACCTGGATGGCCGGAGGCGACGTCAAGGCGGGAAGTTCCGTGGGAGCCACCGACGATTTCTCGGTAATGGCCGCCGAAGAACCAATTCTGCTGCGCGACGTTCATGCCACCATCCTCAACCTGATGGGACTCGACGACAAGCGCCTCACCTACCTCCATGCGGGGAGATTCCGAAAGCTCACCGACATCGGAGGAAACGTGCTCAAGCAGATCGTGACCTAATACATGACCGTCCACCGATTGACTCTGCTGGCAGTGGCGGGAGCCGTGGCGCTCATCGCCGGACAACCGTGCCTCGCTCCCGATGCCGTCTTCAAACTGCGCTCTGTATCCGATCCGCAGCTCAGTCCCGACGGCAGGGCCGCCGCCTTCAGCTACTCGTGGATCGATATCAACACCGACACAAGCTATTCGACGATCCGGTTGCTGAAAAACGGTTCCATGCGCACGCTTCACGAAGGAATGCTGCACGAGAGGAGCCCGCGCTGGTCGCCGGACGGCAAGTCCTTGGCCTACGTTTCCGACCGAACGGGCCGCACCCGAATCCACATTCTGGATCCGGACTCCGGCACGGAGAAAGTGTTATCCGACATCGACCGCGCGCCTTCGGATATCACCTGGTCGCCCGATGGAACCAAAATCGCTTTTTACGCCTTCGTTGAAGGGAAGTCCGAGTGGAACCCTGCCATGCCGGAGCGGCCCGCGGGAGCCAAGTGGGCGCCCGCATCGACAACGGTCACAACCGTTCGCTGGACCATGGACGGCAGCGGCGTCATGCGTCCAGGTTCCACCCAGCTTTTCGTCGCGCCCGTGGTCGGCGGTCTGCCGAAACAGATCAGTTTCCAGCCCTTTTGGCACACGTCGTACTTTGCACAACCGGAACTCGCCTGGGCCGCCGATGGCCGTTCCATACTTGCTCCTGCTGTGAAGGCGAAAGAAGGATGGACGGTTTACCGCGAGAGCGTGCTTTATCGCTTTCCATTGGATGGCGGTGAGCCCGCTCAAATTGGTCCTTCCGGTTGGCATCAACACGGCGCGACCGTGAGCCCGGACGGCAAATACATCGCGTTCTCCGGATATCAATGGAAGGGGCAAAGCTATCACGTCAGCCATCTTTATGTGACTGACGAGAACGGCAAGAATTCCAAGGTGATCACGGGTTCGCTCGACCGCGACGTGGCCGCGGTGAAATGGTCGCCGGATTCCCGTCATCTTTGGTTTTTATTGGACGACAGCGGAAATCTGAACCTCCATAGCGCCAGTCTCGACGGAACCACCGAAGCTTTGACGCACGGCGATCATCGAATCAACGCTTTGTCTATCGCGCGAAATGGCCGTGCTCTTGCCGTGATTACTTCTCCGTTGCAACCTGGGGAACTTGTCGAGTTCGACGTGTCCGCTCCGGAGCACCAGAAGGTTCTCTTCAATCCCAATTCCGAATACCTCGGCAGTTGCCATTTGTCTGCGCCCGAGGAGATTCGCTACTCCTCGTTCGATGGATGGAAGGTTGAGGGATGGCTGTTGAAACCCCAGGGTTTCGATGCGTCGAAGAAGTACCCTCTTCTAGTGTCAATTCATGGCGGCCCTCACGCTTCCTACGGCAATAGCTTTGCGCAGGAGCTGCAGATGTTTGCCGACCATGGATACGTGGTCTTGTATTTGAATCCGCGCGGGTCCACCGGTTATGGCGAAGAATTTGCGCGGGTGATCCAATACAAATGGCCGGGCGACGACATCAAGGATATTCTTTCCGGCGTGGATACTGTTCTCCGGTCGGGCTACATCGACCCTGCGCGCATGGCGGTTACCGGGGGAAGCGGCGGCGGCCTGATGACTACCTGGATGATCACGCAGACCGACCGTTTTCGCGCGTCCGTGGCCTGGTGGCCCGTCACCAATTGGTTCACGCACATCGGACTGAACGACAACGGCGTCTATGTCGGCAACGTATTTCGCAAAGGTACTCCCTGGGAGCAACCGGAAGATTACATGCAGCACTCACCGCTATTCCAGGTCGCCAAAGTGAAGACGCCTACGATGCTCATCACCGGTGATGAAGACTGGCGCGTCCCCGAAGCGCAAAGCGGGGAATTCTACCGCGCTCTCAAGACGCGCGGAATCGATACCGTACTGGTGCGTGTCCCGGGTGAATCACATGGAGTTCTCAAGCACCCGAGCCATCGGATGGAGGTCATGGTAAACACGTTTGCCTGGCTCGACCGGTATATTCAGCCAGGACCCCAATAGCGATGGCGGCTTCGGCGACCGTTACAACACGCGCGGTAGAAACGCCCGTGCGTCAGTGGATGATGGTCGTTCTGCTCTGGCTCGCCGTTCTGATCAATTACATCGATCGCGGCGGCCTGAGCGTAATCGCCGTTCCCGTGATGGCTGAATTCCATCTGTCCCCTACGGCCATGGGAGCTCTGTTGTCTTCGTTCTTCTGGAGTTACTCGCTCCTACAGATTCCGGCTGGGTATTTGATCGATCGGTATGGATTGAAATGGACCTACGCCGCAGCCTTCGTAACCTGGTCGGCGGGATCGGCATTCAGCGGACTGGCGACATCATTTACGAATCTGCTGGCGTGCCGGGTGGTTTTAGGAGCCGGCGAGGCGGCTGCGCAGCCCGCCAGTTTGTCGTACATCCGGAGCCGGTTCGCCGATTCCCAGCGCGGTTTGCCTACTGCCTTTTACCTCACGGGTATGGACCTGGGACCGGCTGCAGGAACGTTTTTTGGCTCCGTACTACTGAGCTGGCTCGGCTGGCGGGGGATGTTGCTGGCCCTGGGCCTCGGTTGCTGCGTTTGGCTGATTCCCTGGATTTTGATTGCTCCGAGCGAGAAGACCGCGCCCGCTGCCGGTGTCTCCGCACAGTCCAGGATCGCTGTTCCCTGGACCTTCCTGCTCTCCCGTCCGCTGGTGTGGGGGATGATCGTCGGCGGGTTCTTCTACTCGTATTACTGGTACTTTTGCCTGACCTGGATTCCCTCGTACTTGATGATGGACCGCAAGATGACGGTGCTTGAGATGGGCGCTTTCGCCAGCTTGCCGTTTTTGGCGAAAATTCCCGTGGTCTTGATCGCCGGCCGGCTGTCGGATCTGTTCGTACGGCGTACCGGGCGCGAAGTGTTTGTCAGGAAATCGTTCGTGGCCACCGGATTTACCATCGCCAGTTCGATTTTGCTGCTACTCATTGTCAAGAGTCAGGCCGGAGTGATGTGTGTTCTCATCACCTCGCTGTGTGGGATGGCTGTGGGCTCGGCAAACTACTGGGCGCTGACGCAGGCCATCACGCCGCCGGCGATGACCGGAAGAATTATCGGGGCGCAAAATATGATTGGAAATCTCGCTGGCGCCTTTGCTCCTGTCATGACCGGATGGCTCGTCACCAGAACGAAGGGTTTCTCCGCCGCGATCTGGTTTGCAGGAGCGGCGCTAATAATTGCGGCGCTTTCGTACACGCTGATTGTCCGGGAACGCCCGGCTCAAAAGCTACGCACGGACCTTGAGTTGCGTTAGCAGCTTCACGCATCCGTCTACCAGCATTTGGCCTGCCTCGGGAGCGACATGCATCGGCAGCATGTACGATTGGCAGAGCATGTCTGGAACCAGGTAGATCTCCCATGGCGACCATCCTCCCGCCGGATAGCAGTTCGCGGGTGGAATGTATCCGACGCATCCGTTCGAATATCCGAAGAAATGTGTTTCGGGGAACGGCGATTTTGCCTTCACACCCAAACCGAGTTCCACCAGCGTCTCGCCCGCGGCTGATGCAAAGGCCAGGTTGCCAATTCGCATCGCCTGCAGATTCACGCCGACGGTGAGGTGCTTATCTCCAGTCTCGGCATGCCGCAATAGCAGTTGCGCCCAGTCGCGGAAGCGGTAGAAAAATGCCAGTTGATGAGGCGCAAAACCGTCGCTTTTGGCCTTTGCCAGCCTTTGCTCGCATTGCGCCAGAATGCCCCGCGCGTCCTCAAGAGATGGTAAATCTACCAGCGGCAGTTGCACGGTCTCGCCGGCGGCGTCAAGTGCAACGGAAACGTCTTCGACCGGCGCGTATGGGTACATGCTGTTCTTGGTCAACGAGGCGAAGATGATGCGCTCGCCGCGTTTCTGGTTCGTGCGGATACCTGCCAATACTTTCAGAACTTCACCGCCCAACGAGTTGCCGAGCCGTGTCATGTTCTCGCTGTCGTCTTCGGTGGGGCCGATACCCGTGATGGGGTTGATATCGCCGGCCGCCGCCTGAAGAAAGACGGCCATCGCGCCGGTAGCACGCTCGATCACATCGCGCGCGGGTCCGGGAAAATCGGGCGACAAACCGAGGAATTTGGGTCCCATCGTGACTGTGTGGCAACCGTAACTGAAGAGCACGGCCAAGGGCTTGCCATTGATGTCGTCGATCCGCACGACTCCAACTGTGGGGTCCATGGGGCCGTTTGGATCCTCGCCGAGAAAGATCTTGCCCGACACATCGAGTTCACGACGGTTGATGCCGATATATGAAGAACCCTGACCGGTTCCGATGCGCGCTGGAACGGCCTGCCGATCCGCCGCAAGGGCACACCCGGTGAGTGCCAGTTTGAGATTCTCGAGATACGCGGCCTGCAGGCTACGCTGCGCCTCGCTCTCCCAGGAATACTCCCGCAGATTCGGCCCGCAGTGAGTGTGACTGCAATTGATGAGCACGCACTCGGCGGTTGTACCCACGGCTTCAGCGATACGTGAACGAATTTCGTCGACGGCCGGGTTGAAGATAGAGATCAAATCGCAGCCGGCGATTACAAGCTTCTTGTTGCCATCCGCCAGAACGACAACGGTTGCGGTCAGGGGCCGCTGGATGCTGTTGGACACCCCCGCGCGGGCCAGATAGCCGCACATGGAAATCCCGATCGGTGGAGTGATGTCCACACGATACACGCCTGCTTGCAGATTGACTCTCATCGTTTGAAGATTATGACGTGGATTCCAATCATTCCACAATGGGCACGTGTGATGGGACCGTCACTTTTGTTCACTATGCTGAACAACTGATGTGGCACTACATTCTCGCAAGCGGTGAAATCCTCAGATATGCGAATCTCATTGACTTAATATTTCTTTGTGGCTTCGGGATGCAGCAGGATCTCAGCGGGCTGTGAACGATCGCCTGTTGTCGGTATGGCCATTCTTGCCATGAAACTTGCGGTCTTTCAAACGTCGGCGGCGCGCTGAAACAATTCCAAGCGTCCGTTGCTTGGAGATTTCCGGCCCCACTGTGATTCCCAATCGGTCGCATGACGCATCCCCCAAAGTCTTGCTCGGTCCCGAGATACCGCTCAGTCGTTGAATCGAGGAATGCCCCAGAGCCAACTGAATCTGCTCAACCCGGGACCCTCCACTGTGAGCTAGTTTGGCGTGGGTACATCGTAAGTCATGCGGAGCAAGCGTCAGGCCGACCTCAGTCGCATTTTCCGTTAGGACCGCGTAGATTGAGTGCGGTGTCATCGCTTCAGCGGTTACCCGGTCGCCTCTCGGCATGGCCCGGAAGATCCGGCCGAACCTGAGCCCTGCGGCTTCTGCGCGACACCCATAGTCACCACCTATTCGCTGTCGTGTAAAATAACATCGCCTAACGCACATATTTTCCGTTGAAAGCTTTACTACACCGCCACCTTCAATCTGATCGCGTCGTTAGGCGCATGGACCAGATCCTGCTTGGTGCCAAGATATCGTTCGGTTGTCTGGACTGACGCGTGACCGAGGAGCAATTGGATCTGCTCAAGCTCGCCTCCCGCCGCACGGCAGAGCTTGGCGCAGGTCCTTCGAAGGTCATGCGGTGCGATGCCTGGAACACCGGCAGTCGCCGCGTATTGTTGAGCAGTTGCCAGACGACTTTCTCGCTCATGAATTCACCTCGGACCTGATCCCCTCGGTTGACTGGGCGGAATGCGAATCCATCAGCTAAGCCGGCTACCACGGTCCAGATGTCGAGCGCAACCTTGACCCAGGTCGGCATCGGAATTGTACGAACACGGCCCTGCTTACCGATAAGGTCCACGATGCACCAGCGATTGTCCCTTTGCTGGATGTGCCTGAGCGTAAGCGCCGCCGCCTCAGATCGCCGCAAGCCGCAACCGAGCAGGACGGCCAGCATGGCACGATCCCGTAGTCCTTTCTTCGTAGAAATATCCGGTGCATTCAGAAGTGTCTGGGCTTGCCGAAGCGATAACCAGTTCCCGACCCGTACGCCCTTGGCA
>Ga0207695_10006087_pt1 | contig 15742 bp, 14 predicted proteins | sample KBSC54metaG_FD_184354 | JGI IMG/M metagenome (GOLD analysis project Ga0207695, IMG submission 184354) | Corn rhizosphere microbial communities from Kellogg Biological Station, Michigan, USA - KBS C5-4 metaG (SPAdes) (version 2) | ecosystem: Host-associated > Plants > Roots > Rhizosphere > Soil... | reverse complement strand
AACGCCGGCACCGCCGGCTCGATCGCGCTTTTCGAGGTGGTCCGACAACGCATGCAGGAACGAAACCACAGGTAAGAAACCACAGATGAACACAGATGAACACAATGGCCGTCGAGTGGTCCCTGCGTTGTGGCCATGGCACGGGTGCAAGACATTCCGGAATCCATCTGTGTTCATCTGTGGTTCCCTCGCTTTTTTTCCGTACAAATCGATGATCGCGCTCGTGGGCGGCGCCGAGCGCTCGGTCTACGATGTCGACCTGGCGGGGCCGGTGGCGCTCGTGGTGGGAAACGAGGGCGCGGGCGTCTCGGAGGGGGTCGGGCGCGCGGCGAAGGTGCGGGCGCGCATCCCGATGGCTGGACCCGTGGAATCGCTCAACGCCGGCACCGCCGGCTCGATCGCGCTTTTCGAGGTGGTCCGACAACGCATGCAGGAACGAAACCACAGGTAAGAAACCACAGATGAACACAGATGAACACAGATGGCCGTCGAGTGGTCCCTGCGTTGTGGCCATGGCACGGGTGCAAGACATTCCGGAATCCATCTGTGTTCATCTGTGTTCATCTGTGGTTCCCTTGCCTTTTTTCCGCACAAATCGATGAGCGCGCACCGGGATCGCCAGTACAAGTACTACGACTTCGTGATGGTCGCGTTCGTGGTGGTGCTCGTCTGCTCCAACCTCATCGGCCCCGCGAAGATCGCCCAGCTCGACCTCCCCGTCGTGGGCACGCTCACCTTCGGCGCCGGCGTCCTCTTCTTCCCGATCTCCTACGTCTTCGGCGACGTGCTGACCGAGGTCTACGGATATGCGCGCAGCCGCCGCGTGATCTGGGCGGGCTTCGCCGGCCTCGCGTTCGCGTCGCTCATGGCGTGGGTGGTCGTGGCGCTCCCGCCCGCGCCCTTCTGGAAGAACCAGGACGCCTACGAGATCGCGTTCGGCTCGGCATGGCGGGTCGCGGCGGCCTCGATGATCGCGTACTTCTGCGGCGAGTTCGTGAACTCGTTCGTGCTCGCGAAGATGAAGATCCTCACGTCCGGCCGCTGGCTCTGGACGCGCACCATCGGCTCCACGATCTTCGGCGAGGGCGTCGACTCGCTCATCTTCTACCCGCTCGCCTTCTACGGCACCGGCATCATCCCGGACGCGAAGCTCCCGGTCGTGATGCTCGCGCAGTTCGTGGCGAAGGTGGGCGTCGAGGTGGTGTTCACGCCCGTCACCTACGCGATCGTGGGGGCGTTGAAGCGCGCGGAGCACGAGGACTACTATGACCGCGGCACGCGGTTCACGCCCTTCTCGCTGCGGGTCTAGGGCGGCCACGGCCGCGCTCCTCGCGGCGGCGCTCGCGGCGGCGCTCCCCGCGCAAGCGGAACCCCGCACCCGCGTAGGGCTGGTCCTCGGGGGCGGCGGCGCGCGCGGCGGCGCCCACCTGGGCATCCTCGACGTGCTGCAGGAGCTTCGCGTCCCCGTCGACTGCATCGCCGGCACCAGCATGGGGGCCCTCGTGGGAGGCGCCTATGCGGCGGGCGTGGCGCCGGCGGACATCGAGAAGCTCGTGGCGGACACCGACTGGATCAACATCTTCGACGACTCCGCGGGGCGGCGCGCCGTGAACATCCGGCGCAAGGAGATGGACGACCGCTTCTATTCGGGCGTGGAGCTGGGCGTCTCGCGCGAGGGCGTGCGCTTCCGCGAAGGTGCGGTCTCCGGCGAGAAGTTGAAGCTCTTCTTCAACCGGCTCGTCCGCTCGGACCTGGGCGACCGCTCGATCGAGGACCTCCCGCTCCCGCTCTCGGTCGTGGCGACCGACATCGGCACCGGTGACCGGGTCGCGATGCGCAGCGGCAACCTCACCACGGCGATGCGCGCGAGCATGTCGGTCCCGGGGCTCATCGCGCCGGTCGTGCGTGACGGCCGGAAGCTCGTGGACGGCGGCCTCACGGACAACCTGCCCGTGGCGGAGGTGCGCGAGCTCTGCCATCCCGACGTCGTGATCGCGGTCGACGTGGGCTCCCCGCTCCTCGATCCCGACCAGGTGACGGGCATCGTGACGGTGCTGGGCCAGGTCGTGAACCTCCTCACCGAGCAGAACGTCGTGAAGTCGCGCGCCCTGCTGGGGCCCCGCGACGTCTACATCCACCCGGACCTGGGCAACATCGGCTCGACCCAGTTCACGCGCCAGCTCGAGGCGGCGGACAAGGGACGCGCCGCGGCACGCGCCGTCGAGGGTGAGCTTCGCCGGTTGGCGCTCGCCCCGGCCGAATACGCGGCGTGGGCGGACCATGTGCGCCTGGTGCCTCCGCCCGCCGCGCCGATGATCGACGAGGTCGAGATCGCGGCGACGAGGTTCGTGAACCCCGACACGATCCGCGGCGGCATCCAGCAGCGGGCAGGCCAGCCCCTCGACGCCGGAGCGCTCGCGCGCGACCTCGTCCGCGAGTTCAGCCAGGGCGATCTCAGCTCGCTCGACTACAGCGTCGCGAGGAGCCGCGACCGCACGATCCTGCGCATCACGCCGGTGGAGAAGCCGTGGGGGCCGGATTACCTGCGCTTCGGGTTGAACCTCTCCTCGGATTTCCGGAGCGAGTCGCGCTACAACGTGCGCGCCCTCTACCGGAAGACATGGCTGAATCCCCTGGGCGCCGAATGGCTCCTCGGCGGGCAGATCGGAAGCGAGCAGTCGATCGCCTCGGAGGTCTACCAGCCGCTGGACCTTCGCCACGTCTTCTTCGTGCGGCCGTTCGCGAGCGCGGGCCTGAGGAAGGTCCCGCTCTTCTTCGAGGGCGACCGGCTCGCCGTCTACCGCGTGCAGGAGAACCGTGCGGGGGCGGAAGCGGGCGTGAACGTCGGCGTGAACGCCCAGGCGAGCGCCGGATGGGTCGAGCGTCGCATCGGCGCGGTCCTGGACACGGGCCCGGACTCCTTCTTCAACCTCACCCAGACGGTCGGGGGCGCCACCGCGGCGGTCTCGGTGGACACGTACGACCAGCCCTTCTTTCCCACGCGGGGCATGCGGCTGGACGCGACCTGGTTCGACGCGGAGCACGTCTCGGCGGGCCTCGCGCCGTACGCGCGCGGAGAGGCACGCTGGGGCGGCGCCTACTCGATGGGGCGATGGACGCTGCTGGCGGGCCTCGAGGGGGGCACGACGCTCAAGGGCACGCTTCCCCTGGGCGACGCCTTCTCGCTGGGCGGCCCGCGGCGCCTCACCGGCTTCGCGAACGACCAGATGCTGGGGGGCGACTATTCGCTCGGGCGCCTCGAGGCGCAATACCGCCTGAGCTACGCCTCGCCCCTCTTCGGCCTCACGCTCCTCGCGGGGCTCATCGGCGAGGCGGGCCGCATGGAGAGGCCCTTCACCGAGACATCTCTCACCGGCTGGCAGCGCTCCCTCGGCGCCTACCTCGCCGCGAGCACGCCGCTGGGCCCCGTCTACCTGGGCGTCGCGGACGCGAAGAACGGCAAGGCGCGCTTCTACCTCTTCATCGGGACGCCGTGAGCGCGCCGGGCTAGCGCTCGAGGCCGGTGCCGCAGGACCAGCAGAGGTCGAACGACGCCGGGTTCTCCTCCCCGCAGGAGGGGCATTTCGCGGGCGGCCCGTTCCCGGAGCGCTGGAAGGCGTCGATCACCTCCCGCGCGCGGTCCGCGTCGCGCAGGTTCTCCACCCACACCTGCGGCAGCGTGCAGTCGATGGGAAGCTCGCCCGCGAGGCTCGAGGCGTTCGCGTTGAAGACGCGGGCGCGGATGCCCCGGTCCGCGAGGAGGTCGAGGAGCAGGTGGGCTTCGGGCAGGTTCGCCGCGGTGTGCACGCGCTTCATGCGGGCATTATCCGCCGCGGCGCGGGGGGCGCCCGGAGACCTGCGTGGGCGCCTGCGACTCGAGGAAGACCGGCTCGTCTACGGCTTCGAGCACGAGGACGCGCTCAAAACCGATACGACACCACCCCGTTGATCCCGTCCTCCTTGATGCCCGAGCGCCCGGAGATGTTGAAGTAGGAGATCCCCAGCGTGATCCGGTCGCCGATCACGCCGTTCAGGCCCACCGCGGAGGTGATGAAGCTGCGGTCCGGCGCGTACGCCTGGATGTCGTAGCTGTTCCCCGTGGCGAGCGAGAGCGGCGAGGCGGTCACGAAGCGCGCGTCGTCGCGGCGCTCGCGGTCCGCGGTCACCCGCACCCAGGGCGACCACGCGCCCATCGCGAGCGAGGCGCGCACGCCGCCGCTCCAGACTTCCGAGTGCCGCGTCTGCTGCGCGATGTGCAGGTTCGCGGAGCCCGCGCCGGACTCGTCGAACGCGTTCACGGTGACGTTCTGCATCGTGACCGCGACCGTGGGGCCGACCGTGAAGCGGCCGACCTGGAAGTCGTAGCCCGCGGCAAGGTAGGCCGACCCGTTGCTGCCGTCCGTGCTCGCCTCCGCGGTGCGCACGACCGGGCCCAGCGCGATGTTGCGGCGCATGTCGCGGAAGTCGACGTTGGAGACCGAGAAGACGCCCGTGCCGTAGAAGCCGCCCCAGCGGAGCGACCCGAAGAGCGACACCAGCTGCTCGCGCGTGCGGAAGCCGCCGGCGTCCTGGCCGAAGGTGGCTTTCGCCCGCGCCTCGCCCACGGCCGCGCCCAGCAGCACCGATTCGGAGGCGCGCAGGGTGACGCCCACCGCGGCCGCGCTGAGGTCGCTGTTGAGGCCCGAGTTTCCGATGCCCGAATCGATGTCGAACTTGCCGCCGTTGCCGGAGGCGAACACGTTGAGCTTGCCCACCGGGGCGGCGCGCCCCTCGAGGAGCCCGTCGTTGATCGCCCGCATGTGGCTCGCGCGCGTGCGCAGCGGCTCCTCCGCGAGGAGCGAGTACTGCGTGGGTCCCTCGATCAGCGACTCCGTGAACTGCGCGACGATCGCCTGCACGGCGGTGGTCGGATGGACGCTGTCCGCGAAGAAGAAGGTCTGCGCGGCGTTGGGGGCAACGAGGTTCCCCGGCCCGCAGAACTGCGAGCTGATCGTGGACGCGGTCGTGATGGGCGGGAAGGGACCGCACGCGAGCCCCGTGGTGTTGGTGAAGCCGTAGGCCGCCGGGCTCGCCGCGACCTCGTTGAAGAGCGAGAAGGTATCGACCGGGATCACGCGCAGCCCCGCGCTCGCGAGCCCGGAGAAAAGCGTCGTGTTGTACCCGGCCGAAAGCTGCGTCACGGCGGCGGAGGTCGCGGCCGAGCCCGAGAAGGCGGGCGTGGCGCCGATGTTGGGCAGCCCGAAGACGAGGACGTAGCGGGCGCCGGCCCCTTCGAGCCGCGCGACCTGCTGGATCTCGGCGGTGGCCGCGCCCAGCACGTTCGTCTGGAGCGCCGTCTGGTCGATCGCCCCGGCGGAGAAGGCGCCCAGGTTCTGGAAGATGTCGTTCGCGCCGATCCAGATCGCATAGAGCGCGTTCGGGTCCGCCGTGCCGCCGTGGCCCGAGAGGTACTCCGTCACCTGGGTGCTCACCGGGCGCTGCGCCGAGTTGGGCGGCGTGGAGGCGGAGGGGAGGGCCACGCGGGCGCCGCCCTGCGCGAAGATGAGGCCGCCGGCGTTGCTCGGGGCGGGTGTCACGCCGTAGTAGCTCGACACGACCTCCGACCACACCGGGCCGGGGTTCGTCGTGAAGCGCCCGAGGGTGGCGACCAGCGGGGCGGGGATCCCGAGGCTCAGGAGGAAGGGGCGGTAGTAGCCCGCGTCCGAGAGGCTGTCGCCGAAGACGACGACGTTGCTGAATTGCGCCGCCTGGGCCGCCGGCGCCGAGGCTGCGGCGAAGGCGGAGAGCAGCAGCGCGGGAAGGAGTCTCCTTTTTGTTCTCATGATCGCCTCGGGGTGGTGGAGGGGCGCGCTATCTTCCCACAAGCGGCGCGCCGCGGCCACCCGCCGCGGTGTCACGCGCAGGCGCGTCCTTCGGCGACGAATCCCGGTTGCGCGTTTAGCCGGGGAAACGGCGGCTCGGCGGGCGCGAGGCGCTGCCAGGGGCCCTCCTCCCCGGAGCGCTCCCCGGCCACGCGGAAGTGCGCGACGGCCTCGGAAAGGAGCGCGGCTTCCTGCTCCAGGCTCGCCGCGGCGGCGGAGAGCTCGCCCACCATCGAGGCGTTCTGCTGCGTCATCTGGTCCATCTGCACGATCGCGCCGTTCACCTGGTCGATGCCGGCGCTTTGCTCGCGCGACGCCGTGGAGATCTCGCCCATCGCGTCGGTCACCCGCGCGAAGGAGCCCAGGATGGCGGTCATGGTGCGTCCCGCCTCGTCGGCGAGCCGCGCGCCATCCGCCACCTTTTCGCCGGACTCGGCGATGAGCGACTTGATCTCGTGGGCGGCGGCGGCGCTGCGCTGGGCGAGGTTGCGCACCTCGGAGGCGACCACCGCGAACCCGCGGCCCTGCTCGCCCGCGCGCGCCGCCTCGACCGCGGCGTTCAACGCGAGGATGTTGGTCTGGAAGGCGATGCTGTCGATGAGCCCGGTGATCTCGCCGATGCGCCGCGAGCTCTCGCGGATGGAGGACATCTTGCGCACGACCTCCTCGACCACCTCGCCGCCCTTGCGTGCGACCCCGGAGGTCTCCGAGGCGAAGCCCGTCGCCTGCGCGGCGTTCACGGCGTTCTGCCGGACGGTCCCGGTGAGCTCCTCCACGGAGGCGGCGGTCTCCTCCAGCGAGCTCGCGTGCGACTCGGTGCGGCGCGAGAGCTCCATGTTGCCGTGGGCGATCTCGGCCGCGGCGGCGTTCACCGCCGTGGACGCGGCCTTGATCCTTTCCACCGTCTCGACCAGCCGGTCGCACATGGCGTTGAGCGACCGGGCGAGCCACGCGGTCTCGTCCGTGCCCCGGGCATCCAGGCGCCCGGTGAGGTCGCCCCGCGCGATGGCTTCGGCCATGGCGGCGGCGCGGCCCAGCGGCGCCGTGATGCCGCGCGTGAGGAAGAAGGCGAGGGCCGCGGTGGCGAGCGCGGCCGCGGCCACGATGAGGAGGATCGCCGCGCGGCCCCTCTCGTACGTGCGGGTCGCCCGGTCCCGGGCCGCGGTCATGCCGGCCGCCTCCAGGTTCGCGAGCTCGCGCAGCGCCGCGAGGTAGCTCACGACGCGCTGCTGCAGGCCATGGTTCACGAACTGGCGCGCGAGGTCCTTCTTGCCGGCGGCCACCGCGCGGCTCGCCTTCACGACCTCGACGGTATAGCTCGCGTACTCGGAGTGGAGGAGCTGCTGGACGCGCACGCTCTCGGCATCCGCCGCGAAGTTACGGTCGAGCCGGTCGAGCATGTCGCCCAGGGACTTCCTCCCCTCGTCGACGCGCGCGAGCTGCTTGCGCGTCTCGGCCTCGTCGTCGGCGAGGAGGCCGTTACGGAGCGCCACGGCGATCGCGTTGGCCTCGTCGATGATGGCGTGCACCTGCTCGAAGCGGGGATGCTGCTCGTCCACGATGCGCTCGAGCGCCCCGTCGAGCGCGCGCAGGCCGAGGACGCCGATCGCGGCCACGCCGCACATGAGCGCGCCCATCACGAGGAAGGCGGCGGCGAGCCGCGGCCCCACGCGCAGCCGGGCGATCAGCATGTGAGGCCTTCCTTCCTCTCGAGGGTCGAGAGATGGGCGACCACGTCGGCGATGTCCGCGTCCGAGAGCTCCCCGCCCCAGGGCGGCATGGAGGGCGACCGGCCCATGGAGGCGCCGCCGCCGCGGATGATGGCGGCCTTGTACTCGGGCGAGCGCGTGCTCGCCGTGAGGTTCGCGGGACGCGGGAAGTAGAGCCGCGCGGCCGGGCCGCATCCTCGCGCTTCCGGCCCGTGGCAGAGGACGCAGTGGGCCTGGAAGATCGCCGCCCCGCGCTCCGCCGAGGCGGGCTCGCCGGCCGCCGCGGCGCTTGCCGCGAGGAGGCCGGAAACCGCCGCGAGGGTCGCCATGGCGCGGCTCATTTCCCCACTTGGATGGTCATCTTCATGTTGGGATGGATCGCGCACTCGACGTCGACGCGGCCCTCCTTGTCGAACTTCACCTTGCGCGATTCGCCCTGCGGATACGAGCCCAGGTCGAACGACTGCGCCTCCGAGAGCGAGAAGATGTTGTGGAAGTGCGGGTCGTCGTTCCGGAAGCTCACGGTGTCGCCCACCTTGACGCTCAGCGCCTGGACGTCGAACTGGTTGCCCTTCTGGTGGACCTCGTGGCCGCCGGCCGCGGCCAAGCCGGGGGCGGCCGCGGCGAGCGCGGCCGCGATCAGGATTCGCATCGGAGTCTTCCTTATTGCGGGAGTTGGGGGATGGAGGCGGTGGGGGCGCCCGTGAGCGACCTCAGGAACGCGACCAGGTCCGCCTTGTCCCGGTCGGTGAGGTGGATCGGCTTCATGTCCGGCGAGAGGTTCGACTTCACGTCGCCGCCCCGCGCGTAATGGTCGACCACTTCCTCGAGCGTGCGGTAGCAGCCGTTATGCATGTACGGCCCGGTGACCGCGACGTTTCGCAGCGTCGGCGTCTTGAAGGCGCCCTTCAGGATGGCGAGCTTGCGCTCGTTGTAGCGCCCCAGGTCCTCGTGTCCCTCGGGGTCCTTGATGCCGATGTTGTGGAAGCCGTTGTCCGTGAAGTTGTACCCGGAATGGCAGGTCTCGCAGTTGCCCTTGCCGCGGAACACCTCGAAGCCGCGCCTGGCCGCGTCGTTCACGGCCGTCGGGTCGCCGCGCATCCAGCGGTCGAACGGGGAGTCGGTCGAGAGCACCGTGCGCTCGTAGCTCGCGATCGCCTTGGCGATCGTGGCTCCGCTCACGCCCTCGCCGGGGTAGGCCGCGTCGAACATCGAGCGGTACCCGGGGATCGACTCGATCTTCTTCACGAGCTCCGGCAGCGGCTGCGACATCTCCGCGTCGGCCGTGATCGGGCCCAGCGCCTGGTCCTCGAGCGTCGACTTGCGCCCGTCCCACATCTGGATGGGATTGAAGGCGGCGTTCACGATCGTGGGGGTGGCGCGCCCGAGCTTCTTCATCCCGTGTCCCGTCCCCGTCGAGAGGCCGTCCGACCAGCCGAGCGCGGGGTTGTGGCAGCTGGCGCAGCTGATCCAGTTCGAGCCGGACAGGCGCGGATCGAAGAAGAGCGCCTTCCCGAGCGTCACGCGCTCCGGCGTGACGGCGTTGTCCGCGGGAGCGGGCGCTTCGGCGGGCCGCAGGTAATCGGAAGCGGAATGGGCCGCGTGCGACGGACCGCCCGCGAGCGTGGTCGCGGCGGCGAGCGCGATCGCGAGGAATTTCCTGTTCATCGTCGTTGTCCCGGCATTGGTGATGACCGGACGAATGCTGCGGGACGCCGATGCCGCGCGGAAGTGTCCTGCTTCACATTCCGCGGCGTTTGGGAGTAATCCAGGATTACAGTTGCAGCGACCGGCGTTAATACACGCGCCTTACGAGATGCGCCTCGTGCAGCATGTGGGTCGCGATCTCCTCGATGGACTTCGTCGTGGAGTCGAGGTAGGGAATCCCCGCCTGGCGCATGAGCTTCTCCGCGGCGGCGACCTCGTAGCGGCAGTTCTCGAGCGCCGCGTAGCGCGAATCCGGGCGGCGTTCGCTCCTGATCTGGTGCAGGCGCTCGGGCGTGATCGAGAGCCCCCAGACTTTCTGCTTGAGCGGCAGGAGCGAGGGCGGGAGGCGATTCGCCTCGAGGTCTTCCGGGATGAGCGGGTAGTTGGCGGCCTTGATGCCGAACTGCATGGCCATGTAGAGGCAGGTCGGCGTCTTCCCGCTCCGGGAGACGCCCACCAGCACGATGTCCGCCTCCTCGAGGCCGCGGTGCGTGACGCCGTCGTCGTGGGCGAGGGTGTAGTTGATCGCCTCGATCCGGTGGTTGTAGTCCTTGGCGTTGCCCACGCTGTGCGTGCGGCCCACGGCGTGCATGGACTTCACGCCGATCTCGCCCTCGAGCGGCACGATGAAGCGCTCGAAGACGTCCAGCACGAGCCCGTCCGCCTTGTTGATCTCGGCCCGCACGGCGTCGTCCACGATCGAGGAGAAGACGAGCGGGCGATGCCCCGCCTCGCGGTGCGCCTCGTTCACCTGCGCCACGGCCTCGCGCGCCTTGTCGATCGAGTCGATGAACGGCATCGTCACGCGCACGAAGTCCACGCCCGCGAACTGGGAAAGGAGCGAGGAGCCCAGCCCCTCCACCGTGATGCCGGTGCGATCGGAGACGAAGAAGACGCGCTTGGGCTGGGGCATGGTCTGGCCGGAGGGAATCGGGGATGATGATGCGGCGCAACATTGTCATATCCCGTTGGCTATAATTGCAAGCTCCGACGCCGTTTCCCCCCAACAAAGATTCCGACCATGGCGAACCGCTACGTCCGACCCCTCGAATCCCTGCGCATGTCCGACGTGGCCACGGTGGGCGGCAAGAACGCCTCCCTGGGCGAGCTGATCAGCCAGCTCTCGGCGAGCGGGGTGCGCGTCCCCGGGGGATTCGCCACCACGGCGGAGGCCTTCGACCGGTTCCTCGCCGCGAACGACCTCGCCCAGCGGATCGACGGCATGCTCGCCGCCGTGGACGTGGACGACATGGCGTCCCTCGCCAAGGCGGGCGCGGCGATCCGCGGGCTGGTGGAGGGCGCGGCCCTCCCGCCCGAGCTCGAGGGCGAGATCCGCTCCGAATACGACCGCGTCGCGAAGGCCTCGCCCAAGGCGACCTTCGCCGTGCGCTCGTCGGCGACCGCCGAGGACCTCCCGGACGCGTCCTTCGCGGGCCAGCAGGAGACCTACCTCAACATCCAGGGCGTCGAGCACGTGCTCGAGGCGGTGAAGCGCGTCTACGCCTCGCTCTACAACGACCGCGCGATCGCCTACCGCGTCCACAAGGGCTTCACCCACGGCGAGGTCTCGATCTCCGCGGGCGTGCAGCGCATGGTGCGAAGCGACCTGGGCGCCGCGGGCGTCATGTTCACCATGGACACCGAGTCCGGCTTCCGCGAGGTGGTCTTCATCACCTCCGGCTACGGCCTGGGCGAGACGGTGGTCCAGGGATCGGTGAATCCGGACGAGTTCTACGTCTCCAAGCTCTGCCTCGCCAACGGGAAGCCCGCGATCCTGCGCCGCGGCCTGGGCACGAAGGCGATCAAGCTCACGTTCGACGCCGAGGCTCGCGCGGGCCGCTCCGTGAAGGAGGTCGAGGTTCCCGCCGCCGATCGCGAGCGCTTCTCGCTCACCGACGCGGACGTGGAGGAGCTCGCGCGCTACGCGGTCGCGATCGAGAAGCACTACGGGCGTCCCATGGACATCGAGTGGGGGAAGGACGGCGAGGACGGCGGGCTCTACATCCTCCAGGCGCGGCCGGAGACGGTGAAGAGCCAGGAGAAGCGCAAGGACACCCTCACGCGCTACCGGATCGGCAAGCGGGGCGAGGTGCTCGCTTCCGGGCGCGCCATCGGCTCGAAGATCGGGCAGGGACGCGTGAGGGTGGTCGTGGGCGTGGCCGAGATCGGGCGCGTGCAGGAAGGCGACGTCCTCGTGACCGACATGACGGACCCCAACTGGGAGCCGGTCATGAAGCGCGCCTCGGCGATCGTCACGAACCGCGGCGGGCGGACCTGCCACGCCGCGATCATCGCGCGCGAGCTGGGCGTGCCGGCCGTGGTGGGCTGCGAGAACGCGACCCACGTGCTGAAGGACGGCGCCGAGGTGACCGTCTCGTGCGCCGAGGGCGACACCGGCTACATCTACGGCGGCAAGATGGACTTCGAGGCGGTGGAGCTCAAGCTCGACCGCATGCCGGAGATCCCCGTGAAGATCGCGATGAACGTGGGCAATCCGCAGCTCGCGTTCGACTTCTGCCAGCTCCCGAACGACGGCGTGGGCTTGGCACGGCTGGAATTCATCATCTCGAACACGATCGGCATCCACCCGAAGGCGTGCATCGAGTTCGCGAAGCTCCCCGCGGAGCTCAAGGCGCAGGTCGCGCGCCAGTCCCGCGGCTACGAGGATCCGGTGCGCTTCTACGTGGACAAGATCGCCGAGGGCGTCTCGACCATCGCGGCGGCGTTCTGGCCGAAGAAGGTGATCGTGCGGCTCTCGGACTTCAAGTCGAACGAGTACCGTAACCTCATCGGCGGCACGCGCTACGAGCCGCACGAGGAGAACCCCATGCTGGGCTTCCGCGGCGCCTCGCGCTACATCGCGGAATCGTTCCGCGACTGCTTCCAGCTCGAGTGCGAGGCGATGCGCAAGGTCCGCGACACCATGGGCCTCACCAACGTGGAGATCATGATCCCGTTCGTCCGCACCGTGTCCGAAGGCGAGAAGGTGCTGGCGATCCTCAGGGAGAACGGGCTCGAGCGCGGCAGGAACGGCTTGAAGGTCGTGATGATGTGCGAGATCCCGTCCAACGCGATCCTCGCGGACGAGTTCCTTCGGCACTTCGACGGCTTCTCGATCGGCTCGAACGACATGACGCAGATGACGCTCGCCCTCGACCGCGACTCGGGCCTCGTGATGGAGGCCTTCGACGAGCGCGACCCGGCGGTGAAGCGGATGCTCCATCTCGCGATCCAGGCGTGCAGGAAGGCCGGGAAGTACGTGGGCATCTGCGGCCAGGGACCCAGCGACTATCCGGACCTCGCGGAATGGCTGATGGAGGAGGGGATCGAGTCGATGTCCCTGAATCCGGACACCGTGGTGGAGACGTGGCTGCACCTCGCGAAGGCGGCGAGCGTCACGGAGGCGGCCGGCCGATGAAGCGGGCCGTCCCTGGGACGCCGGGGACCCGCCGGTGATCGACTGGCGCTTCGCGCGCTTCGACGAGCTCTCGCCGCGCGAGATGCACGACCTCTACCGCGCCCGCGCCGCCGCCTTCGTGGTCGAGCAAAACTGCGCGTTCCAGGACCTGGACGGGGCGGATCCGGAATGCTGGCATCTGCTGGGCTACGGACCCTCTCCCGCCCCGAAGGGGGAGAGGGAGCTCCTCGCCTACGCGCGCCTCGTTCCGCCCGGCGTGAAGTTCGACGAGCCTTCCATCGGGCGGGTCGTCACGACGCAGGCCGCGCGCGGCACGGGCCGCGGCCGGGCGCTCATGCGCGAAGCGCTCGCGCGCGCCGAGAAGCTCTGGCCGGGACGCCCGATCAGGATCGGCGCGCAGCACCGGCTCGAGCGCTTCTACGAGGAGTTCGGCTTCGTCACGAGCTCGGCGCCGTACGACGAGGACGGGATCCTGCACGTGGAGATGGTGCGGCCGGCCGGCCGCGTCAAGGAAGGCCGCGGCCAGACGGTCGGCTGAGCGCCGCGCCGCTGCGGCGAGAAAAAGGGGATGCGCATGGCTAGGCAGCTTTCCGGGAAGTCGGCGCTCGTCACCGGCTCCACGAGCGGCATCGGGCACGGGATCGCGGAGCGCTTCGCGCGCGAGGGCGCGAACGTGGTCCTGAACGGCATGGGCGACGCGGGCGAGATCGAGCGCCTGCGCGCCGGCCTCGAGAAGGAGCACGGGGTGAAGGTGATCTACCACGGCGCGGACATGACCCGCCCCGCGGAGATCGCCGCGATGGTGGGCCAAGCGCAGAAGGCCTTCGGGCGGCTGGACATCCTCGTGAACAACGCGGGCATCCAGCACGTGGCGCCCGTCGACGAGTTCCCGGTCGAGAAGTGGGACGCGATCATCGCGATCAACCTTTCCTCCGCCTTCCACGCCACGCGCGCGGCGCTTCCCGGCATGAAGAAGGCGAAATGGGGGCGGATCATCAACATCGCCTCCGCGCACGGCCTCGTGGCCTCTCCCTTCAAGAGCGCGTACGTCGCGGCCAAGCACGGCGTGGTGGGCTTCACGAAGACCGTGGCCCTCGAGGTGGCCGAGCAGGGCATCACGGCGAACTCCATCTGCCCGGGGTTCGTGATGACGCCCCTCGTGGAAAAGCAGATCGACGACCAGGCGCGCGTGACCGGCGTCGCCCGTGAGAACGTGATCCGCGACGTGATCCTCGCGCCCCAGCCCACCAAGCAGTTCGTGAAGATCGAGGACGTGGCCGCCATGGCGCTCTACCTCGCCTCGGACGCGGCGGCGCAGGTGAACGGCGCGGCGCTCTCGATCGACGGGGGATGGACCGCGCGCTGATGACGACGCTGCGCCGGCGAACGAAAAAGGGGTCAGATACCTTTTCCGGCCGAAAAAGGTATCTGACCCCTTTTTCGCCTGAGGCCGCCACGCCGGGCGCTCCGCGCTCGCGCCGCCGCGCGCGGCCCGATGCGCCCGTGCCTCCAGAGCTGCTGCTGCGGCCGGATCGCAAGGCCGCCGCGCCGCGCATGGCGAGCGAAGCCGTGCTGGTGACCGGCTTCGAGCCCTTCGGCGGCGAGGCGATGAATCCCTCCTGGGAAGTATGCCAGCGCCTGCCGCGCGAGATCGCGGGCCTTCGCGTCGAGACCTGCCGCGTGCCCTGCGTCTTCCACCGGGCGATCGAGGTGGTCGCCCAAGCCATCGAGCGCGCGCGCCCCGCGCTCGTGATCTGCCTGGGCCTGGCACCCGGGAGGACGCACGTGGGCGTCGAGCGCGTCGCGATCAACGTGGACGACGCCCGGAACGCGGACAATTCCGGCGCCCGGCCCATCGACGAGCCCATCGCGGCGGACGGTCCCCCGGCCTACTTCGCGACGCTGCCCGTGAAGGCGATGGTCGCCGCGCTGCGCGGCGCGGGCGTCCCAGCGGAGGTGTCGAACTCCGCGGGCACGTATGTCTGCAACCACCTCATGTACGGCGTCCTCCATTTCCTCGCCACGCGCGGGATCCGCGCCCGCGCGGGGTTCGTCCACCTGCCGTTCGCCGCCGAGCAGGCGCTCGACCGCCGCGACACGCCTTCGCTCCCGCTCGCGACGATGGCGGCAGGCATCGAGGCGGCGATCGCGGCGGCGCTGCGCACGGCGCGCGACCCGAAGCTCGCCGGAGGCGCGCTCGACTAGCTATCATGGCGGGGACATGAGCGAGCAACCCCTCTGGATCCCGTCCCCCGAGCGCGCCGCGGCGTCCCACATGGCGGCGTTCATGAAGCTCGTGCGCGAGCGCCACGGCGCGGAGGTGCGCGACTACGCGGCGCTCCACGCCTGGTCGGTCGCGAACCTCGAGGCCTTCTGGCTCGCGGTATGGGACTACGGCGGGGTGATCGGCGATCGCACGGGCCCGGTGCTCGTGGACCGCGACCGCATGCCCGGGGCCCGCTTCTTCCCGGACGCGCGCCTCAACTTCGCGGAGAACCTGCTCCGGCATCGCCACGGGTCGGACGCGCTCGTCTTCCGCGGCGAGGACAAGGTCCGCCGGCGGCTCACGGCGGGAGAGCTCTACGACGAGGTCTCGCGGATGCAGCAGGCGCTCGCCGCGGCGGGCGTCGAGGCGGGCGACCGCGTGGCCGCCTTCATGCCCAACATGCCGCAGACGATCGTCGCGATGCTGGCCGCGACGAGCCTGGGCGCCACGTTCACCTCGTGCTCGCCGGATTTCGGCGTGCAGGGCGTGCTCGACCGCTTCGGGCAGGTGGAGCCCAAGGTGCTCGTGTGCTGCGACGGGTACTACTACAACGGGAAGTCCGTGGAGACGCTGGGCCGGATCGCCGAGATCGTGAAGCAGCTCCCGAGCGTGAAGCGCGTCGTGGCGGTGCCGTACATCTCGGACAAACCGGCCGTGGACGCCGTGGCGAACGCGGTGCGCTGGGACGACTTCCTCGCGCCGCACGAGGCGGGCCTCATCGCCTTCCGCCGGATGCCGTTCAACCATCCGCTCTATATCCTCTATTCGAGCGGCACCACCG
>Ga0207695_10006086_pt1 | contig 15744 bp, 16 predicted proteins | sample KBSC54metaG_FD_184354 | JGI IMG/M metagenome (GOLD analysis project Ga0207695, IMG submission 184354) | Corn rhizosphere microbial communities from Kellogg Biological Station, Michigan, USA - KBS C5-4 metaG (SPAdes) (version 2) | ecosystem: Host-associated > Plants > Roots > Rhizosphere > Soil... | reverse complement strand
TCATCCAGCATGCATGTTGCCTATTTTGTTGAGCATGCTCCTGGAGGTCTCGTGCAAAAGGGTCTGTGCTTCATGCTCGTTCTCAGCGTTGCATCGGTCGCATCCGCAAAGGAGCCACCTCATTATCAGTCTGGCAAGCTACTGCAGATGAATTCGGTCCCCTGCGGTATTGCAGAGAAGGATGCCAAGACTCTTACAGGTGAACTGCTCGGCACAGACAGCTCCCATAAGCGAACAGAGGAGCTTCTGTGTCAGGAATACATACTCGAGAGCGAGACCGTCACCTATCGAATTCGACCGAAGGACGACAAACATCCCGTTTTGCTTCCAGTCGGACAGCAGGCGCAGTTTTTTCTTCAGAAAGACAAGATGAAGCTGCGAGTGGAAGATCTCGACAATAAGGAACGCGAGTATTCCGTGGTGTCGATGATGCCGCGCGAAAACAGCACTGCGAAGGCGGAGCCGCCTCGGGCAAAACTTCAATAGTTCGCCTAAGGCCAGGATGAATTGAAGGTAGATCCTCCGTGTCATTCGGAGTGGTGTTGAGTTGTTCGTGGCAGCGAATTCAGAAGTGCTCGCCCAATTCCTCAAGTCTGCTTCGCAGTACCACCAGTTTGGAATCCAGGTCATTGATATCTGATCCAGCGAGGCAAAGCTCTGCAAGCTTCTCGGTGATGTAATCATAGGCGCGACGCGCACGCCGAACGTTCTGTGCAATTGCATCAAGATCAGAGAGCAATGTCGCAGTGCGTACGAAGGTCAACGCCAGATCGGCGTCGGTCTTCAGAATTTCAAGGCTCAATTCGGGGTTCTTTCGGTACAGTTGCCAGTCGGGATTCATTGCCCTTTTCAACCCTGACAGCAGTGGTGTTCACTCAGTATGACCGCAGATTAGCATGAGCAGCCCAAAATCATGCACATGCCACGCGTGGCTGGATGATATCGGCAGCCTCGCTTTGAGGAGCTGGCCCGGGCCGCCGGTGCTAGTGGATAAGCCGCCACTCGGACACTCTCATAGCAGGGCCTTAACGGACAGCAAGTGTAGTCCCGTTGTTCAGCCTCGCTCTCAGTCTCTAGCGATTCGCCTTCTGTCTTCCTGCGAATGCTTGAGCGTCCGATGCTCGATGAACTTCTCAAATGACCAAGTGATGATGTCAGCGGGATTCTCGAGGTCTTTGGGGAAATTGGACATCTTCTCGCCACATGCGGTACATGTCGCGGAGATTGGTCTCGCATGATCGTCGTAATCGATTTGGAGTTCGGTCATTCTCATCACGCCTGCTCTGATGTCCAGCCGCGTTCGCTCTTGTGGACTTTCACTTTACGGCCCTCAAACGAGACCTCGTAAGCACCTGCCGGAAGATCGTTGGGTGCCTGCACAACGTCAGCCGCGACGTACTCCCACACGTCGAGCCTAGGTAGGGATACCTTGACGGCTCTGACCGTGCAGCGAGCCTCCAGGTTCATCCCCCTGAGCACGCCTGGAAGGAGAACGGCTTCTCGAATAGACACGGACACTTGAATCCTCACAGAGCCTCAGAAGCGAAGGAATTACCCCTGCAACCTGCGGTCCAGAATTGCAGGGGGCTGGAATAGAAAAGCGTTCGTCTCATTCCAAAACAGGTCAGCTGGGGATGACCGATGATTGATGGTTCCACAGTGTTGATCGGGCCGATGTGATCTGTATCACTCGGAAACTCGAGCGTTCACTGCGCAAACACGGTGAGGACACGGCAACGGGAATCGGCGCTCCACCACTGGATCTCTGCGTCGGTGTCCATCACGATGCAGTCGCCGGTCTGAAGTACATCTTCGACTCCTTGAGCCTTCATATGCAGAACGCCCTCGAGCACATAGGCGGTGAGATGCGTTCTGGTGCCGCCCCCGACGAGACTGAACGACGTCCGTGCTGGAATATCCACGATGCGTGCAATCTGTCTGCTCTCAGTGGTTGTGTGGTGCAGCGGTATTTGCTTCGCATTCGCCTGCTCGCGGGGATTGTCCCGAATGTGGGCGTTTCGCGTGATGGCGACGGAATGTTGCGTGACAGCCGTAAAGAAGTATTCGAGGCCGACACCGTAGACGCGGGAGATCTTCAATAGGGTGGGAATGGTCGGAACCCTGATTTCGCTCTCGAGCTTGGACAGGAGCGCGGCTGACAATCCGACCTCCGCGCCGAGGCGGTTCAATGTCAGTCCTTTTTGCGTGCGAAGCGTCTTGAGCCTCAAGCCTATGGAGTAGGGAGTGAGGGCGGTTTGAGATTTGGGGACTGGATGCTTCATCGCGTGTCCGGCAGCTGCGCAGTGGCTTCGTGACCTGCCAGTGCGTTGGCTGCTTCGCAGCGCAACTCGGAAATACGTTGCAAAGCAGCCTCCAGCACTTCCAGGCGGTGAAGGAGAAGCCGACGAAGGTCAGAGGTATCAAAGCAGATGGCCGAGTCGGTTTCTGGTGTTTCGCCTGGAAACACCACTCGAGCAATGAGCATGACATCCAATTTCGCTCTCATGGTGAAAAAGATGATTGCACGGCTGTAATGCCGAGGATGTGCGATAGATCACAGTGAATCGACAGGGGCAACGCCGCCATCGGGAAAAGCGCTTGATGACGTTCCGAGGAGCCTCGCGGCAAACTGGTTTACCCAATCGGTGAGCGTGAAGTGCTCAAACGCGACCTGAGGAAACGCGCTTGCGATCTGTTTTCGAACTGCGTTACGACCTTGGCGGCTGAGTCGCTCCTCGCCTCGAGGTAGACAGAGCCAATGGCATCGAGATTCTGCAGTTGGGTCGAAGACGAGAGCGGACGCAACTAGTCAGCGCTAGTCCCCCAGAGAATGCCCCTTCCGCTTCCGCTGAAGTAGACCTCCCCGAAGTTCGCATGCTCCTGTGACCAAGGGATATATGCGTTTCCCATTTTTCCGACGTTTCGTTGAAGAGGGCGCGGTGTTCACGCTCAAGCGAAATATGGGAGTTGCTGCAGAGAAGAACCGGCGAAAGGCGGGCGCAAACGCGTCATGAAAACCCGAGTGGGAGAGGCGGCCTTTATATGATCCTGACTCCGTTGCTTCTACTATCGACTTGAGCACCCCACGTGTTGCCTGGAGAGTTTTCTCAATGGCGCAAACATGCAGCGAAGGTGAATCGATTCACGTCCTGAGTGCCGATGAGATGTCGGCACTTATTGAAGAGGGAAAGCCCGCCAACACCTTGATTAACGTTGTGGGCCTAATTGCCGCACGCTTCAGCGCCGATGTCTGCTCGATCTACCTGCTTGAGCCAGACCGTTCGAATCTCGTGCTTGCCGCCTCAGTTGGGCTCCAGCCGGACTGTGTGGGCACTCTTCGCATGCCGCTGCACGAAGGCCTGACCGGTCTTGTCGCAGAACTTGTTCAGCCTGTCGCGGTTTCAGAGGCTGCCAGCCATCCGCGCTTCAAGTTCTTCAAGGAATCGGGCGAGAGTGAATATCACTCCTTCCTCGGAGTTCCGCTCGTCGATCGGGGCATTCTGCAGGGAGTGCTGATTATCCAGACCAAGGATATTCGTGAGTTCCGATCCGACGAAGTCCAGATGCTCCAGGAAGCAGGGTCCGAGATAGCTCCGGTTGTATGCGAGGCGCGCACGTTGGACCGGTTTCTTGCGCCCGCGCAGGAGCGGCTATGGACCTTGGCCCGAAATATCGCGTGGAGTTGGGATCCGGAGTGTGTTGCTCTGTTTCGCGATTTGAACCCGACTCGATGGCGTGAGCTTAATCAGAATCCCATCGCCCTACTCACCGAAACTCCCCTGCACGAACTGGAGCGCCGCGCCACGCAACTTGGCCTGCACAGCAGGATCAACTATTGTTTCCGTCGGCAACGGGAGTATCTCCGCGCGGAAAATACATGGGGCACGATCAACGCAGGCGTTCTCCGTCCCCGCCCAGTCGCGTATTTCTCGGCTGAATTCGGGCTGCACGAATCCATTCCGATCTATTCTGGGGGGCTCGGCGTGCTCGCCGGCGACCACATCAAGAGTGCATCTGATCTTGATATTCCTCTGATCGGCGTCGGACTCTTCTACGGGCAGGGGTATTTTCTCCAGAGACTCAATTCTGATGGATGGCAACACGAAGAGTATGTGCACACCGATGTGACCAAGCTGCCGATGCAGGTTGCAATAGGCGCAAACGGTGAGCCCATCCGGTTGCGGCTTGATACCCGGACGGGAGCCATCTCCGCGAAGGTGTGGAGGATGCGGGTTGGCCGTTGCGATCTATTGCTGCTCGATTCCGATGTGGAAGGCAACGAACCGCAAGACCGCAGCCTGACGTCGAGGCTGTATGGAGGAGACAATCGGACCCGCATCAGACAGGAACTTCTGCTTGGAGTGGGTGGCTATCGGGTGTTGCGCGCCATGGGCGTGGCGCCCGGAGTTCTTCACCTGAACGAGGGCCATAGCGGGTTTGCCGTTCTCGAGGCAATCCGGGACCGCATGCAGGAAGAGGGCGTTGATTTCAGAACGGCGGCCAGCCAAGTTTCGCGCGAGGTTATCTTTACTACGCATACACCGGTCCCGGCCGGGCACGACCGCTTTGATGCCGATTTGATTGAAGAGCATCTTGGCCCGCTTCGTGACGAACTGCGCATATCTCAAGAAGATCTGCTGGGTTTTGGTCGCGTCCATCCGGAGGACTACCACGAACAGTTCTGCATGACAGTTCTGGGGCTGAAATTGTCGCGTCGCGCGAACGCCGTCTCAGCCCTGCACGGCGAAATATCCCGCTCGATGTGGTGGAGTCTCTACCCCAACAAGCCGGAGGATGCGGTTCCCATCGGGCACATCACGAATGGCGTTCATGTCCCGTCGTGGCTCGCACCACAAATGAAGCGCCTCTACGACCGACACCTGGGGGTTGACTGGCAGGGTCGAAGCGGCGACAAACACACCTGGGCTGAAATCGAAAAAGTGGACGATGGCGAGCTGTGGGAGACGCATCTCACGCTCAAAGCCCAGTTGATTGAATTTGCACGGTACCGTCTCATCGCTCAGGCGTCGCGGCGATCGGAATCGAAGGAAAGCATGGCACGGCTGCAAAAGCTGCTTTCGCTCGACGCACTGACGATCGGCTTTGCTCGTCGATTTGCCACTTACAAGCGAGCGAACCTGATCTTGGCGGATATTGAGCAACTGGCACAGATGGTGAATGATCCCAAGCGGCCGATACAGTTTGTGTTTTCGGGCAAAGCACACCCCCATGACGAACCCGGCAAGCGCGTCCTTCAAGAGATCGCGCGGTTGATGCGGAACCATCCGCACCTCGCCGATCGATTCATCTTCATCGAGGATTACGACATCAACGTTGGCCGCCATCTTGTGCAAGGAGTCGATGTCTGGCTGAACAACCCGCGCCGACCGCTGGAGGCATCCGGCACCAGCGGACAAAAAGTTGTACTCAATGGCGGCTTGAATCTTTCGATTCTCGACGGCTGGTGGGCCGAAGCCTATGACGGCATGAACGGGTTTGCGATCGGCAGAGGCAGGACTCATCTCAACATGGATGTTCACGACCAGCGTGACGGAGCAGATCTGTACCGCGTTTTGCGCGACGAGGTCATACCTTTGTATTACCAGCGGGACCGCGATGGCCTGCCGCGTCAATGGATCCAGCGTATGAAGCGGACCATCAAGACGCTTGGCTGGCGCTTCAATGCGGATCGTATGGTGATGGATTACTGCCAGAAGTGCTACGTGCCAGCAACAGGAGGGATTTCAAGCGAAATACGGCTGGTATGTTAGGCATGCCAAGTCATCGGCAGCCTTCTGACGTGCCCTGGAAAGAGGATTCCATTGAATCGGGCGAACGAAAAGAATGGAGCAACCGAGGCTAGCCGCAGGAGTCCAATTGACACCGCCGTTGACACAGTGCGCCAATGGACTCATGGCTTCAGGCCAGAAGCCGAAGTTCTAGAGATCGGATTCGAGAGCGGTGCGATCCCTCAAGCACTGATCGATGCGAGTCTGTCTCTTCACCTTGTTGAAGCTTCTCACACACGCCTGGGCATATTCCGGCAGATGTTTCCGGAAGTGCCTTCCGCCTGCTCAGAGGCGAAAGGCTGCGCTTTGTTCAGTCGCACCTTCGACGGCGTCCTTCTTTGCGGATCGACGCGGGCAATGCTGGAAACGAAACAAGTCGCGCTGCTCGCGAGAATTGAACGCCTGCTGCGTGCTGGCGGCCGCCTCCTGATCATACTTCCTCCTCAGAACCTGGAAGCGATCGATCTCAATGGCGAAGCTTCAGCCAGGGAGGTCTGTGAAAAGGTCCTGCGCTATTCGGGTCTGGATATTTTGCCGGGCCTGCTGGACCGAAGTGGAAACGAATTTGTATCGGCCGTGAAGCATGTGTGTGCCGGAGTGCCACACTAGTGCTCAAGCTCACTGCGCAGGTCTCTTTTAGAAAAGCGCTCAGTTCCTTCTCGACCATGTTTCGGCGTTGACGGCGGAGCGACATCTGGACTGCAAACAGAATTTGGAGGATCCAGTAAATGATCGGTTCGGCTGCCTCTTCTCTCGACTGCCCTTGGATTTACAGTAAGGCCTGATATCGCTATTCAACCTGCGCGCGCTTTGCCACAGACTTTGTGGTCGTCTCAAGTACATCCTCCGCTTCAAGAACCCTCAGCCATTCCGGCACGGCTGAGGCGTTCAAAACCACGTCTGAGGTATTCGCCAGGGTTGGCCCCGACAACTCGTTTAAAGGCCTTACTGAACGCAGCGTCGGACTCATAGCCCACCGACCGGGCAATGTCGATGAGCTTTTTGTCGCGCTGTTCTAGTAACTGCATCGCCTTCTGCATCCGCCATTCGGTTACGTATTCCAGCGGTGTTTGTCCGAGTAGCTCTTTGAAACGAGCTGCGAATGCGGAGCGAGACATGCCCGCCGATTCGGCCAGGGATTCGACCGTCCACGGGGCATTTACTTTGTTGTGGAGGGCACTCAGTGCGGTGCCCAAGTGAGGATCGAAGACTGCGCGGAGCCATCCCTTGCTGCGAGACGGTTCCGACGCGATATGCGCCCGCAATAACTGGATCACCAGTATCTCGGCTAGCCGAGTCGCGACAACTTCAGATCCAGGCGCCTGTTCTGCCATCTCTGACGCCAACGCCTGCACGGTGCTGTGAAGAGCCAGCGTGCGTGCCTGATCGGCCTTCATCAAAATAAAGTTCGGCAAGAGCTGGGTGATTGGCTTCAAGTTGGCCTCATCGAAACTCAACGACCCGCAAACAATAGTGGTGGGTGCGCCGCCGCCGCCACAATGAGCAACATTGCCGTTAGCCCTGGCCCCAATCTCTCGAAAGGTCCACTTCGGACGCGTTCGTGGGCTGTCGCGCAGAACAATCGAAGTCCCCCGCGCCAGCAAGAAGCAATCACCACCGGTGAGCGGAATCGGTTCGTCGATCCGTTCCACGCTCAGCCAGCAGTTTCCCCGCGAAAGCATAGCGAAGTGGGCCAAGTCTGCCAGGGGCATCGTTTTGCCGGAACGTCCGACTTGTACTTTGACATCGTTCTCTTGTCTCAGGCCCCAGGGGGCTGTCGCTTCCAGCCTGTGAAGACCGAACGCGGTCACGTGCATCGTTCTGAAGATGTCAGTAATTGGGTCCATGTGCACCTCTACTTTTGGACGAATAGGCAAAAAGATTGGACCTTTGAGCAGTTCCCGTCCACCGCCAAAGAATCAACTCTACTGTACCGAATACGAAGGGAGTCATCATGGGAAAGCTTGACGGAAAAGTTGCAGTGATCACAGGCGGAAACAGCGGGATTGGGTTAGCCACAGCCAAGCGTTTCGTTGAAGAAGGCGCGCACGTTGTCATCAGCGGTCGACGCGAGAAAGAGCTGAAAGAGGCCGCAGACATTATCGGGAGAAATGTCACGACGGTCACGAGCGACGTAACGCGCCTGCAGGATCTGGACCGGCTCTATGCAGTCGTGAAAGAGAAACACGGTCGCATCGACGTACTCTTTGTAAATGCCGGCTGGGGTGAAGTCGCACCGCTGGAAGCAGCTACCGAAGCTCATTTCGACAAGACCTTCGACCTGAACGTGAAGGGGCTGTTCTTTACGGCGCAGAAGGCCCTGCCGTTATTCAAAGATGGAGGCTCGATCATCCTAAACTCTTCCGTTGCGAACGTGATGGGAGTGCCAGCCTTTACCGTCTACGCCGCGAGTAAGGCGGCTGTGCGCAGCTTCGCGCGCGGCTGGACCATGGAGCTCAAAGACCGCAAAATCCGCGTGAATACGGTAAGCCCCGGACCAATCGAGACTCCAGCACTTGAGAAGGCAGGCCTCACTCCTGAGCAAGCCCAGCAAGCGGCCGACCAGTTTGTCTCGCAGGTTCCACTTGGCCGCAGAGGTAAACCCGAGGAGATTGCGGCCGCTGTCGTGTTCCTCGCCTCCGATGAAAGTTCTTACGTCACCGGTGTGGATCTCGCCGTCGATGGAGGCATGGCGCAGGTCTGACCTCGTCGCGGTTCCGGGGCTGGCCTTCCAACTCCTCCAGTCCTCGGGCCACCCATCTCAAACTTTGCTCCTTACACCAAGATCGGAGAAACAGTATGAGCTATGCAATCGTTGGATTCGGAAAGATCGGTCAGGCCCTTGCGCACGCCTTTGCCCGTAACAACATCAACGTGACTGTCGCGAGCCGCCGGCCGCGGCGTTGGCGCCTCAGGCTCGCGCGGTTGGACCCACTGTCGTCGCCCAGTCGCTCCGGGATGCGCTCAGGGCCGACACGATCATCCTCGCAATCCCGTTCGGAGAGCATCGTAAAGTTGCTAGTGCGCTGCCGAGTTGGACGGGCAAGACGGTCATCGACGCAATGAATTCGTTTCCCTTGCCACCTGAGGAACTGGACGGTCTCCCGTCCTCCAGCTTCATTGCGAAGTACTTCAACGGCGCTAAGGTCGTGAAAGGTTTTAACCACCTGGGTGCGGCTACATTGGCGAGCGATCCGGTTGTTGAGGGAGGCCATCGCGTCGTCTTTCTGTCGAGCGATGATGAGGACGCGATCGATCCCGTCGCCGACCTGGCGAAGAGACTTGGATTCGCCCCCGTGACTCTCGGAAGGCTGAACGAGGGCGGCTTGCTGGTGCACGCGCGGGGCCGCGTCTGGGGACCACTCATCTTCCAGGACCTGTTCAGAAGCAGCAATAGTTCCTCGACCGCGTGATTTGGCGCGGTAACACGCGAGACGTCCGACTATGTCGGACAATCCTCCGATGAAGGGAAAGGAGAGATTTCAATGAGCATTGAAAAGAACGTTCAGACTGTGAAGAACTTTTTTGCGGCACTCGGCGGCCGCGATAAGCAAGCTCTGCTGGCGTTGGTTGCCGAAGATCTTATGTGGATCATTCCGGGCGGGGACTGGCCACTGGCCGGCACGTACCGCGGGCCTGCGGGGCTGGAGGAGCTACTTCAGAAAGCCAACGAGACGGTGGAAACTTCATTCCCTCAGCCTCCCGAGTTCATAGCGCAGGGAGACCGGGTCCTTGTCGTCGGCTTCGCTACTGGAAAAATCAGAGCCACAAACAAAACGTTCGAGGATCACTGGGTCTTCGACATCATCGTTCGAAATGGCAAATTGACCTATGTTCGGGAGTATGTCGATACGCAAGCACTGGAACGGGCCTTCGAGTCAGATGCAAACCGCAATCACTGACCCACCGAAAGCGTTGCTGTCACCTGTGAAATACGGTCATTCTGTGATAGCAGATTGATCCAACAATTCTCGAAACCTGGCGTGGACAGAACGGTCAAGGCCAACAGAATGCTCCGCAGCCAGCCGCCTTTCAGCTCGCTAGTTACCTCAGTCATATTTCTTGATGCGAATCCCTGAGCTGCGGTTTTGGGCAAGAGTCGGGGCATAAACCGCCGGCCGCTTTTGGGGCGGCCGGCGTAGACCTAGATCTAGGAGCTATCTCTAAAAAATCAGCTTCAACGCCAACTGCACGTTGAACGGCTCCCCCGGCCCGATCCCAGGCGAGTAGTTCCCCGAACCGATCGTTGAACTTGATGTCCCAAACGCGCCAGCAAACCCGCTCGACCCATCCCAATAATCCAGGCAAAGCTGATTACACGACGGACTCGCCAGGTTCACGCGGTTGAACAGGTTATACATCTCGGCCCGGAACTGCGCATTCACTGGGAAATCATGCAGCAAGATTCGCGTACTCTTGAACACCGAAAAATCGAAATCCGCAAACCCTGGTCCATACACATTGTTTCGCGCCACATTCCCCCATGTTCCGGGCGCTGGCTGCGAGTAGGCATCCGCACTCAGCCATTGCACATACGGAGTACTTCCATCGGCGGGCTTCACAATCTTGTGCGAGATTCCTGCAAATGGATTCCCAACCGCATTCGGTCTCTGCTCATACTGCCCGGTGCCGCTCGTGTCATTCGACGCATACACCGTGATCGGCTGCCCACCCTTGAAGCTGTACGCCGAGTTCAGCGCCCACCCACCGGTCAGAGCCTTAGGTCCCTTGAACGCCGGAATCTCGTAATTCAGATAACCCACCACGCTATTCCGGGTATCGAAATCCGAATTGCCATAGTCGCCCTTGAAGTTGTAGCTATCCTGCGGAAGCGCTCCGCGATACGCCGTTACCTCATCAAGGTTGTGACTCCATGTGTATGAAAGCTGCGAAGTCACGCCCTTCCAGTTGTTCGTCCGGAAGATCGCTTGCAGGGAGTTGTAGTTCGATGTTCCGATGCTCTGAATCTGGTTCACATCCGAGTAGTAGTTTCCGCCGAACGGCCCCGAGAACTGTCCCGCCGTCGCCGTGTCAGTCCCATTCGCAATTCCCTGGTTGATATTGAGCAGGCTAAGCAGCTTTCTTCCCTGGCTGCCCACATAGCCCATCTGCACAAACGCCTTCCCGCCAAGCGACTGCTCGAGTTGCAGACTGAAGTTCACGTTGTACGGCGAACGGAATCCCTTCGCCACGCTGAAAGCGCCGCAAGGATTGTCCGCTGGGCAGGGGTTGTCCGTCGTGGGCGTGGGAATAATCTGCGATCCGCTCACAATCATGGTCGCGCCCGTCGTCGCATTGATCACCGGATTCGGCCCGCCCGGATTTCCTTCCAGTCCGTTCGGCGCCAGGTTCCCCGGCCTGTTATCCAGGAATGGATTCGCATTCGGCATGTCGAAGAACAGCCCCGCCCCCGCGCGAATCACGGTCCCCTTCGCCCAGCTCGGCTGATAGCTGAATCCCAGTCGCGGGCTGATCGCCGTGTACTCCGGATCGTAGATATCCCTGATGTCCGATCCCTGAAACGCTATATACGTCGCCGTCGTTCCCGGCCTGAACACCGACAGATCTTTCTTGCCGTCATGCATGGGCTGCATGAAGTCATAACGCAATCCGAAGTTCACATTCAGCGACGGCGTTGCCTGGTAGCTATCCTGAGCGAATAAATCGAACGCATGCGAGTAAACCGTCCGCTCCGGATTTCCAAACGCCATCGCAGCTTTCGTCATGTGCCCCGCAAGGAAGTTCGCCAGCGATTTCACCTTCGGATCAAGGTCGTACACCGGATTCCCATCCCCATCCAGTGCATCCCACGGAGACGCATTCTCGCCGTCTCCGTCCGCAAGATAGTTCGTGTCGAACGTGAACGTGCCCACCGCGTGCCGCCAGTAGAACTCGTTCAACTGCATCTGTCGGTACTCACCGCCGAACCGCATCTGGTGCTTGCCGAATGTCCAGTTCAGCGCTTCATCGATATGCCCGGTGATGTCGTTCCGTCCCTCCGGCGGCGTATTCCCAGTCGGCTCAAATCCGTTGATCTTTATATTCGGCGCATTCGGGAACGGCGCGCCCGTTACGAAACCACCCGATGCAAGATCACCAAACGCCGTCTTCGCGTCGGAGAATGTCTGGTTGAAGTAGTTCACCCCGATCGTCACCGAATTTGTTATCGAGGGCGAAATCACATAGTTATCCGCCACCGAATAGTTGTACACATGAAGCGGAGCCATCTCGAAGTACCACGGGTTCACATCCGACTGCCCCACCGGAGCCGTCTGATTGCCCTGTCCCAGAAATGCCCTCGCCGAAAAGTTATGCCTCATGCTGAACGTGTGGTCTAGCTTGATCACCCCGTTGTAGCTATACCCGAACTCCGGCGCGGGATTCTGAATCGCGCCCAGCGACGTTCCCGAAATCAAATTCGCCGGCCACAGCGTTCCGATCAGCCCCTTCATGAGCGGGCTCTCCGCGATGCCGAAATTCTCCAGCACCGCTTCCGCCTCTGCTTGATACCCTGCGTTCGGTTCGGTCCCGCTGTTGCCCGTCGCTATGTTGAACTTCTGCTTCTCGAAGTTTGCAAACCAGAACGTATGATCCTTCCAGAACGGTCCACCCAGCGACGCTCCCCATTGCACATTCGACAACGGCAGGTCTCCCAGCGTGTTAAACGGATTGCTCGCCGCCAGCGCCTGATTTCGCTCATAGTAGTAAGCCGTCCCATGCATATTGTTGGTTCCCGACTTCGTGACCAGGTTCACCGTGCCTCCCGGATTCCGCCCCACCTCGCTCGACGACTGCGTCTGCAGGCTGAACTCTGCTACCGAATCAATCGGCAGCGTCACGCCCGCGATATTCTCCACGCCCCCTTGATTCACCGCCGGAATGTTGTGCCACCAGTCGTTGTTGTCCGAACCATCGATCTGCCAGTTGATCTGGTTCGCGCGCGTTCCATTCACTGATCCATATCCGCCCAGCGAATATCCCGCAAACCCCGGCGCCAGCCCGATCATCTGCGTGAAATCCCGGCCGTTCAGTGGAATATCCTGCACCGTCGTCTCTGGAATATCCGTCGTCTGTGTCGCCGTCGTCGTATCCAGCGCCAGCGCCGACGCCGATACCTCCACCGTCTCGCCAGTCGATTGCACCGATAGCTTCACCGGCAGCGTGTAGATCACGCCGGCCGTAACTGGAATCCCAGTTACCTGTGCATCCTTGAATCCCGATGCAATTACCTTCACCGTGTACGTCCCAAGGGGCAGATCCTGAAACGCATACGCCCCTGCGCTCGAGCTGATCGTCTTGTGCGAAACGCCGGTTGCAGATTCAACGGCTTCGATGATTGCGCCCGGAACCACCGCGCCAGATTGATCCGTCACCGTACCGTTGATACCGCCCCGAAACGTCTGAGCTATTGCTGTGAACGAGCCAGATAAAAACGTGAATGCAAGAATGACTGCAGCAGACACACGTCGAGTATGTCGATAAAGCATGGCGCTTGACCTCCAGAAAATCGAATCAGTTGTCCGTTTACACGCCGCAAAAAAAATGGTTTGCCGTGAAGGCAAAGCGGCCTTAAATCACTCGCACAGCGTCCTGTTGTGTTTTGGAGTATTTAGAAGGATGGAGAAATGGAAGTTTGGATTCCATTCCCAACAATAGTTGGGAATCAGATAAAAAAGCAATGAGGAAACCCGAAAACCAGCCTTCATTAGCCGAGTGCTCCCTGTCAGGCTTGACGCGCCGAGGTGGCGAACTGACCCTCGTCGTGGGCCAGTCACTTCGTGGTGAGATCGCCTTGTCTGCCGAATATTGTCCATTAATTCCTTTTGGAGATCGAGGCATCTTGGCCGGTCATGCCCCGATAGCGGGGCGTAATCGGTAGTGCCGTGATGGTATTCACAGTGTTCCGAGGGGAGATTCGAAAAGCTGTTTGGTGTGGACAAGAATCATGCCGGGCTTATCTGATCGAGAAGCTGGAGAAGCCATGGTTACTCGCGGCGTCGATCGTTGCGAGTGTTGAATTGCCTCTTCAGGAAGATCAACAAGGCACTGGCCCGCGGCGATAGATGGAGTTCGCAGGCGGAAGGCTGACGCGATGCGAGAGAGATGGTATTGGGCTGTTTAGCGGCGGAGACTGGCCGGCGCATTGGCAGTACTGGACGGTGAAGTGGGTGGTACCACGCCGGGAATCGTTGGTACGTGTTGTGGGAGTGGAGGAGGCGCGGAAAAGAGCCGTGGATTTCCTGTTCGATGAAGTATTCATTCAGGAGTGGCAGGGTACTAGAGAGCGGAGCGTCGGCGAGGGGCGGAGCTACGGAATCAGAGCCGGGGAAAGTTCGGGAAAGGGGTGAAAAGGTAACTGCAGAGTGGTAAATAAGTGAGAGCATTTCAGTCGAGGTTCGCAAACCGCTAACTACCGACTCCGAAAGTGCCGATTTTGCTCGCTATGACACCGGGGCCAAAGTGCTATGTTCCCCGCCTCTACTTGGACCTTTCAGCGCCTGCAATTGCTGCGCGACCGTGGCCCCGGGACTAGTTTGGCCAATATGGATCCACCCGCAGAGGACCTTTCTTCTTGATAGGTCCAAGTCCGAGTTCGTGCTCGATCACGGACCACCAAGGTTCTGCCGCATTCGTTTCACCCGCAAGCACAGCGGAGCGCGATACAGTTGGCGGGGCCGGAATGAGAGCAGTAAGCCGGTCGTAGATCACAAGCCGCTCTCTTGGGAGAGAACGGCCAAGCATGTTAAGCAAAGTAAACGCGTCCTGCCGGTTGGCTTTCGACAAAGCAAGAGCCAGAGAGGTACTTCTCGCAGGCTCATTCTCCGTCAGCCACCACTGCAACATTGCATCTCGGAACTCCGGGCTTGTCTGGCTCATGTATGCAGGCGAAATTCTGTCTACACGGAAGCGCGCTGCGGCACCGGCCGGGACTAGTGTTTGCTCGAAACCGTGATCGATTTCGACCCATCCGTCCGATACTTCGATTGTGCCCTCGCCATTGGGCGCGAAACGCAGGCGGTAAGCGCACCCTAAGTCGATGGCTCGTGCGGCCGGAGTTTCGACGATGAAAACGGCCGGGGCTGCGTTGATTTGCGCGAGCAACTCCCCACGCTCAAGTCGGAATCGTCGGCGTTCCGCGTGATCTTCAAGCAGCGTGAGAACCGAGCCAGGCTGGACTTGCACCCATCCGATGTCGCTTATTTGGATGCGCGCTCTATCACCAATACCTGTTTCCAGACGACCTCCGACGGAAAGCCTGGCTGAGGCGACCGCTACGTTGTCTATGCGTGGCGTGCCTTCGAGCGCAACCACTGCAAGTCCTGCTTTTCGTGGCATCATCGACCAAAACGAAAGCGCGGCCCCGATCACGCACGTCGCGGCGATTGCAGTCACAAGAAAGGGGAACCGACTGGCGCGCTTTGTAGTGGCAGCGCGCGTATTCGGAAAAACGAATGGCTGCTCGACATGCCGATAGCGAGCGAGCAAGTTTTCGATCCGCTCAACGTCAGAATCTCGCCCGTTTCGATCCCAGAGATAATCATTCATGATTGCAACTCCTTGCCAAGTGCGCGGCGGAGCAACTCCATCCCACGATGAAGATTGACGCGAACCGAGCCGTGCGTTAGCCCGGTCCGCGCCGCAATCTCCGGACCCGTGAGTCCCTCGACCAGGCGCAGCAGCATCGTTTCACGGTATGACTCGGGGAGGGCTCGGATTGCCGCCAGAGCTTCCGCGGCTTCTGCGCCATCGCGGTCGCGCGTCGCGCCGGTCTCTTCCCTGAGTTCTTCAATCGCCGTGCTGGTCCTGTGAAATTCTGTGGCGCGATTGCGCGCTATGGCGCAGAGCCACCGCCCGAAAGCTCCCGGATCACGCAGGTTGGCTAGCCGGTGGAACGCCGCAATGAAGACCTCTTGGGATTGGTCCTCCACTTCGTGCCAGGGCAGACGTGCGAGCA
>Ga0207695_10006085_pt1 | contig 15745 bp, 16 predicted proteins | sample KBSC54metaG_FD_184354 | JGI IMG/M metagenome (GOLD analysis project Ga0207695, IMG submission 184354) | Corn rhizosphere microbial communities from Kellogg Biological Station, Michigan, USA - KBS C5-4 metaG (SPAdes) (version 2) | ecosystem: Host-associated > Plants > Roots > Rhizosphere > Soil... | reverse complement strand
CCCTCATCACGCAGATGTTCAAAACATAAGGCAGTGACTTTCTTTTGCATCATAGCTTGAAGGCAATCCGCTTGCAGTGTAGACAATTGCAGAGCCGAGATCAATATCTGGTGCGACTTCATCATTCCAATCTCCACCAAAGTGGGCGGAGCAATTTTGATGATGATATGCGCTTCGTAAACAGCCTTTGAGTCGTAAACTATCTTGGCGCCTTGTTCGCTGTAGTCTTTATCGGAGAATTTTGCGGCCTGGCCAGCATTACTTTCCAGTATCACTTCGTGCCCGTTGTTGATGAGCAACGCCACGGATAAAGGAGTCAAAGCTACCCGGTTCTCCTGGAAAGAAGTTTCCTTGGGTATACCAATATGAAGCTTGTTCTTTTTGTTTTTTACCTCCAGCATCGATTCCTGGGGCTGCATCATTGCCTGTTTGGCGGCATCAGAAAAACCACTGTATAACTCCGAGCTCATGTGTCTTTAATTCTGGCTGTTGAAGATAGGCAAAAAAAGGGGGATGCAGAATTAAAATTTCGTGAAGGTTAACAGCCGTTCATTATCACTCACAACCTGCACATCGACACGTATATAGTGGTCTGGAAGCAGGTCTGGAATCTTCTCCGACCATTCGATAAAGCAATAATTGCCCGAATAAAAATACTCTTCATAGCCCAAATCCAGCGCCTCGCTTTGATTTTTGAGCCGGTAAAAATCAAAATGATAGATTTTGGATGTTGCACCCTGGTACTCATTAACAATAGAAAATGTAGGACTGGTGGCAGGTTCTTTTACGCCCAGGTTGTGGCAAAGTGATTTAATGAGCGTGGTTTTACCCGCGCCCATCTCACCATAAAAAAGGAATATCTTTTCTGATTCACCAAAAGCCACCAGTTGTTCGGCAGCGTTTTGGAGTTCGTCAAGGCTTTTAACAGGCAAATTCATGCCGGCAAAGTTATAATATTCAGCCCGATTTACTTTGTTCCGTAAGTAACAACCGGTATGATCATTTCCTCTAGTGAGATACCGCCGTGCTGGAAGGTTTCGTTATAGAAATTCACAAAATGATTGTAATTGTTCGGGTACACAAAGTAGCTGTCATTTTTGGCGAACACGAAGCTGGAGCTTACATGCAGTTTTGGCAGCATAATATCATGCGGGTTGCGAACATGGAACACTTCCTTCGGATTAAAATTCAGGTTTTTACCCTGTTTGTAACGCAGGTTGGTGTTTGTGTTGCGGTCGCCGATGATCTTGCTTGGGTTTTTAACGCGGATGGTGCCGTGGTCGGTAGTAATGATCACTTTCACCTGTTTCTGCGATAAATATTTCAACAGATCGAATAAAGGCGAGTGCTCAAACCATGATAGCGTAAGCGAACGGTAAGCAGCATCATCGCTAGCCAATTCGCGGATCATTTGCATATCGGTACGGGCATGTGACAACATATCCACAAAGTTGTATACCACCACATTGATCTCGTTATTCATCAGGTTGTTTACCGAGTCATTCAGCGCGCGACCTTCATCTATATTCAGTATCTTGTTATAAGAATATTTTACATCGCGGCGTAATAAACGCTTTAACTGATCGCCCACAAAGTTATCTTCATACAGGTTCTTGCCGCCTTCGTCCTCGTCATTCTGCCACATATCCGGGAAGCGTTTTTCCATATCCAACGGCATCAGGCCAGAGAAGATAGCATTACGCGCATATTGAGTTGCTGTAGGAAGAATGCTATAATAAGTATCCTCTTCCTCCAAACGGAAATATTCAGAGATGATCGGGTTGATGATCTTAAACTGATCAAAACGCAAGTTATCGATCAGGATAAAGAAAACCGGGACTTTGGAATCCAGTTTCGGCAATACCTTTTTCTTAAATAATTGGGGCGAACTGGTTGGACCAGATTCCGGGTTTTGTATCCATTTCTGATAATTCTTCTCAATAAACTTACAGAACTGCACATTGGCCTCTGCTTTTTGCAGGGTCAATATCTCGTGCATACCTTCGTCTTCCAGCTTTTCCAGTTCAAGCTCCCAGTAGATCAGCTTTTTATAAACATCCACCCATTCCTGGTGGCTCAGGTTATCGTTCAGGGTCATGCCCAGCGTCCTGAAATCCTGTTGATAGGCCATGGTGGTCTTTTCAGTCACCAGGCGTTTGTTTTCAGTCAGCTTTTTAATCGTGAGCAATATCTGTTTCGGGTTGACAGGCTTGATCAGGTAATCATCTATTTTTGAACCGATAGCGTCTTCCATCAGGTATTCTTCCTCGTTTTTAGTTATTAAAACGACGGGTACCTCGTTATTAAGATTTTTTATTTCAGAGAGGGTTTCCAATCCGGTCAGTCCCGGCATATTTTCATCCAGGAACACCAGGTCGAAGTAATTATTTTTGAATGAATCCAGGGCATCGTTGCCATTGGTCACTGTAGTTACGTTGTAGCCTTTTTCCTTTAAAAAAAGTACATGAGGTTTCAGCAGATCTATCTCGTCATCAGCCCATAAAATTGTCGTATCCTGCATAATATTTGATTTAATCAATTAACCACAAAGGACGGCTTTTGTTACTGGTTATCAGTTTTAATTAACAAAAATTAACAATTATAAAACAGAATATTACGATAATTTAACATTTTTGTAGCGCATATTACCCCTTGAATAAAAAGAAAATCATAAACGATCCGGTATACGGTTTTATTAGTGTCCCAACAGAGCTGATATTCGACCTTATCGAGCACCCTTACTTCCAGCGTCTGCGCTACATTAAGCAACTGGGAATGACCCACTTGGTGTACCCTGGCGCATTGCATACCCGCTTTCATCACGCTTTGGGAGCCATGCATCTGATGGGCCTGGCAATTGAGACTTTGTGCAATAAAGGTCACCAGATAACAGACGAAGAAGAGGAGGCAGTAACCATAGCCATCTTATTGCATGATATTGGTCACGGGCCATTTTCTCACGCTTTGGAGGAAACTATTGTTGAAGATATCTCTCACGAGGATATTTCAACCCAGTTGATGACTAAGCTCAATGCTCAGTTTGATGGCCGTTTATCGATGGCAATTGAGATATTCAATGGCACGTATCCAAAAAAATTCCTGCACGAACTGGTATCGGGCCAACTGGATATGGACCGTATGGATTACCTGAACCGTGACAGCTTTTTTACAGGCGTTTCAGAAGGCGTTATCAGCTTCGACCGTATCATCAAAATGCTGAATGTGGCGGGTGATCACATTGCGGTTGAAGAGAAGGGTATTTATTCGATAGAAAAGTTCCTGATAGCGCGGCGGTTGATGTATTGGCAGGTTTACCTGCATAAAACCGTTATCGCTGCCGAACTATTATTAGGCAAGATATTGAAGCGCGCCCGCGAGCTGGCTTTAAGCGGTAAAAAGTTATTTACCACACCTGCCTTAGAGCATTTTTTGGTAAAGAAGATCAGCAAAGAGGAGTTTATCAGCCAGGATCATAATTTAGAGATATTTGCTTCTTTAGATGACACGGATATCATGTCGGCTATAAAAGCGTGGACATTGTGTGATGACGCGGTGCTTTCGGAATTATGCAAAATGATGATGCAGCGGCGCCTTTATCATGTAGAGATCAGCAACGAACCACCAAACACGGAATTGATTAACAAGCTGATTAAGAAAGCGGAAAGCAAATACCCTATTGCTGACTATTTTGTGTTTACCGATACCATAAAAAATATGGCTTATAAACCGGGGGACGGCAGTATCCGTATTTTGATGAAAGATGGTTCGTTGCAGGACATTGCCAAGGCGAGCGATAATTCAAACCTGGAGGCATTGGCCAAAACGGTAAAAAAGTACATTATTTGCTATACCAAAGACCTTTTATAAACGTATTGAGGCTGATAGATTTATACTTTGCGGCTTCGATTATAACACTTAAATTTGCCCGATGCAATTTACTGCACATGAGATAAGTTTACTGCTGAACGGAACTGTTGAGGGTGATGCCCAGGTAACCGTCAACCGCTTAGCAAAAATAGAGGAGGCAACCGCCGGCTCTATATCCTTTCTAGCCAATCCAAAGTACGAGCATTATTTGTATTCTACCGATGCCTCTGCAGTATTGGTGAATAACGACTTTGTAGCTACAGAACCGGTAAAAGCAACGCTGATTCGCGTGGAGAATGCTTACAGCGCCATTACGGTTCTGCTCGAAAAATACAATACTATCAAGTTAAACAAAAGCGGCATTGAGCAGCCAAGCTTTGTTCACCCGACTGCAACGGTGGGAGATGAATGTTATATCGGTGCCTTTTCTTATATAGGACAGGGTGCGCGGGTAGGCAAGAAATGTAAAATATACCCGAATGTCCATATCGGTGATAATGTGACGCTTGGAGATAATGTGACGCTGTTCCCCGGAGCTGTGGTTTATTTTGATTGTGTGCTGGGCAATAACGTAATTGTGCATTCAGGTGCTATCATTGGCAGCGATGGTTTCGGTTTTGCGCCAAACCCAGATGGAACTTATTCGAAAATAGCGCAAATAGGTAATGTAATTTTGGAGGACGACGTGGAAGTTGGCTCGAATACGACCATTGATCGTGCTACTATGGGTTCGACCATTATTCGCAAAGGCGCTAAGCTGGATAATTTATTGCAGATTGCACATAACGTGGAGATCGGTTCCAATACAGTGATTGCTGCACAAACGGGCATCTCCGGAAGTACCAAAGTTGGCGACAATTGCGTTATTGGCGGACAAGTAGGCATGGTTGGTCATATCAGTGTTGCTAAAGGCAGCCAGATCATGGCCAAATCGGGTATTAACCGGAATATTGTAGATGAGAACAAAAGATGGGGCGGAATCCCCTTTTTTACGAGCTACATGGAAAATATGCGTATTGAAGCCGCTGTAACACATTTGCCGGCCTTAGAAAAGAAAATACTAGAATTAGAAAAAGTGATTGCCGAATTGAAAAACGGTATTCGTTGAACATCATTAAAAGATGAACGTAAAACAAAGGACTATTAAAACGCCCGTATCTGTTTCGGGCACTGGTTTACATACAGGCGAAAAGGTAACCATGACCTTTAACCCCGCTCCTGAGAACCATGGTTATAAATTCAGAAGAATAGACATACAGGGTTCGCCTATAATTGATGCTGATTGCGATAATGTTACCGATACTTCCCGTGGTACCACTATCTCGCAAAATGGCGCCAGCGTAAGCACTATAGAGCACGTATTGGCTGCGTTGGTGGGCATGGAAATAGACAATGTGCTGATTGATATGGATGGTCCTGAAACGCCTATAATGGATGGTAGCTCTATCCAATTTGTTGACGCGTTAACAGCAGTAGGCTTTTTGGAACAAGACGCAGACCGCGAATACTATCATATTCCTTACAATATTCATTACTCTGAGCCTGACCGCAAGGTAGAAATGGTGGCTATGCCCCTGGACGATTACCGTTTTACCTGCATGGTTGATTACAACTCGCAGGTTTTGGGCAGCCAGCACGCCAGCATTTCAACTATTGGCGAGTTTAATAAAGAGATCGCATCCTGCCGCACCTTCTGCTTTTTGCATGAGCTGGAAATGCTGTTAAAGCATAACTTGATCAAAGGTGGTGACCTGAACAATGCCATTGTTGTGGTCGATAAAGATGTAGACGACGAAGAATTGGCGGGTCTTGCAAAACTGTTTAACCGCAAGGACATTAAAGTTGCTCCGCAGGGGATTCTGAATAATATTGAGCTCCGTCACCAGAATGAGCCGGCACGTCACAAACTGCTGGATATGATAGGCGATTTGGCATTGGTAGGCGTTCCGCTAAGGGGGCATATCATGGCCGCACGTCCCGGTCACGCTGCGAATGTTGCTTTTGCCAGGAAGATCAAAACCCTGATCAAAAAGGAAAGAAGCCGCAAGCACATTAAATTATACGATCCGAATGCTAAACCGGTATATGATACCGTTGATATCATGAAAATTTTACCGCACCGCCAGCCTATGCTGTTGGTTGATAAAATTTTAGAGATCAGCAAAAGCCACGTTGTTGGGTTGAAGAACGTAACCATGAATGAGGAGCTGTTTGCCGGCCATTTCCCGGGACAGCCTTTGTTCCCGGGTGTATTGCAGATTGAGGCAATGGCGCAAACAGGTGGCATTTTGGTGTTGAACACGGTGCCTGATCCTGAGAATTATATTACGCTGTTCCTGAAGATCGAGAACGCAAGGTTTAAAGATAAGGTAATCCCTGGTGATACTATCATTTTCTATTGCAACCTCATAGCGCCTATACGCCGCGGTATAGCACAAATGAAGGGCATCGGTATGGTGGGATCGAAGATTGTAGTAGAAGCCGAGCTGATGGCACAGATAGTTAAAAAGACAACTGAAGATAAAGAAGCATGATACAACCTTTAGCATATATACACCCGCAAGCTAAAATTGCCGACAATGTGGTGATAGAACCTTTCGTGACTATACATAAGGATGTGGAGATAGGCGAAGGTACCTGGGTAGGTTCAAATGCTGTTATTATGGATGGCGCACGTATTGGTAAAAACTGCCGCATTTTCCCGGGAGCGGTTGTATCAGCCCCACCCCAGGATCTGAAATACAAAGGAGAACCCAGCACCGTAACGGTTGGCGATAACACCACCATCCGCGAATGCGTAACGCTTAACCGTGGCACTGCATTGGATAAAAATACAACCACTATAGGCAGCAACTGTTTACTGATGGCCTATGTTCACGTAGCTCACGATTGTGTGATAGGCGACAATGTGATCATTGCCAACTCGGTGCAGTTAGCTGGGCATATTAATGTATATGATTATGCTTTTATCGGTGGCACATCAGCAGTCCACCAGTTTGTTGAGATCGGTACGCATAGTATGATCTCGGGTGGTTCGTTGGTACGTAAAGATGTCCCTCCGTTTACCAAAGCAGGTCGTGAGCCCTTATCTTATATAGGTATCAACTCAGTGGGTTTGCGCAGAAGAGGTTACTCAGCAGCGACCATCAACGAGATACAGGAAATTTACCGTATTATCTTCCTGAAAAAATACAACGTAACCAAAGCGCTGGATATCATCGAAGCCGAATTTGCACCGACTGTTGAGCGCGACGAGATCGTCAATTTCGTATCCAACTCACAGCGCGGTATTATGAAGGGATTCGGAATCTAAAGTTGGCAGTTTGGGGTTGGCAGTTCGCAAAACCTGAAAATAAAAACTGCCCACTGCAAACTAATAACTGCAAACTGACAAATGAAGATCACCCTCCAGAACATAGGCCGCCGTTTTAACCGCGACTGGATATTCAGGAACATCGATTACACTTTTGCTTCGGGTGAAACTTATGCTATACTCGGGCCTAATGGTTCGGGCAAATCTACTTTGCTCCAGGTTTTAAATGGCAGTTTAGCGCCTTCAACGGGTGACATCAAATATTTTTTGAACGATAACTCACTTGAGGTAGATACTGTTTTCAAGCAGGTCAGCCTTGCTGCTCCTTACCTGGAGCTGATCGAAGAATTTACGATGGATGAGATGACCAATTTCCATTTTAAATTCAAGACCTACCGCCCCGGTATGACCAAAGATGCTGTGATCGATCTGCTTGCCCTGAAAGGCGGGCGGAATAAGATGATCAAATATTTCTCATCAGGTATGAAACAACGGCTTAAACTAGCTTTGGCATTTTGCTCAGATACACCTATGCTGATGCTAGATGAACCTACCTCAAACCTCGACACACAGGGTGTAGATTGGTACCTGAATTTGGTTCAGCAATTTGCTGCTGATAGGCTTACTATTATTTGTTCCAATCAACTTCACGAGTACAGCTTTTGCAAGCATCAATTGAATATTTCGGATTATAAGAAATAGGATTGTAATCTTACTACTTTGTCATGCTGAACGTAGTGAAGCATCTATTCCGTGAAGCTGTTAGATACTCACAATATGTAGTACTAGATTCTTCGCTCTCGCTCAGAATGACAAGGTTCTTTGAATTTAAAGTATCACCCCTCATCATCCTGTGGCATATACTCCAATTTATGCTGAAAAAATTTATCCCAGCTATTTTGCTGCGTGCGGTTGGTCATGTGCTGGGTATCTTCGTCGTAGTCCTGGTTTAGCTGCTTGTATTTGGCATCTATGCGGTCGAATATTTGCTGGGCCTGGTATTGATAATTTGAGCCGAAGACGGTTTTTCCTACTTCGCGCAATAATTCCTGCTGTTCCAGGTAAGCGATGATGTAGTGGCCTTGTTCGTGTTTTAAAACTTCGGATAGCATTTCGGAAGAGGTGATATTTCCCTTATCCATCCAGGAGCGGTCGCGGTTTACTTTCAGGTTGATATTAAAATACAGTTGGTAGTAGCCGTTCCTTTTGTAGGCCTCGTATTTAAAATCAATACTGCAATTGGTATAAGCTATCACACCCGAATTGCGGTGTGGATTCCCTCCAAAATCATTAACTGTTAGTAAACGATATGCCTGGGCGTGAGCTCCTAATTTGCATGCGCAAAGTAAAGCTACGCATATCACCCTCCTAAATATCAACCTCATGTATTAAAGTAAAATTTTTACTTTTTGACTTTATCCTGGTGCAAAAGGTTTAAAGCCATTACTTCTTTCATCGTACGCTCCATCCCTTCTGTCGAACCATCCAAAAAGATCACATTACCCTGCGAATGCTCTGCAAAATGCTTAACGGATTCCGTCCACATTGTAAACAGGATCACCGAGGTATCCATATGTGCCGATTCCATCTGTTTTGCAGCAGCGGTCATCCCCTTGGCCACCTCCTCGCGGAATAACGCTATACCCTGACCTCTCAACTGCGCAGCCTGTCTTTCAGCCTCAGCAGCGATCTTTATCGCATTACCTTCAGCTTCAGCAGCTTTTGTTTTGGTGATCAATAAAGCCTGACCTTCGTTCTCAGCCGCCGCTTTCAGGTTATTAGATGCCACTACCTGGCTCATCGACTTCATTACGGCTTCATCAAAGGTGATGTCGTTCAATTGCAGGTCCTGTAAATGATAGCCCCAGGTTTCCAGTATGTTATCCAGTTGCTCTTTTACGTGCTCCACAATATCTTTCCGAAGGATCAGTACGTCAGCTTGCTTTTTCGTAGCCACATATGCCCTTATCGATCCCTCAATAGTACGGATGAGGGCTTGCATCAGGTTACGCTCGTCCACAAACTTAAATGCTACATTTTTAATAGTCTCTTCGCCCTGGTCGAGCACCGAATAAAGCAGCATCGCCTTAAAGTAAACATTGGCCTGATCCAGCGTTACGGCCTGGAACTCCAGTTCAACAGACCGGTTCTGAATAGATATGCGGGAATAGATCTGCTCGATGAGAGGCAGCTTAAGATTGAGCCCTGGTTTGAGTATGCGCCGGTACTTACCAAAGACGGTAACAACGGCAATAGTGCCTTGTTTTACAGTCACAAATGAGGAGAAAAATACAATAATCCCGATAAAAATAATGACGTAAAATGTTATCTGCGTAGCCATAATTAAGGTTTTTGTCTATCTAAAGATAGGTTTTTATTTTTTGGTGCGCTATTTGTTTTTATAATTCACAGTAAACCAGTATCTACCAAAATCATGAACTTAAAACGCACCTTCGGGGCCATATTGACTATATTGGGAATCATTGGGTTGATCTATACAGGCGCCAATATCATCGATCACACAGCCCATTTTACCACCCTTGCTGTGGTAGGAATTATTTCGATATTATTTTTCTTTTCGGGGATAGGATTGGTGAAGACTACAGCGGATAAGGCGTGAGAGGATTTTAGATTTACGAATTACGATTTTAGATTTTTATGTCGCATCTCGAAATCCGATATTTCAATCATTCAAACTTATCTGTCCGTCCTCATCTATGTTCAACCCTGATTCCGGAAAATCGGACTCGGAGAGGGCTTTGATACGTTGCACAACACGGTTGTTGGTATCACGGGATAGTCCTCTTTCATGAGTTTGACGGAAGGCTATGATATTACCGTTCAGGAACTCACCCTTTTTATTAAGGTATACTTTTAATAATGGCGCCATGCCACATACGCCAGCTACACTCACGCTTTTATAGGTACAGAAATTACCCAGGCTATAGGCAATCAATCTCCCTTTATAGGTCTCCATTGCGCGGCTTACATGCGGACCATTACCTAGTACGATATCCGCACCCGCATCAACAGCATTATGCGCAAACTGATGCACATCGCCACGCTTGGCATTCAGGTAGGATTCCATTTTGAAAGGCACATGCTCGTATTGCGCACCTTCGGCACCGCCATGGAAGGAGACGATGACCACATCACATTGTTGTTTTAATTTGCTGATGATGCGTCGTTGGTTTACAGAATCCAACAAGTGTACTGTACGGGAATTTGGTGAGAAGGCACAAAAACCATATTTAACGCCATTGCGCTGAAAGGTAGTTACAGGGCAGGTTTCCAGACCTGCGTAATGAATACCGTTATCCGCTAATGTCCTCGTAGTGCTCACGCATCCTTTATTATCAAAATCGGTGATATGATTATTGGCTACGCTGATCAGGTTAAAGCCTGCATCTTTTAACACCCTGCCATATTGAGTAGGCATGCGGAAAAGGTATCCCGATTCGAGTTTCTTTTTATGTGAGTCTGGCATGCCTGAATCGAGGAGTGTTCCCTCAAGGTTGCCGAATACCACATCAGCTCCTTCAAAATATTTTACTGCGGATTTAAAACTCCCCTTTGCGCTATCGGTTGGTAGTTTGCTGCTATCGGGATAAGATGAGCCCAGCATAATATCGCCTACGGCTGCTATACAAATAGTATCGCGCAGACTATCTCGCTTTAACCTTGCAGCGTCAGATTTCTTTGGTTTTGACTTGCGGTTAACGGCTGTACTATTGGCCATAGACGATGCCTGCTCGCAGCTTTGTGCCAGCACCATGACTATAAACCCCATGAAAACCCAACCAAAAAATCGCATTATCAAAAAAAAATCCTTCCGGTTAAGAAAGGATTTCAATATATGTAAAAATCTTTATTGTTTGTCGTCAGTGACTGCCGGATCGCCGGTGCCTACATTCGTTGTGCCATCCGGTGATGCTTCCAGTTCCTTCTTGAATACATCCAGCAAACGACCACCTTTATAGAAATAGCGATTGTAATAGCCATCCTCCAAACTGCTGATCGCTACACCGCGTGATGAAGCGTGAGCAAATTTGCCATCGCCTAAATAAATACCAACGTGGCTAATGCTGCGGCTGTGTATCTTAAAGAAAACCAAATCGCCCTGCTGCAAATCGTCTTTGCCTACAGGATTAACCATGCTGAAAATATCACGCGAGTTGCGTTTGATAGTCAGATTGAAAACTTTGCTGTATAATTCTTTTGTAAAAGCTGAGCAATCAATGCCTTTGCGCGAATCGCCGCCAAAGTGGTAAGGGGTACCTACCCAGTCGTATACAAATTGAAAAAGCTTGATATTGGAGGTTGTTGACACCGCAACACCCATTATTTGAGAGAAATATTCTTTAATTAAACCATCCTGCTCTTCGCTGGGCTTATCGGGGGTTTGGGCCGTACTTGGTTTTGTTTGTGCCTGAGCAGCAATTACACTCATACACAATACAATAGCTAGGATAATTTTCTTCATTTAATCAATAGTCTCTGTTGTACACAGGGGGCAACAAGTGCTAGTTTTTATGAGTTATTAACATTCGGTGTCGTGCAAAACTATCGGAATTTTTGATAATTACAAATTAATGACACCTTTTTTTAAATTCTCATAATCCTCTTATACGTGTAAAAATTGAATTTAGTTACGACATTAAGTAATTTAACTAATTGTTTAACAATCAAATAGGTATATATTGGTGTAATTTTTACGCATTATTAAAATCTTCACAACAAATTCGTTGCAGTTTCGATTTTTTGCAGGATATAATTAGATTTGCGCTTCTCAATAGAAAGAGAACTTTTTAAACACACATGAGTTCAATCGAAATAACTAAAGACACCTACCTGATGTGGTACGAAGCTATGCTGCTGATGCGTAGGTTCGAAGAGAAATCCGGCCAGCTATATGGTCAGCAGAAAATTCGTGGATTTTGTCACCTGTACATTGGCCAGGAAGCTGTGCTTGCAGGCGCCATGTCGGTGCTGAAGCCCGAGGATAGTTTGATCACCGCGTATCGCGATCACGCCCATGCTATTGCTAAAGGCGTTTCGTCAAATGCGATAATGGCTGAACTTTATGGCAAGGCTACCGGCTGCTCCAAAGGCAAGGGTGGTTCTATGCACATGTTTGATAAGGAAAAACACTTTTACGGTGGCCACGGTATCGTAGGCGGTCAGATCCCACTAGGAGCCGGTATCGCTTTTGCCGAAAAATATAAAGGCACCGAATTTGTGAATGTAGCTTACATGGGCGATGGCGCTGTTCGCCAGGGTGCTTTGAACGAGACCTTTAATATGGCTGCTTTATGGAAACTGCCCGTAATATTTGTTTGCGAAAACAATGGTTACGCCATGGGTACTTCGGTAGAGCGTACCACCATACAAACCGATATCTATAAATTAGGCTTGCCTTACGGTATCCCTTCATCACCTGTTGACGGTATGGATCCGGTTGCGGTACATAATGCGATGGACGAAGCCGTTCAGCGTGCACGTGCCGGTGAAGGACCAACCTTCCTGGAGATGCGTACCTATCGTTATAAAGGTCACTCTATGTCTGATCCTCAGAAATACCGTACTAAGGAAGAGTTGGAAAGCTACAAAGCCAAAGACCCTATTGATGCGGTAAGAGCTACCATCCTGGAAAAGAAATATGCTGACGAAGCATGGTTTGACCAAATGGATGAAAAGATAAAGGCCGAAGTTGACGAGTCTGTAAGATTTGCAGAAGAGTCGCCATGGCCTGAGGCATCTGAACTGTACACTGATGTGTATGTTGAGCCGAACTATCCTTTTATAAGGGACTAATATTATCTAATCTAAAAAACACTATACAATTAATAGTATGGCCGAAGTAGTAAAAATGCCAAAAATGAGCGATACCATGACCGAAGGGGTATTGGCTAAATGGCATAAAAAAGTGGGCGACAAAGTAAAATCGGGCGATGTATTGGCCGAGATAGAAACCGACAAAGCCACGATGGATTTTGAATCGTACCAGGACGGCACCTTATTATATATAGGCGTTGAAGAAGGTAAAGCCGTTCCGGTTGACGCAGTGATCGGTGTGATAGGAAAAGAAGGCGAGGATTATAAGCAAGCGTTGGAGAGTAGCAGTGGCAGCGACAGTAGCAGTCAGGCTACTGAAGAAAAACCTGCTTCCGCGCCTGCTGAAAAAACTGCTACTGCCACTGCCACTCCTAAAGTGGATACTTCAAAAATCCCTGCCACGGTTATCCGTATGCCGCTCCTGAGCGATACCATGACAGAGGGCGTTATACAAAAATGGAACTTTAAAGTAGGCGATAAAGTAAAAGCCGACGACTCGCTGGCCGACGTGGAAACCGACAAGGCTACCATGGAGGTTGTAGGTTATGAAGCCGGCACCTTATTATATATAGGCGTAAAAGAAGGCGAAGCTGCCCTTGTAAATGGCATCATTGCCATTGTAGGTAAAGAAGGAACTGATATTACCCCGTTGTTACAGAACGATGGTCAGGGTAGCAGTAGCACTGGCAGTAGCAGTCAGCCTACTGAAGAAGAAACTACTTCTGCACCTGCTGAGACAACTGCTACTGCAACTGCCGCTGCCACTTCAAGTGATGACAGCAGAGTAAAGGCATCTCCGTTAGCACGCAAAATAGCCCGCGACAAGGGCATTAACCTGAATGATGTAAAAGGCACTGCCGAAGGCGGCCGTATCATCAAAAAGGACGTTGAAGAATTTAAAGCAGTAGCAGCAGCAGTAAGCAGTAGCAGTCAGGCTCCTGCAGAAAAACCTGCCACTGCTCCTGCCACTGCAGCTCCTGTTATCCCTACCTACGTTGGGCAGGAAAAATATACCGATAAGCCGCTTACCCAGATGCGTAAAACCATCACCCGCCGCTTGTCTGAAAGCTTTGTGATACCGCATTTCTACCTCACTATTTCTGTTGATATGGACCAGGCTGTTGCCGCCCGTACCAAAATGAACGAGGTAGCGCCAGTAAAACTATCCTTTAACGACCTGGTATTAAAAGCCAGTGCCGTAGCCCTGAAACAACACCCTGTGGTGAACTCCTCATGGATGGGCGAAAGCATCCGCACCAACGAGCACGTGAACATTGGCGTAGCCGTAGCGGTTGACGAAGGTTTGCTGGTACCTGTGGTTCGTTTTGCTGATGGTAAATCGCTTAGCCAGATATCGGCCGAGGTGAAAGACTTCGCCGGTCGTGCAAAAGCTAAAAAGCTGCAACTGCCGGAGATGGAAGGTTCTACCTTCACCATATCAAACCTGGGCATGTTCGGCATAGACGAGTTTACCGCCATCATCAACCCTCCGGGAGCCTGCATACTGGCCGTTAGCGGCATACAGCAGATACCGGTAGTGAAAAACGGCGTCGTAGTACCTGGCAACGTCATGAAACTAACCCTCACCTGCGATCACCGCGTAGTAGACGGCGCCACCGGCGCAGCCTTCCTGCAAACGCTGAAAGGTTTATTAGAGGAACCTGTGAGAATACTTATTTAATTTCGGAAGTCGGAATTTCGATTTCGGATTTAGAGTTTAGAAATTAGAATTTAAATAATCAGATATAAAGCGATGGGTTAAGAGCCTGTCGCTTTTTTTTCTCTTCACCATGTCATTGCGAGGAACGAAGCAACCGCGAACTGTACAGAGCGGTTATACATCTTCGCCCTGTACAGTTTGCGATTGCTTCTTCACCGCGCGGGCCGTTCATCGCAATGACAAATTTTACTATTTTAGGTCAATGAAGATACACTTGTACTATGTCTATATTCTTACTAATAAATCGAACAGGGTACTTTACGTAGGTGTGACCAGCGATCTTCAAAACAGGGTATCAGAACATAAATTCAAAATTTACAAAGGCTTTACGGCCAAATATGAATGTAATAAATTGGTGTATTATGAAGAATACCAATGGATTCAGGATGCAATAGCCAGGGAAAAGCAACTCAAAGCTGGTTCGCGACAGAACAAAATAGATTTAATTGTAGCTGAAAATCCATTATGGGAAGACCTGAGTGCTGATCGGTACGATTAACCGACCCTGTCATTGCGAGGCACGAAGCAACCGCGAACTATACAGAGCGGTCATGCAGAGCGGCCATGCATCTTCGCCCTGTATAGTTCGCGATTGCTTCTTCACCGCTCAGGCCGTTCATCGCAATGACAATTATCCGCCTTGCGCCTCGCATTCTTCCAAACAAATCCCCCCTCTCCATTGTACCATTAAAAAAATCATCCAATTATGAAATGGTTTGGCGGTCGCGAGAGCGACGACGTTGAAGAAGGCAGCAGCCGCGGCGGTGGTCGCGGGCTGGTATTTGGCGGTGGTATTGTAGGTGTGATCGGTTTGCTGATCTACCTCATCACCGGAGTTAACCCGTCGCAATTGCTTAGCGGGCAGGGCGATTCCTCGCAACCAACAAATTCGCAGCCGGTGAGCGGTCCCGAAAGCGATGCCAAAAAGTTCTCGCGTGTGGTGTTTGAAGGTACTACTGTCGTGTGGGATAGCTTGTTCAAAGCCATGGGTCAAACTTACACGCACCCTA
>Ga0207695_10006084_pt1 | contig 15747 bp, 11 predicted proteins | sample KBSC54metaG_FD_184354 | JGI IMG/M metagenome (GOLD analysis project Ga0207695, IMG submission 184354) | Corn rhizosphere microbial communities from Kellogg Biological Station, Michigan, USA - KBS C5-4 metaG (SPAdes) (version 2) | ecosystem: Host-associated > Plants > Roots > Rhizosphere > Soil... | reverse complement strand
GCCGCTGGTGCGAACCAGCTTGACCACCTCGGCCTTGTATTCCGGGGTGAACTTCCGTCGTTGTCGCCGTCCCATGGATCACCATCTTCCTCATATCGGTGGTGTCCACAAAACCGGGGCAGGCTCAGTCCCGCGCGGCGGCTTCTACATCCACGATTCCACCAAGGGCTATACTCACGGCTGTATCGAGGTGGAACCGCGCTTCTTCGAGGTCCTACGCCACCTCATCGCCACGATGCAGAGCCCTCACGGTCGGCCCAAGGATCGCCTGAACCTGCTCGTGAAGTATCTTCCCGGACAGACGACGAACGGCGGGACGTACAGGTTCGGATGACCCGAGCGGCTCCCTTTCTCGTGGCCACAGCGCTGCTAGTGGCGTGCAGCGGGCCTGTGGCGCCGCCGCCGGTGGGCACAGGTGGACGCGCGGGATCAGGACCCCGTGCTCCCGCGGCCCCGGCCGCGTTGCCGATCTCGTACAGGGTCCAAAGTGACATTCCGGAGTGTCTAACGCTGACAGGAAGGGGCGTGACATCAGTCGCGAATCTCGTCTTCGCCGACATACAGCTGAAGACGACGCGCAACGTGGCCGCGTGCATCTGCCCGTCGAACTGGCTCCTCTGGCGTTCGGTCACGTCATCGGAAGGCTTCGAGACCGAGTTCGCGAGCGGGAGCCTGCTCGCGCCTGACCAGGACGCCCCGACGATCGAGCGCCGCGTGGTCCTCCTCGGCGACCGTGATCATCCGCCCGCTGAGCCACTGGTATTGCACGTCGGGTGCGCGCCGGCGCCTTGAAAGCCGGGCGCTGGCCGTCTGGGGAGATGATTCACCGGCGCCATCCGGATCGAGGCGATTATCGTGCGTATCGTCCGACGCGGTAGCTGTCTCGTCGTGGTCACGCTGGCCCTCGGTGCGCCTGCGCATTGCGGACGTGCGGGCGCATGTACCAGCGCACACGCGGAGCCCGGCGGGGTGGACGAGGTGGCGATTTCCCCTCTGTGCGACGCCGCGCTTCGTGGGGATCTTCGCACGGTCCGCGCCTTACTTCGCAAGCGAAGTCCAATTGACGTTCGATTCGAAGGGGAGACGCCACTCATGAAGTCGTTGGCTCCTTACATCGGTATGCCGCGCTCGACGATGGGCCCCCCGTCGGCGAAGGAACGGCGCGCTTGGGAGCGGCGGGTCGCTGACAAGATCGAGATTTCCCGACTGCTCCTCAAGGCTGGCGCGGACGTCAGGCTGACCAGCAAGGACGGGGCAACGCCGCTGCATTTCGCCGCGTGGGCCTATGCTCCGGACGACTTGCTGATCCCGATCGTACGCGACCTGATCAAGCGCGGCGCGCTGATCGACGCGCAGACGTCCGAAGGTACGACACCGTTGCAGTTCGCAGTGTGGAAGAAACGAGCAGAGATCGCGAAGGTGCTGGTGGCAGCGGGAGCTAACCTCGATGTGCGCGACGGCCACGGTAAGTCGGCCGCCGACGAACTGATCGCGCAAGGAAGGCAGCGTGAACTTGACGAGCTCCGCGACCTGGCCGCAAGGCGGCCCTAATCAGGCGTCGGGTTCGGGCGATCGAGGGACCATTCCACGACGGTGCGTATTCCAGACAATCGCCCATCATACGATTCGTCCCCGGCGTCCGCGCCGGTTGCCAGAGATGAATGGTCGGCTTGACGGTGGACGGCCGACCTGAGGGGGCTGATGGGCGACGACATCGATAGCAAAAGATGATGACCGTGGCCCACGGGAAGCTGGACAGCCCCGGCCGGGAGAACCGACACCGAAGACGGACATCCGGGGGCTCCAGGGCGGCCATCCCCGCGTTCCGGCGCTAGGATGCGGCCTTCATGTCTCCCCGGCGTGCCCACCTTGGCCTGGTGATCCTCGGGGTCCTGCTGGTGCTGCCGTCGCTGCGGGCAGGGTTCTTTGGCGACGATTACCTGCAGATTGCGCAGCTCGAGGGGTGGTCGGCGAACCCTGTCGGGCCGCTCAATCTCTACTCGTTCGTGCCGCCGGACGGCGGAGTCTTGGCCCGGTTGCTCGACCTGGGAGCTCCCTACTTCACGGCCCCGCACTTGAAGATCCAGTTCTTCCGGCCGCTCTCGAGCGCGCTCATGGCGCTGGATCACGTGCTTTACGGTCGCAATCCGCTCCCGTATCACATCGACACGCTGCTCTGGTATGCGGCGCTGCTGGCGGTGGTGGGGGCGCTCTACCGCCGGGAGGCACCGCGATCACTTTGGTTGCTCGCCTTCCTGATCTTCTGCCTCGATGACGGACACGCGTTCTCGGTCACGTTCACGGCCGCGCGATACGCCGTCGTCTCCTGCGTGCTGGTCTGGCTGGGCCTGGCGGCTCACCTGCGCTGGCGCATCCACGGCTGGCACGCGGGGGCCTATCTGGCACCGCTGCTCGGCGCGCTGGGCCTGGCCGCCGGCGAGACGGGGCTGGGGGCGCTGGCCTACCTCGTCGCCTGGGAGGTCTGCCAGCGGCGACCCGGGTGGAGGCGCGCGCTGGCGCCCACCGCGCTGCTGGTCCTGGGGTACCTCGTCGTTTACCGGCTCTGCGGCATGGGCGCCCACGATTCAGGCGCCTACCTCGACCCGTTCAGCGAGCCGATCTCCTTCTTGTCAAAGCTGCCGGCGAGCTTGCTCTTGCTCTTCGGTAATCTCGTGCTGCGGACGCCTCTCGACATGGCCCTTCTGGACGAGCGGCTGCGCGCGCCGCTTTTGGCCGTCGGCGTGGTCGCTGCGGTCGTCGTCGCGGTCTGGCTGCCGCGTGCGCTGCGGCGGCTTCCGCCGGACGATTCTGCGCGCGTCCGCTGGCTGGGCCTCGGGGCGGCCGGCGCCCTCGTCGCCGGGACGCCCGGGATGCTGGGGGAGCGTCTGGTCTTCGCCGCTGGCCTTGGCGGTTCCGTGGTCGTCGCCGCCCTGCTGCACGATGCCTGGCAGATGTTTCGCGCCCGCCGCGCACGCATCTTGGCTGTCGTGGCTCTGGCGTCGTTCGGCCTGCCGAACCTCGTGATCGCGGCCATCGCGCTGCCCGCCAAGACAGTCTTCTTGACCCGGACCTTCGAGGGTTACCGGCGGCTGGCGCTGGAGGCCGAGATCAATGCGCCAGTCTCCACGCGCGTCGTGGTGATCGCGCTTGATGATCTCTTCCCGCTGCAGATGCTCTCGATCCGCGCTGTGGAGCAGGGCCGCCAGCCCGACGAGCTGCGGCCGATCACTCTCGGAACGGGCGCCGCCATCGATGGACCGGATGACCTCGGGCGTCTCGGTGGCGGTGTCCTCTCGATGGCCTCTGCAACGCACCGGCTGCGTCGAACCGCCGCCGATACGGTCGAGCTCTCCGCGCTCGACGGCACGCTGCTGGACGGACCCTGGCCCGCCGCGTTCCGCGCCCGTTCGCTGCCACTGCCGCGCGGCACCACCATCCACACCGCCTACATGACCGCGACGGTGCTGGACGATCGCGCGGGAGCGCCGACGCGCACTTCGTTTCAGTTCACGCGACCGCTCGAGGACCCCTCGCTCGTGTTCCTGATCTTTCGCGACGGCCGGCTGCGCAAGCTCGAGATGCCACCCGTCGGCGGCGAGCTCGAACTCCCCCGCCTCGAGCCGTTTGAAGCTGCGCTGCAGTGATACCTGGCTCGATCGCCCCCCGCGCGGCCCTGGCCGCGTAGGCAGGCGTCTGGGGACGCGCCGCGAAGCTCAGGGAGTCTTCTTGGCCTCGGATTCCATGACCGGCGCTTCGGCGCGCCATTCCTCGTTCACAGCGCGGGAGCGGGCGGCGACACGAAGGGGCCGTAGGGACCCAGGTGGACCGGGATGTGCTGCAGGCAGGCCTGCGGCGCCTGCGTGCAGGCCTGGGCGGGCGTGGCGCTCGAAGTCCCCAGCGAGAAGGACGCCGTCAGCTGGTCGGAGGCGCAGGTGCACGACCAGGGGCGGCCCTGCTGGAGGCGCGCACATTGAACCAGCAACCTTCCGTCCGCCACCACCGCGCGACCGTCGATGGTTGCCGGTTGCGTACAGTCCAGATCGGCCTCGCAGCTATTGGCGGTCGTGGTGCTCGAGGTCGGCTGGCAGGTGGGGTCGCCGGTCGGCTGGATGACGGCGGACGGTTCGCAGCTAGTGATCGTGTCCGCGCAGGCGCCGTCGTCGGCGGGGGCGGCGGTGTGGAACATGAACAGCGATTCGCCGGCGCTGCAGTAGCAAGCGGCGCCACCCCCGCTGGCCGGTTCGCAGGCTGCGTACCGGCCCTCCACCGCCGGGTATCCCGGCGCTTCGGTCGTGGGCGCAGGCAGGGAGCACAGCTCGTCGCGCTGGCAACCGTCTGCGGTCGATGTCCTCTGGGTCGTCAGGCAACTTCGCGGCCCCACGAAGCCAGGCCCCGCGGCAAGCATGGAGAATTCGAGGATGGACTGGCAGGCCGCCGTGTCACTGAACACACCCAGGTCATTGCTCGTCGAGTTGTCGAAGCGAAGCTCGCAATCGATCGTCTGGGGAGAAGAAATCGCGCCGCAGTAGATCTCCCCGTAGCGGGCGAGCCTGACGCGAACGCCAGGGGCGAGGTCGGCCGCCACGTAGGGACCGCACACCACGCTGGCGCTGCAATTGCCCGAGTCGGTCACGTAGGTCAGCGTCACGCAGCTGTCGGCGCCCAGCGCCAGCGGATCCTGCGTGGTGACACCGGTGACCGCGGCGCAGGCCTGAACACCGGCGGCGCCTTCGACCTCGTAGATTCGCCCGGGATATCGTGTCTGGGACGCACACTGCCATCGGGTGTCGTCGAGGCGCTGGCAATCTGTGATGTAGGGGATGCCATCGCAGAACGCGGACAGCGTGCAGCTGTACGCCGTGCTCGACTGCGAACGCGCCTCGCAGGACGACGGCAGCAATGAGACCTGGCCGGAATTGCCCCCCGCAGCCTGTCCGCCCGCGCCCCCGGAAGGTGCGGGACCAGGGCCGCCTCCGCGAGGCCCGCCCCCCGCACCGCCGCCGGCGCCCGGGGACGAACCGGCGCCTCCGCCCGCGCCGGGCAACGAAGGTCCGCCCACCATTCCGCCCGCGCCTGCCCCGCTTCCGGGGACGCCACCCTGGCCCGGGCTTCCCCCGCTGCCCGGGACACCTCCGGTCGACGAGGCGCCGGCCGCGCCGTTCGTCCCGGCCGCGCCCTGGGGAGCGGTGCCTCCCCGTCCGCCAGCCGGTTCAAGTTGGCCGGAACCATTCTTCGAGGATCCGCAGGCAGCCAGGAAGAAGAGCCCGAGCATCGTGACGCGTTTGAGGGCCATGACGTCTCCAGGGGGGAACGAGGAAGATCGAGAGTCCCACGAAACGCCCCCACGGTCCACCGCGGCTCGCGCGCCCTTCGCGACGCGGACCAATCGCACCGCGTCGGGCGCTTACACGATCGGCGGATCAACTGTTCGTCGTGATGTGACGACGGCGTCGTGTAGCGCGCAATGCCGTTCACTTAAGCGCCAGGACGCCAGGACGCCAGGTCAGGCGTCAGAATGATTCGGCGAACAGACGACAAGACGATCGGAAACCAGCAGGTCGAGGCAACTTTCACCGACTCGGTGCCCCTTGAATCCGATGGACCTCGATGGCAGCGGCAAGCAACTCGGAGACACGCTCATCGAGCTCCTTGGTCGGCTCCTCCAGCGTCTTGGCGTCCCTCGCCTCCTGGCGTTTCACTCGCCGGGTTTCGGCTGCCCTCCCGCGACGTTGCCGGCCTAAGTGAACGGCATTGGCGCTAGGCGGTCGGCCTTGCGCTTGGCGCTCGCGAGGGCCCAGTAGACGAGGGCGGGCTGGAAGAACAGGCGTGCGAACCGCTTCGCGTCCGTGTCCAGGCCGAATGCGGACCGATGGTTCACGTATTGCGACAGGTTCCCGGGGAAGACCGCGACGAAGAACGCGGCCGCGATCTTCCCCATCAGGGCTCGCCGCTTCTCACCGGCCAAGACGAGGCCGGCTCCCAGCGCAATCTCGGCAACGCCGGACGCGAGGACCGTATCGTCTTTGCTCAGAGGCACCCAGTCCGGCACCTGCGCCCGGAAGTCGCGCCGGGCAAAAGTCAGGTGGCTGATCCCGGCGACGACCAGCATCCCACCGAGTGCTCTCTGGGCCGCTTTCGCATAGTCCATCCTGACTGAACAAGCAGGTTCCATGCCGCGCCTCTTCGGCGCGCTGGCCCCACTTCTTGCGGCGGGGCTGCAGCGGCGAAGCACGATCCGGTCAACTGCGAAGCACCTGTTGTTTCACTATCTGGACCAGCGGCGACAGGCCGCATCTTGCGCGAACTTTGCCCCGGCGACCTCCGGTCGGTCCGTTCGTCAGGGACTGGCCGGCGGCATGAGGACTGTGTCGATGACGTGGATGACGCCGTTCGAAGCGAGGACGTCGGTCATGGTCACGGTGGCGTCGTTGATCTTCACGGTCGAGCCGGAGACGGTGATCGTGACGTCCGAGCCCTGCAGCGTGGTGGCCTTGGTCAGCTTCACGACGTCCGCGGCGAGGACCTTGCCGGCGACGACGTGGTACTCGAGGAGGGCCTGCAGCGTGGCCTTGTTCTCGGGCTCGAGGAGGGTGTCGAGCGTGCCGGCCGGCAACTTGGCAAACGCGGCGTCGGTGGGCGCGAACACGGTGAAGGGGCCCGTGCCCTTGAGGGTGGTGACCAGGTCCGCGGCCTGGAGGGCGGCGGCCAGCTTCGTGAAGCTGCCAGCGGCGACGGCGGTGTCGACGATGTCTTTCAGGGCCGGAGCCGGCGGCATGAGGACGGTGTCGATGACGTGGATGACACCGTTCGAAGCGAGGACGTCGGTCATGGTCACGGTGGCGTCGTTGATCTTCACGGTCGAGCCGGAGACGGTGATCGTGACGTCCGAGCCCTGCAGGGTGGTGGCCTTGGTCAGCTTCACGACGTCCGCGGCGAGGACCCTGCCGGCGACGACGTGGTACTCGAGGAGGGCCTGCAGGGTGGCCTTGTTCTCGGGCTTGAGGAGGGTGTCGAGCGTGCCGGCCGGCAACTTGGCAAACGCGGCGTCGGTGGGCGCGAACACGGTGAAGGGGCCCGTGCCCTTGAGGGTGGTGACCAGGTCGGCGGCCTGGAGGGCGGCGGCCAGCTTCGTGAAGCTGCCAGCCGCGACGGCCGTGTCGACGATGTCCTTGGGTCCGGCCGCGCCGCCGGTACCGCCGGAGGATGCCCCCCCGGAGCCGGTGCCGGCGGAGGTGCCGCCCGAGCCGATCATCCCGGTGCTGCTACCGCCGGTGCCCGAGCTGTCGCTGCTCGAACTGCATCCTGCCGCCGGGGCCAGCAGGGTCGTCGCTCCCAACATGGCTGTCCACACAGCCGCTCTCGCGATCGAAGCTCGTCTTTCCATGGAAGTGTGCCTTTCCGTTCTGACGTTCTCGTGCGCCGCCCGCCGAACACGCGGCGTTCGGGTTGACGAACGCGGCAGGCGTGCCGCCGGTTACAGCGCAAGTTCGAAGACGATCGGCATCAGTCTCCGCGCCTCGCCTGACGCCGGCTCGATCGTCGTCGACCGCCACGGATGCGTGAGAACAAATGAAGACGAAGTGACTCGAGCCAACGTCGCGTCGAGGATGCGCGGCGGGCTGACCTGCCCCGCTGAAACTGGATCAAACTGAATGCGAGTCCTCCAATCGGACGTCCGCGAGTCGGCGCCGGGACTTCCGGAGGCGCCGGTCGTGCCGCCACTCGCCGAGGGAGCTGCCGCTGGCGAAGATCCACCGTGGCCGAGGCACCTCCGCTGCCGCCGCGTCTTCGCGGGCTTTGCAGCTGGCCCAGCCATTGCTGACGATCGCCTCATGCAAAACAAAGTGCCTGGTCCGAGGTTCGTCGAATGTCCTGGCAGCGGGGGTCTGGTGCGCCTCGCCGTGGTGCTTCTTGCCATCGGGTGCGGAAGCGCCCCGTCGACTGGTACAGGCAGCGGCGGCTCGAGTGGGACAGGTGGTGGTGGCGGGGAAATCAGTACCGGCGGCGGCGGAAGCGGCCTCATGGGGGGAAACACGGGTTCCGGAGGTGCCTCGACGGGCGGCCAGGTGGGCTCCGGCTCCGGCGGCGCCTCGACGGGCGGCCACGCGGGTTCCGGCTCCGGGGGCGCCTCGACGGGCGGTCAGGCAGGTTCCGGCTCAGGGGGCAGTGGCGGTGCCACGTGTCCGCTACCGCAAAGTGTGTGCTGCTGGGGGATCGTCGACCACGATCCGGTAGCCGACCCTGCCGTTTGCGCCAGCAACGGGACCTGGGTCTGCCCATCCGGCAAGATTCAGGAACCGTCTATCTCCTCGTGCCTCGTTCGCGGGAGTGGGGGCAACTACGGCAGTGGCGGCGTCGGGGGCTCCGGCGGGGCCGGTGGCCAAGCAGGCGGCGCCGGTGGCCACGCGGGCGGCGCCGGTGGCCACGCAGGCGGGGCTGGTGGCCACGCTGGCGGCGCTGGCGGCTCGGGCGGGCTCCCTGGCCTCGCCGGTAGCTGCGGTTCGGGGAACGGAGGGCAGGGCGGCCATCGCTGCTAGGTCTGCCCTCTCGACTACCCCGACGCTGCGCTGCCGGGAGCGACATTCCTGTCTCGATCGCGTCGCGGAACCGTCCAGGTTCACACCGCGCGAGGAGGGAAGAACAAAAGGGGTAGCGTCCCGGCGATGAAGCTGGGCCTGGCTGCGCATGACGAGTGTTTCGCCGTCGTGGCGCATCTGTGCCGCTAGCCGCAATGCCGTTCACTTAAGCGCCAGGACGCCAGGACGCCAGGACGCCAGGTCAGGCGTCAGAATGCCGAAATTGACATTTCTCAATCCGAGCTCCACGCACAGAGCGTGCTCATAGACCGACTCCAGGAACCCCGGCCCAAGAATCCGATGGACCTCGCTGGCAGCGGCAAGCAACTCGGAGACACGCTCATCGAGTTCCTTGGCCGCCTCCTCCAGCCTCTTGGCGTCCCTCGCCTCCTGGCGTTTCACACACCGGGTTTCGGCTGCCCTCCCGCGACGTTGCCGGCCTAAGTGAACGGCATTGCCGCTAGCCGCGGTCACCCTGGCCGTCAATAATTGCCGACCTGATGGTCTACCGAAAAATCGGCAGCGACTTGAGCTTGCGCAAGCAACTTCCAAACTTGTCAGTCGAGAACCGACCGTCTTGAAGACCCACCGCACCGGCGAGGCCGGGACGCAACTGGCCGCGATTACACTGTTGTTCTGCGTCTGGACGGGGTGCGCAAACCGGGCGGGCTCGTCCACGCAGGGTGGAGTCGCTTCAGCCGTAAGGCCGCCCGCGACGCCGACGCTGGCCGGAACGGCTCCGATCGGGACCGGGACTCCCGAGGTCGGTGATAGGGACCGCGATGCGGTCGCTCGGTTCGGAATCACGTCGCCTTGCGTCCTTCATGCGGGCGACAGCCAATCGGAACGGCACGAGAAGGTTTCTTCCTCGGGGCAGGTGGAAACGGTGGTCACGACGGGCACCTGCTCGTTCAACGCCGAGTGTATCCGGGAGCATGGAAAGAACTTCGCAGGGGACGGAGACGTAGAGCTCGACTGTCGAGACCGTTCCTGTTCCTGTTCGTTTCGCAGATGGTCGCCGTCGGAGAAGTCGTTGTCGTTCAGATTCCAGATCGGCAGTATCTGTTCCACCGCGGATATGGCCGAGCGACTTCTGAGGAGTCACTGCATGGTCGGGTTGAAGGAGACGGGAGACGCCGGGGAGGCCAGCGGTGGGCGACGAGATCAATAGCAAGGTCGTAAGCTGGGCCCATGCGAGGCTGGGCCAGCAGGTGGGCCGAGGCGAGTGCTGGGATCTGATTGACCGGGCGCTACAGGCGGCTGGAGCGCGATCGTCGACTACAACGGGACGCGACGACGATTACGCGTGGGGAAGGCTGATTCGTCTCGAAGAGGTCGTTCCCGGTGAAGCACCGCGGCGGCGCTGAGTGCGATGCACCATCGCTCCGAGGTGCCCTGGTCCGTGGCCTCGCTCGCCAAGGAGGTCGGCCTCTCGCGCTCGGTCTTCGCGGCGCGCTTCACGCAGCTGGTGGGCGAGCCACCGCTCGGCTACTCCGCGGGTCATCTTCGGGCGCCGACTGGACGACGCGGACGCCTCTTACCAGTGACCGATGAGCGTGAGCTCGACCTTTCGGCCTCCGAACAGGGTCCAGAAGTTTCCTTCGCTGAAGATCGCTTCATTGTGAAGGTTCAACGTGGTGGTCATGGGCGAGCTGGCGGCCGGCGACGTCGCTCTCGTCAAGAAGAGCGTGGTGGTCGAGCCCACCGGGATCACCACGTTCGATCCGGGAGCGGCGCAGTTGAAACTGTCTGAAGTCATGACCGCGATCGGGCCGTTCGCCTCGTTCGTGATCGCGACCTGAGACTGGTCTGGTGAGAGCGGGCCGGTGGTGGTTCCCGGATCCTCGAACGTCATGGTGAAACCCGCGATCCCGTTGGAGAGCCCGACGCCGACTTGATAGGAGGTCGTCTCCAGGTTCGCTCTCTTCCAGGCGATTGGATCCGGCGTGATGGATCCCAGGGATATCACCTCCGGGCCAGAGGCGCACTGCGGGGCAGGCCCGTCAGGGGGCAGCGAAGATGGGACCACGTTCACCCAGACGTCCTTCGTGATGGTCCCCAGGCTCGAATCCACGGAGACGGTGGCAATGAACTGCCCGAAAGACGGGGCGTTCGAGGCTGCCACGCGCATTTTGAATATGCCGGGCGAGGCCGGCGAGACGACGAGGTCGGCGCCCCCCGGCAGCCCGATGTCCTGGCAAATGCTGCGCCCGCCCCTCAGGGGGAGGCAGAACCGCGTCGTGAAGTAGGCCGTCAGGCCGGTTCCGGTCACGGGTTGCCGGGTCATGGCATCCAGGCAGCAATCCACCTGGACGTGGACCGGGCCGTTGAAGGGCGGGGTCTTGTAACCGATGCTGACGACCACGAAGTCCGTCGGCACCGTTTCGGATGGGCTGACCATCAACGGACGGTCGCCGTACAGCCAATCCCAGTGATTTCCCAGATAGGGATACACCAGGAGCTCTCCCGCATTCGCCGCTGGCGCCGCGCTCACGATGACCGGCACCGCGGCTACGGCGGCAAGGACCAAACGACCCCACAGACCACTGGTGTTCGACATGCGCATCCTCCCCATCGCGGGCGAGGGTGCACCTCGTATGCCAGGGAAAGTGTCGAACAGAATGCAGCGCCATCGATGCGCGCCGTACAGAGTGAGCAACCGCCCCGGGACAAAGTGTGCAATTCGATCCTCGTGGGAGACCGCAGCAAGCCAAGGGCGCGGCACCTCACGGGCGCCGGCCCTTGGTCACCGTATCCTTACGCGCCGTACTTGCCGCCGAGGAGCGCGGGCTGGGGCTTGCCGACGTGGCCGGCTGCCTTGATGATCGCGGGGACCTCGGGGTCGGCGAGGTAGTTCTTGAAGCCCTGCTCGTCCCAGTCGAAGATCACCCAGACGCGGTCGGCCTCCAGGGGATCGCGGAAGACGGCCGCTCCCTTCGAGCCGTGCTGCTTGCGCTTCTCGGCGCCTTTGGTCGCGAACACCTCCAGAAAGCGATCGAAATCTTCCACCTTCGTCGTTGCCAGCATCATGGTCGTATGTCCTTTCCGTTCGTTGAGTTGTTGGTGAAGGGTTGCCTCAAACCGCCGCGCGCGTCCGACGCATGTCGGTGGCGACCGGCACCTGGGCCTCGTTCGGCTCGATGGGACCCAGGTCCTTGACGATCTGGAACCGGCCGCCGGCGGCCTGGGCGATGTACATGTTCATGCGGACGTGGTGCTGGCCGGGGACCATCTGGGCAGGTCCGCCGGGGCCCTCGGCGATCCTGGCGTGGTCGAGCGCCCTGATGACGTCGTCCTGGACCAGCGAGCCGGCCTCCTGCACCGCCGCCGCCCACAGCTTCATGCCGCGGTAGAGGCCCGAGCAGGCGCTGCCGCCCGTGAACTTGGCCGCGCCCGGAAAGCGCTCGTCATACCGGCGGAGCAGCCCCTGGCTGAACGGGTCGCCGACGGCCTGGTAGTAGTCGAGACAGCTGTACAGCCCCTCGACGTGCGCGGCGGGCACCATGTTGAGAAAGTTCTCGTCGAAGTAGGTGCAGACCAGCTGCCCGCCACGCTGGGTGAAGCCGGCGTCGTGCAGCTGCTCGAGGAACGGGGAGACGCCGGGGGGGACGATGGTGTTGAAGACCACCTCGGCGCCGCTCGACTTGATCTTCTCGATCGTCTTCCCGTAGTCGGCGTGATCGAGGGGGAAGTACTCCTCGCCGACGATGGTGCCGCCGTTGGCGGTGACCACCTGGCGCACCCGCTGGTTCAACACGCGCGGCCAGATGTAGTCGGCCGACGGCAGGTAGAACCGCTTCGCGCCGGTCCTTTGCATCAGCCAGGGGATCAGGGGATCGACCTGCTGGGCCGGCACCGGCCCGGTGCAGAAGATCAGCGGGTCGCACTCCTGCCCCTCGTACTGCTCGGGATAGACGTAAAGCTTCTTCCCCTTCACCACGGCGGCGCCCTTGATGGCCTGCCGCGTGGAGCTGTAGATGCCGCCGAACAGCACGTCGACGCCGTCGTGCTGGACCAGCTTGGTCGCCTTGGCCTCGGCGACGCTGTCGATCGTCGCGCTGTCTTCGACCTGCAGCGCCAGCCGGCGCCCCAGCAAGCCCCCCTTCGCGTTGATGTCGTCGACGACCATCCGCGCGACGTTGGCGTTCGCGATCCCCACGAACGAGAGGGGACCGGTCTGGTCCGCGATCACGCCCACCTTGATTACCGGGTCTGTCATGGCTCCTCCTCCGAGTTGCGGGCCCGTAGCCCGTTCACGCTCGGAGGATGCCGGCGACCTCCCTTCCCCACATGGGGAAGATTCCCTATGCCGATGCTAATTCGTGCTGAACCAGGCCGCGTTCGAGGGCGTAAAGGGCCGCGCCCGCCCGGGTGGTGACGCCGATCTTGGAATACAGGCTTTGAATGTGGTTGTCGGCCGTCTTGATGGCGATGTCCAGCTTGCGCGCGGCTTCCTTGGTCGTGTCACCGGCCGCGATCAGGCGCAGGACCTCGATCTCGCGCGGGGTCAGCCCGGCCAGGCGCTCGGGCGACGCGCGGCGCGCGGGCTGACCGGCGCACGCCAGCACCGCCTCGACCGCATCGGGGCAAAGCCTTCCTTCCCTGACCGCGCCGCGGAGCTTGGTGGCCGCGGTCGCGTCGCTGGACGCCGGCCGGTGCGGCCGCGCCTCGCGGGCGGTCTGAAACGCCTCGGCCGCAGCCAGGATGCGGGCGGCGGGGGAGAGATCGGGGCCGCGCGAGTTGCGATAGTAGCCGGTGCCATCCAGCCGCTCGTGATGGCGCTGCACCAGGGCGGCGACGGACCTGCCCCCTCCGCCCAGGGACGCCAGCGCCCGCTCGCCGTGGTACGGGTGCAGGCGGGCGGCGTCGGTCTCGCGCTCGGTCAGGGCGCCGGCCCTCATCCAGGTCGCCACGGACACGGTCAGCTCGCCGATGTCGTGCGCGTAAGCCGCCCAGCGGACGTCGCGGATGTCGGCCGGGGGAAGGCCCATGCGCTGGGCGGCCGCGGTGGCCAGCGCCGCGACGGCGCGGGAATGCCCGAACGTGAAGGGCATCCTCATGTCGATGAAATCGGCGATCGACAGGTAGGCCTCCTCGCAGGCCGCCTCGTCCAGCATGGCGTGAGGCGCCGGCTCCAGCGCCAGGATGGTCTCGCGGTCGACGGGACCGTCCAGCCCCTCCATGAACCGTTCCGCGTGCGAGAGGAAGCGCTGCACCAGCTCGGGTTCGTAGGCGCCGCCGGCGCGCTTGGCGATCATCTCGGTCATGACGGCGAAGCCGTGAGCCTCGGTCAGCGCGATGGCATCCTGGGCCAGCGTCACCAGCCGGACCGGAAACTTCACCGCCTCGCCCGACAGGCCCTTCGGCAATCCGCGGCCGTCCCACCGCTCGTAGATCTGACCGAGGCTCTCGCGCAGCTCGGGGGAAAGGCCCAGCCGCTCGGCGATCCTCTGCGCGACCTCGCAGTGGCCCGACAGGATCGGAACGTTCACCTGGGCAGCCTCGGCCAGCCCGCGTTTCACCGCCTCGGCCAGCTCTTCAGGCGACGCGCCCGCGAACAGGCGGGTGATGGCCCTGACGAAGACCGCCGCAAACTCCGCCCGGTCACCGAAGTCCAGCCCCTGCAACTCTCGACGGACCGCGATCTCGTCGCCCCACGCCGCCGCCAGCAGGTGGGAGTCGGCGTTGCATCCGATGTAGCGAAGCAGCGCCTGATGATAGATGGCGCGGCGCATGGGCTCGTCCAGGCGCGCGGCGTCGGCCATCCGCATCGCGAGGACACAGGACCGCAGCGCAAAATCTCGCGAATGCCCGGTGGCCAGGTCGGTCGCGTACGCCAGCGCCATCAAGAAGTCAGCACGTCGAACTGTCGATCCCGCCATTTGCCCCGCCCGTGATGGTGTGAGGCGAGACTACCCGATCGGCGGCAAAAGGCGGAAGCCGGAAGGGGAGGCGCAGTCCCGGATGGACGCTGGCGTCGGCGTGACGCTCTGGGAGCGCGAAGCGCAAGGCGCGCGTCGCGGACTGCCGCCGTGACACCGGAGCGATGGGGTCGTGTCACGCAGGGTTAACCAAGGCGTCGATCGCGACCAACCGCTGCAGGCCTATGGTGGGGGCCCCACTCTCGAAGGAGGCGATCATGAGGCGGACCCCAGGCACGAAGATCGGTACGGCCGCGGCGCTCGCGGTGGCGATGGCAGCGGCGGGCTGCGGCGAGACCCCCGGCGCTTCGGATGTCGAGGCGAAGACCGGCGCCGCCACCACGTCGGTGATCAAGCACGTGTTCGTGATCGCGATGGAGAACCACGATGCCTCGCAGATCTACGGGAACGCGACCGACGCGCCGTACATCAACAACACGCTGATCCCCACCTACGCGCACGCGACGAACTTCAACGACGAGCTCGCCTCCAGCATCCCGAGCGAGCCGCACTACGTCTGGATGGAGGCAGGCACCAACGCGTTCTCAGACCACACCTTCACCAGCGACAGCGCGCCGTCGTCGAGCAACAGCACGTCCAGCACCGCGCACTTGACCACGCAGATCAAGAACGCCACCAGCGGCGTGACGTGGATGACCTATCAGGAGGGGATCAACGGCACCACGGGCGCGTGCCCCATCGCCTCGTCGGGCTTCTACATGCCCAAGCACGATCCCTTCATCTTCTTCCGCGATGTCTCGGGCAGCCCGCCCTCGAAGACCAACGCCTACTGCGTGGCGCACCACAAGGATCTACCAGCGCTGGCGGGGGATCTCGCCGGCGGGACGGTCGCCAGCTATGTCTTCATCACGCCCAACCAGTGCCACGACATGCACGGCCAGTCGGGCTGTCCCAACAGCAACACCATCCGCGCTGGCGACGACTGGTTGCAGGCGAACCTTCCCGCCCTGATCACCTACGCGAACGCCAACGCCGGCGTCATCTTCATCACCTGGGACGAGGGCGAGTCCACGACCAAGATGGCCTTCCTGGCCGTCGGCCCCCACGTCAAGGCGGGGTACACCGGCTCGGTCAGCTACACCCACAGTTCGATGGTCAAGTCCATCGAGCGCATCCTCGCCCTCCCGACGCTGTCCACGGTCGCGGGCGCCAACGAGCTGTCGGATCTCTTCGTGGCGGGGTTCTACCCATAGAGACGAGCCGACCGTTGGGCCAGCTACTTCGGAATG
>Ga0207695_10006079_pt1 | contig 15750 bp, 12 predicted proteins | sample KBSC54metaG_FD_184354 | JGI IMG/M metagenome (GOLD analysis project Ga0207695, IMG submission 184354) | Corn rhizosphere microbial communities from Kellogg Biological Station, Michigan, USA - KBS C5-4 metaG (SPAdes) (version 2) | ecosystem: Host-associated > Plants > Roots > Rhizosphere > Soil... | reverse complement strand
TCAGAAGATTTCCAAGTCCAAGGGCAATGGCCTGACCATGGAGGAGTGGCTGCGCTACGGCACGCCGGAGAGCCTGGCCTACTACATGTTCCAGTCGCCGAAGTCGGCCAAGCGGCTCTATTTCGACGTGATCCCCAAGGCCACGGACGAATATCTGAGCCACCTCGACGCCTTCAATCGGGCCCGTGCGGAACGGTCCAATGTACCGGCCATCGACAACCCGGCCTGGCACGTCCACAGCGGGGCGCCGCCGGAGGCGGGCTCGCCGGTGAGCTTTTCCCTGCTGCTGAACCTGGTCTCGGCGGCGGACGCCTCCACCAAGGACATCCTCTGGGGCTTCCTGGAGCGCTACATCCCCGGCGCGAGCCCCGCGAGCGAGCCGGTGCTCGACCAGCTCGCCGGCTATGCGATCAACTACTACGAGGACTTCGTGAAGCCCGCGAAGGTCTTCCGCCCGCCCACCGACCAGGAGCGCGCGGCCATGCGGGACCTGGTGGGCAAGCTGAAGGCGCTGCCAGCGGGCGCCGACGCCGAGGCCATCCAGAACGAGGTCTTCGAGGTGGGCAAGGCCGCCGGCTTCGAGCCGCTCCGGAGCTGGTTCTCGGCCCTCTACGAGGTGCTGCTGGGCCAGAGCCAGGGCCCGCGCTTCGGCTCCTTCGTGGCCATCTTCGGGGTCGAACGCACGGTGGCTCTGATCGAGAAGGCGCTCGCCGGGGACCTCGTCGCCGCCTGATCGAACTGGCTGGGCTACGTCTTCCTGCGGCCCGAGCAGCACTGCCTGCACCACGAACGCGAGGTCCACGCCCGCAACTACGGCGGCGACCTGGCCATCTGGGACCAGCTGTTCGGCAGCTTCGCGAACACGCCCCGGTTCGAGGGCAAGGTGGGCTTCGGCCGTCCGGCGCTGGCGGCCATGCCGGCGATGCTGGCCTTCGCCGACGTCAACGGCCAGCGGTCGGAGCGGCAGTAGGCCCCTAGTCCACAGCTCCTAGTCCACCTCGCCGATCGGCATCCCGGGCGGGATTTCGGGCCGCGCCTTGGTGTCGGCCAGCACCCGCTTCAGCTCGTCCTTGTCCTGCAGCAGGGCGGCGAGGCGCAGGCGGTGGGCGCGCTCGGCCGGATCGGCGCCGGGCGCAGCCTTCAGCTTCACCGCCAGGTCGATGAGCGCCTGGCCGATCTCTGAGGCCGCCCCCGGCGAGGTCGCGGGCCTGCGCGCCGCCGCGGCGAGGTCGAGCACCGTGCGGCTCTGGATGCGCCGCGCGATCTCCGCCTGCCGGCCCGCGGCCGGGGTGAAGGCGGCGGTGAGCAGCCGATGAGTCACCTCGCCGACACCGGGCTCGGCGGGGTCGCGGCGATGCTGGTCGACCAGCCGGTTCAGCCGTTCCGGCGCCAGCAGCGGGTCAAGCACCACCTGGGCGCCGATGTCGGCCGCGGCCAGGCTGTCGTAGACCGGACCGCCGGCGGTGGGGAAGGTCTCGATGGTCGACTGGCGGTCGTCGTCGCCCGGCTGGCCGGAAGACAACAGCGGGATCAACCGCTCCGGGGTATCCAGCGCCGCCGGGGTCATGGCCGCCAGCAGCGAGGCCAGGGCCGCGCGCTGGCGCTCAGGCGGGACGAGGGCCGCCGCGGCGTTCCGGTCGCCCTTCACCCCGTAGCCGAAGTCGACGCCGCCCACCGACTTCGCGGCGGCCTCCACCTGATAGCGGTGCAGCAGGTAGATGGGCACGAACTTGCGCCTGAGCGCCTCCAGGGCCTCGCCGGGGCGCAGCGCCCGCTCGCCGAACTGGTCCACCGCCACGCGACGCACCTGCATCATCCGGTCGAGCTCGGCCACCGGGTCGGGGCCATCGTCCCAGATGGCGCCCGCCGGATGGCCGGACCCGGTGGGTCGCGCGTCGCTGTCCTGCACGAATCGCAGGTGTTCGGCCGCCGCCCTGGCCTTGGCGGCCAGCGCCCTTTGACCGGCGGCGCCCGCCGGCGCGTCGGCGTACATCCAGTCCACCAGGAAGCGGTCCCAGTCGCCGATGTCGGTCCCGTAGGCGTCGGAGAGGTCGATCCGGCCGCCGGTGAGCTTCACCCGCGGCGCGGGGTAGTCCATCACCGAGGGCCGCCCCTGCGTCGAGGCGCCGAAGTTGTGCGCGAACCCCAGGGTGTGGCCTACCTCGTGGGCGGCGAGCTGGTGCAGCCGGCCGATGGCGGCCCGCACCGGGTCGTTGGGCCCGCCGGTCCCGTCCTGGTCGGCGCCCACCAGGCCCTCGAAGATCAGCATGTCCTGCCGCACGCGCAGAGCGCCCAGCAGCACCGAGCCCTTGATGATCTCGCCGGTGCGCGGATCGACGATGGACTGGCCGTAGGACCAGCCGCGGGTGGCGCGGTCCACCCAGTTGATGACGTTGTAGCGGACGTCCATCGGGTCGGCGCCCTCGGGCATGATCTCCACCCGGTAGGCGTCCTTGAAGCCCGCCGCCTCGAACGCCTTGGCCCACCAGGCCGCGCCTTCGCGCAGCGCCGTGCGCACCGGCTCCGGCGCGGCGCGGTCGACGTAGAAGACGATCGGCTTCTTCACCGGCGAGACGGCGGCGCTGGGGTCGGTTTTCTCCAGCCGGAAGCGGTGGGCCACCCGCACCGCCAGGTCCTTGTCCAGCGGCGCGGCGTAGTCGTAGACGATGGAGTCGAAACCGCCCGAGCGCGGGTCGAACAGGCGCGGGACGTAGCCGGGCTCCGGCAGCTTGATCAGGCTGTGGCGGACCGTCAGCGTGATCTGCTTGGCGTCCGGGGCGATGTTGCGGGTCTCCGGCCCGGGCGTGTCGGAGGCGAAGGTCTCGCGAGCCTCGAACTCCAGGTTCAGGGGAAACACCTTCACCGCGCCGGGGTCGGCCAGCGACAGGTCCGGGACCAGCTTGTAGCCGAGCTCGCCGGCGCGCTTCATGGCTCCGGCCACGTCGCCCACGTCGCGGGTCAGGAAGCTCGCCAGGTCCACGAGGATGCGGCCGTCGGCGGTCACGCCCTCGACCTTGCCCGCCCAGACCGTCGAGGTGGCGAAGGCGTCACGGGCGGCGGCCTGCTCGTCGGCCGAGGCGCCGGCGGCGACGAAGCGCGGGTTCTCGAACTCCGCCACCACCTTGGGACCCAGCCGCCGGAAGACCAGGATCTCGGTGTCGTTGATCCGCGCCCGGTCGAGGCCGACGGAGGCCGAGCCGAGGCCGGTCTTGAGCGTGGTCACATAGAGGAAGCGGCCGCTGACACCCTCGGCGTCGGCGGGCGGCAGGGCCACCAGGATGCGGCCCTTGTCCTTGTCCACATAGACCGGCAGCAGGCCGTCCTGGCGGGTGAGGCCGGCGGTGGCCTCGGCGGGCTTGGCCGGCGGGCCTTCCTCCTTGGCCAGGACCGGCGAAGCGGCCAACAGCAGTGCGGCGGCCGCGGCGGCGCCCAACAGTCCAGACTTCACGGATCCAACTCCCCAACCTGGCGCGCAGACTAGAGGCGCCCGAGCCCTGGGGCCAAGCCCGCGGCTGCGGCGAAATGTGATCGGCGCCGCTAGGTCAGGTTGCTTGACGTACGCGGAAGCACAGTTTTACGGTGTCAATCACACCGCGATCCACACCTAGCGTCCCGGGAGGACTCCATGCCCACGGACCTGCGCCGCCCCAACCGCACCTTCACCATCCGCCAGCTGTGCCTCGAGTTCAAATGCACGCCGCGCGCCCTGCGCTTCTACGAGGACAAGGGCCTGCTCGCGCCGGCCCGCGACGGCCTGAACCGCGTCTACTCCTACAAGGACCGCGCCCGCCTGCAGCTCATCCTGCGCGGCAAGCGGGTGGGCCTGGCGCTGGCCGAGATCGGCGAGATCCTCGACCTCTACGAGGTGGACGACGGCGGCGCCCAGCAGGCCGCCAAGAGCCTGCGCAAGTTCCAGGAGCGCATCGTCGCGCTGGAGAACCAGAAGGTCGACATCGACAACGCCATCAAGGAGCTTAAGGACGGCTGCGTCGCCCTGGAGGCGCGGCTCGCCGAGACCCGCCCCGACCTGCTGCCGCGCGCCGCCGACTACGATCAGATGTTGCGCCGCAGGCTCGATGGCGTGGAACATAGCGAAGCCAAATAGCCGCGCTTGATAACGCGGCCGGAGGAACGACCGCGATGCCCTATCAAGCCCCCGTCCGCGACTACGCCTTCATCCTGCGCGACCTCCTGGAACTGGAGCGCTACGCCAATCTGCCGGCCTTCGCCGACGCCTCCATGGACACCGTCGACCAGATCCTGGAGGAGGCCGGCCGCTTCACCGCCGAGGTGCTGGCGCCGCTGAACAGCGTCGGCGACAAGGAAGGCTGCCACTGGGCGCCGGACAATTCGGTCACCACGCCCAAGGGCTTCAAGGAGGCCTACCGTCAGCTGGTCGACGGCGGCTGGCCGGGCCTGGGCTCCGACCCGGCCTATGGCGGCCAGGGCTTGCCCCACGTGGTGAACCTCGCCTTCTCGGAGATGAGCTCGGCGGCCAATATGGCGTTTTCCATGTACCCGGGCCTGACCCACGGCGCCTATTCGGCGATCCACGCGGCGGGGACGCAGGAACAGAAGGACCTCTACCTGCCCAAGCTCGCCTCGTTCGAATGGGGCGGCACCATGAACCTGACCGAGCCGCACTGCGGCACGGACCTCGGCCTGCTGCGCACCAAGGCGGTCCCGCAAGGAGACGGGACCTACAGGATCTCGGGCCAAAAGATCTGGATTTCCGGCGGCGAGCAGGACCTCACCGACAACATCGTCCACCTGGTGCTGGCCCGCATCGAAGGGGCGCCGCAGGGCACGCGGGGCATCAGCCTGTTCATCGTGCCGAAGTTAATCCCCGACGCCGACGGCAATCCGGGCGAGCGCAACTCGGTGAAGTGCCTGGGCCTGGAAGAGAAGATGGGCATCCACGGCAACGCCACCTGCGTGATCAGCCACGAGGAGGCGACGGGCTGGCTGATCGGCGAGGAGAACCGCGGGCTCTCGATCATGTTCATCATGATGAACGAGGCGAGACTGGGGGTCGGCATGCAGGGGATCGCCCAGGCGGAAGCCGCCTACCAGGCCGCCGCCGCCTTCGCCAAGGAACGCCTGCAGGGCCGCTCGCTCACCGGGCCGAAGAACCCCGACGGGCCGGCCGACCCGATCATTGTCCACCCGGACATCCGCCGCATGCTGATGGACGCCAAGGCGATCATCGAGGGGGGCCGTGCCTTCCTGTTCTGGACCGCCCTGCATGGCGACTTGGCGCAGGCCAGCCCGGATGAGGCCGTGCGCCAGAAGGGCCACGACTACATGGCGCTGATGACGCCGGTGCTGAAGGGTTTCCTCACCGACCGCGGCTTCGCCGTCTGCTCCGACGCCATGCAGGTGCACGGCGGCTCGGGCTTCACCGAGCATTTCCCGGTGAGCCAGTACCTGCGCGATTGCCGCATCGCGCTGATCTATGAGGGGACCAACGGCATCCAGGCGCTCGACCTGGTGGGCCGCAAGCTCGCCGCCGACGGCGGGCGCGGCATCATGGGCTTCTTCGCCGAGCTCGACGGCTTCATCGCCGAGATCCAGGGCGATGACGGCCTGAAGCCGTTCGCCGAGGGACTGGCCACGGCCAAGGCCGAGCTGCAGGAGGCGACCATGTGGCTGATGCAGAACGGCTTGGCCAACCCCGACAACGCCGGCGCCGCCTCCACCGACTACCTGCATCTCTTCGGCCTGACGGCGCTGGCCTACATGTGGGCGATGATGGCCAGGACCGCCCAGGCCAGGATCGCCGGCGGGGCCACGGACCCGATCTACGAGGAGAAGCTCGCCGTGGGCCGCTACTATGTCGAGCGCGTCCTGCCGGAAACCTCCGGGCGGCTGGCCAAGCTGAAGGCCGGGGCGGAGGCGATGATGGCGCTGCCGGCCGAGGCCTTCTGATGGCCGACTACCGCGCCATCTCGGAGTGGACGCTGGAGGACGGCGGCGACTTCCCGAAGGGCCGCTACAGCCGCGGCCACAGCCTGGTGTTCGGCTCCGGCGTCGAGGTCCCGGGCACCGCCTCGCCGCACGTGGTGGGGACCCGGTGGGCGCAGGCGGGCGCCGTCGACCCGGAGGAGATGCTCGTCGGGGCGATCAACACCTGCCACATGCTTTCCTTCCTGCACGTCGCCCGCGACGCCGGCTTCGTGGTCACCCGCTACCGTGACGAGGCTGTCGGCGTGATGGCGAAGCGCGACGACGGGGAGATGTGGGTGAGCCGCGTCACCCTGCGCCCGCAGATCACCTACCAGGGCCGCCAGCCGACGCCGGCCGAGCGCGACCACCTGCACCACGCCGCCCACCAGGTCTGCTTCATCGCCAACTCGGTGAAGACCGAGATCGTGGTGGAGGAACTGGGCGCCTAGGTCTCCTCTCCCCCGGCGAAGCCGAGAGGGAGAGGATCAAGGAGAGGGCCGGGCCGCCTGCTGACCTCTCCTCTATCCTCTCCCTCTCTTCGCTGCGCTCGGGGGAGAGGAGGCTGACAGGAGCGCCTTCAGCCGTTCCGCCAACCCCGCCGCGTCCTTCAGCTCGCATTCCCAGACCGTCTCCACGCGCCAGCCGAGCGCCCCCAGCACCTCGCGGGCCTTCGCGTCGCGGGCGCGGTTGCGCTCGACCTTGCCCACCCAGTAGTCGCGGTTCTGCTTGGGCACGCGGGCGCCTCGGGCGCAGTCGTGGCCGTGCCAGAAGCAGCCGTGGACGAAGACCGCCAGCCGCCGGCCCGGCAGCACGATGTCCGGCTTGCCCGGCAGGTCCTTGCGGTGCAGGCGGTAGCGGGCGCCCAGCCGGGTCAGCGCCTTGCGCACCGCCAGCTCCGGGCTGGTGTTGCGGCCCTTCACTTGCCGCATCACCGCCGAACGCTTCTGGGGCGGATAGACGTCGGTCATGGCGTCGCCCTGTCGGATCTCCTCTCCCCCGAGCAAGGCGAAGAGAGGGAGAGGGTGGGGAGAGGGCCAGCGTCGGGGCCGCTCTCTCCTCGATCCTCTCCCTCTCGCTGCGCGGGGGAGAGGAGGCGTTTCACAGCCCCTCGAACAGCGCCGTCGAGACGTAGCGTTCGGCGAAGCTCGGCACGATGGTGACGATCAGCTTGCCCGCCATGTCGTCGCGAGCGGCGACGGAGAAGGCGGCGACGATCGCCGCGCCGGACGAGATGCCCACCGGGATGCCTTCCTCGGCGGCCACCCGCCGGGCCATGGCGAAGCTGTCGTCGTTGGACACCTGCACCACCTCGTCGATCACCCCACGGTCGAGGATCGAGGGCACGAAGCCCGCGCCGATGCCCTGGATCTTGTGCGGCCCGGGCGGTCCCCCGGAGAGGATGGCCGAGGTCTCCGGCTCCACGGCGATCATCCGCACCGACGGCTTGCGGGCCTTCAGCACCTGGCCGACGCCGGTGATGGTGCCGCCGGTGCCGACGCCGGAGATGACCGCGTCCACACGCCCGCCGGTGTCGTTCCAGATCTCCTCGGCGGTGGAGACCCGATGGATCAGCGGGTTGGCGAGGTTGTCGAACTGCTGCGGCATCACCGCGCCGGGGGTCGCCTCGACGATCTCGCGGGCCCGGGCGACCGCGCCGGCCATGCCGCGCTCGGCCGGGGTGAGCTCCAGCTTGGCGCCCAGGATCAGCAGCATCTTGCGCCGCTCCATGGACATGCTCTCCGGCATCACCAGGGTGAGCCGGTAGCCCTTGGCGGCGGCCACGAAGGCCAGCGCGATGCCGGTGTTGCCGCTGGTGGGCTCGACGATCATGCCCCCGGGCTTCAGGAGGCCCTTGGCTTCCAGGTATTCGATCATCGCCACGCCGATGCGGTCCTTGACCGAGGCGATCGGGTTGAAGAACTCCAGCTTGGCGACCACCTCACCCTTGGGCTTCAGCGCCGCGGTCAGGCGGGGCAGGCGCACCAGCGGGGTGTCGCCGATGGTGTCGAGGATGGAGTCGAAGATCTTGCCCCGGCCGGCGCGCTCGTAGCGCGCGGCGTCATAAACCTTGTCGGGGGTGGAATCGGCCATGAGGGGACCTTTCGGGAGCCGGATCGCGCTTTTCGTGCCGCGAACCTAAGGCTTCCCCGGGAGATTGGAAGGCCCGGCGCCGGACATCGTCACCGCGCGGCGGCGGCCGCTCTCTCCTCGATTTCGGCGCCGAGCAGCAGCGGCTCCAGGAGCTCCTGGGCGAGCCAGCGCACCACCGGGACCGCCACCCCGTCGCCGGCCACGTGCAGGGCCGAGGTCGCCGCGCCCGGCAGGCGGTAGCTGTCCGGCAGCCCCATCAGCCGGGCGGCTTCACGAGGCGTGAGCAGGCGGGTGCGCACCTGGCCCTCCTGGACCACAACGATCACCTGGCGGGAGGAGCCGCCGCGCGGGGTGCGCAGGCAACCGGCAAGCCCGTCGAAGCGCACCTCGGCGCGCTGCACCCGCCGGCCGCCCTCGACCCGCATGCGCCGGTAGACCGCACCCACCGAGCGGACGCCCCGGTCGCGCAAGGCCTCCAGCCGCGCGCGATGCAGCGGGGCCATGAGATCGAGCCAGCGGCGGGTCCGCTCCGGCGCGTGCCAGGCCACCGCGGCGTCCGGATCCAGGAGGGCGGCAAGGTCGCTGTTGCGAGCCGCCGGCGCCGCCATGCGCCACCAGATCCAGCGCGCGGCCAGGGCGGCGGGCAAGGCGGCGTGGGCGGCCTTCACCGCGCGGGTGTGGAAGCGGCTCGCGCCCGTCAGGCTCGGCGGCGGCGGCTGGCGGGTGGCGATGACGAACACCCTCGGCCGCGACTGCGGCAGGAAGGCCGCCGCGTCGATCTCCAGGGCGCCGAAGCCGTAGCCCTGCGCGGCCAGCGCCGCGCCGAGCGCCGCGAAGTCCCGCCCGCCATGGGAGGTGAGGAGGCCGCTGACGTTCTCGATGACGATCGTCCGGGGCGCGCGGCCCTCGGCGGCGAGGTCCTCCACCAGCCGCCAGAAGCCGAAGAAAGCCCCGGACCGGCCGCCCGCCAGGCCTGCCCGCGCGCCCGCTAGGCTGAAGTCCTGGCAGGGGCTGGACGCCCAGGCGAGATCGGCGGCGCCCGGCAGGTCGGCCACCGTCAGCCGCCAGACGTCGCCTTCGTGGAAGTGGGCCGCGGCGCCCTGCTGCGGTTCTGGGAAGTTCGCCCGATAGGTTGCGGCCTTCACAGCATCGAAGTCGTTGGCGAAGGCGCAGTCCCAGGCGTCGCCCAGGCCCAGGCGGGCCATGCCGCCGCCGGCGAAGAACTCGTAGAAGCCTAAGCGCGCGCGACTCATCGGCTTTAAGTCTATCCTGCGCCGGCCAATCCCAAAGGATGCATGCATGCGGCGCTTGATTGTCCTCCCGGCCCTTGCCCCGATCCTCTTGGGCTTAAGCGCCTGCGGGGGCCCGGAGAAGGACCCCAACGGGCCGACGCCGCCGGACGTGGCGGCGAACTTCAGCCAGCCGATCGACGCGCGCGGGACCGAGCCGGCCTGGGGCTTGAAGATCCGCGGGACCCAACTGGCCCTCGACCGGCCGGACCAGCCCAGCCTGGTAGTGACGGCCCCGGGGGCGGTGATCACGCCGCACGAGGCGTCCTGGACGGCCACCCTGGCCAGCGGCCAGGCGATGAAGGTCACGGTCTACGCCAGCGCCTGCAGCGATCCGGCCGGGACGACCTATCCCTTCTCCGCCGAGGTCGAGCTGCCGGATTCCGCACCCTTGACGGGATGTGCTGGCCCGCCGGCGGCGCCAAAGAAGCCCTAGCTGCGGCCGACCTCGATCTGCTCGATCTGCGACTTGGGCTCAGGCCGATCGCCTCGGCGGCCGTGCAGGGTGGGCAGGCAAAAGCCGACGATGATCGCGGCCGCCGCCAGGGCGGCCAGGATGGCTCTCAGCGTCACGACGGGTCCCCCAACCGATCTTGCGCGAGACTACAGCCTAGCTTGTTGAGCTTAACGGGCACGGAACGGACGTGCTGAATCCTTCGTGACCGGGCCGCCGAACCGGGCCGAAGAAAGGGCGCGCCCGCGGACGGACGCGCCCTCCCTCGACCGAATCGGCGGGGGGACGTCAGCCGATGTCGGTGACGCTGACGCCGGCGAGGGTCTGGCCGGTCAGCACGACGGCCGATTCCACATGGTGCTCGCCCACGGCGTCGGCGAAGACGATCACGTCGCCGCCCACCTGGACGGCCACGAAGTCGGCCCCGGCCGCCATCTTGGCGTTGGCGTCGGCCAGAGCGGCGTTGAAGTCCGTGTCGGTGGCGGTGGCGAAGCCGGCCGCCGTGGCCGCCGGCGCGTCGTCGAACACCAGCTTGTCCTCGCCGTGGGTGAAGTCGAGGACGTGATCCAGCGCGCCCGCCGTCTTGGCGCCGCGCAGGCTGTCGATGACGAAGGTGTCGTTGCCGGCCCCGCCGGAGAGGGTGTCGGCGCCCTTGTCGCCGCGCAGGATGTCATTGCCCAGGCCGCCGGAGAGGCTGTCGTCGCCGTCGCCGCCGCGCAGGCGGTCGTTCCCGTCCGTGCCGGTCAGGGTCTCTCCCGCCACCGGGGGATTGCCGGCGTTGCCGGGACCGCGGTTGGCGCCGTCGTTCATGTCGAGATCGTTGACGTTGCCCGGACCGGCGTTCACGCCGCGGTCGTCGTTGGCGTCGTGATTGGCGGGATCGTCGAGGCCGCCGCGGCCCGAGTTCGCGCCGCCGCCATGGTTGTCGTTGATGTCGTGGTTCGCCGGATCGTCGGCGCCGTTGCGGCCGCTGTTGCTGCCTCTAGACATGGGATTCCTCACTCCAGGCTGGGTTAGCCCCCAGTGCGACAACGGGGCGCATCCGCGGCTATTCCCGCGAGCGGCGAGCTTTTTCTTTCCTTGCTCGCATTATCGCGGGGGCGGCAAAATGGCCGGGACCGACGGCGACCCCGCGGAGCTCTCGAAGGAGCCGACCATGGAAAAGGCCTACGACCTGGTGATCCGGGGCGGCAGCGTCGTCGACGGAACCGGCGCCGCGCCCTTCGAGGCCGACGTGGCGGTGAAGGACGGGGCCATCGCGGCCATTGGCGGCGGTCCTGGGGGCCGGGTGGCCGGCGCCGGCGCGGAGGAGATCGACGCCCGCGGCCAGGTGGTGACCCCGGGCTTCGTCGACATCCACACCCACTACGACGGCCAGGCCACCTGGGATGAGCGGCTGCAGCCCTCCTCCTGGCACGGGGTGACGACGGTGGTCATGGGCAACTGCGGCGTGGGCTTCGCTCCCTGCAAGCCCGGCGACCACGACCGGCTGATCCAGCTGATGGAAGGGGTCGAGGACATTCCCTTCCCGGTGCTGGCCGAGGGCCTGCCGTGGAACTGGGAGAGCTACACCGACTATCTGGACAGCCTGGCCGCCCGGCGGTTCGACGTGGACGTCGCGAGCCAGCTGCCGCACGCGGCGCTCCGCGTCTTCGTCATGGGCGAGCGCGGGGTGAACCGCGAGCCGGCCACGGAGGCGGACATCCACGCCATGGCGGCGATCGCGCGGCGCGCGATGGACGCCGGGGCCATCGGCTTTGGCACCTCGCGCACCCTGAACCACCGTTCCTCGGACGGCTCGCCCATCGCCACCCTGACCGCCGGGGAGGACGAGCTCACCGGCATCGCCATGGGCATGGCCGCGGCGGGCGCCGGCGCCGGCGCCGGCGCCGGCAAGGGCGTGCTGCAGGTGGTCTCCGACTTCAACGATCCCGAGGCCGAATTCGACATGCTGCAGCGGATCGTGGCGGCGTCCGGCCGGCCGCTCTCCTATTCGCTGCTGCAGAGCCCGCGCGATCCCGAGCAATGGCGCTACATGCTGGAGCGGATGACCGCCGCGAAGGCCGCCGGCCTCACGATGCGGGCCCAGGTGGCCACCCGGCCCGTCGGCGTGCTGTTCGGCCTGGAGTTGACCGCCAACCCGTTCAGCACCTATCCGGCCTACCGCCAGATCAAGGACCTGCCGTTCGCCGAGCGGGTGGCGCGCCTGCGCGACCCGGATTTCCGCGCCCGCCTGCTGGCCGAGGAGCCGGACAGCGCCCGCGCGCCCGGCCTGTCTCCCGCCCGGGCCTGGGAGCGAATCTTCCCCATGGGGCTCGAGAGCCCCGACTACGAGCCCACGCCGGCGACCTCGATCGCGGCCCTGGCCGCCGCGCGGGGCCGCGATCCGCGGGCGGTGGCGCTCGACCACATGCTCGACGGCGGCGCCGGCGCGGGGCGCGGCATGCTGTACCTGCCGCTGCTGAACTACGCCCAGAACAGCCTCGACCCCGCCTACCAGATGCTGCAGCACGACTGCGTGGTCCCGGGCCTGTCCGACGGCGGGGCGCACGTGGGAATGATCTGCGACGGCAGCTTCCCCACCACCAACATCGTCCACTGGACCCGCGACCGCACCCGCGGGCCGAAGCTGCCCCTGGAGAAGATGGTCAAGGCCCAATGCCGCGACACCGCCGAGACGGTAGGGCTGTTCGACCGGGGGCTGGTCCAGCCGGGCTACCGCGCCGATCTCAACGTCATCGACTACGACCGGCTGACGCTGAAGGCGCCGCAGGTGGCCTATGACCTGCCGGCCGGCGGGCGCAGGCTGATCCAGCGCGCGGAAGGCTACACCGCCACCATCGTCGCGGGCCAGGTCACCTACCGCGACGGCGAGCCCACCGACGCCCTGCCTGGCCGCCTGCTGCGGGGGGCCCAGGCGGCCCCGGCGGCCATGGCCGCGGAATAGGAGCCGCCACGATGAACGACATCGCCCCCATGCGCCCCGAGGTCCTGGAGACCGCTTGCGAGTGGACCGCCGCCGACGTGGCCGACCCCGAGCTCTGGACGGAGCGCCTGTCAGCCGCCGAGGTCGACGAACTGGAGGCGGCGGTGGAGCACGCCTTCGGCGTCTCCGACGACTTCCTGGCGATCGGCAAGGATCAGTTCCCGCTGCCGACGCTGGGCCCCAGGCTGAAGACCATCGAGCGCGAACTGATGGACGGGCGCGGTTTCGTGCTGATCCGCGGCCTGCCGCGCGAGCGCTGGTCGAACGACGAGATGAGCATGGCCTATTGGGGGATCGGCGCGCATCTCGGGCGGCCCTGGCCGCAGAACGCCAAGGGCCACCTGCTGGGCGACGTCACCGACCACGGCAAGGCGCCGGGCGATCCCACCGTGCGCGGCAACGAGCTCGGCCAGGTGGGCCTCGACTTCCACTGCGACGGCTCGGACCTGGTGGGGCTGATGTGCCTGCAGACGGGCGTCTCAGGCGGGGTCTCGGCGGTCTGCAACTCCGTGGCCCTGCACAACCGGCTGGTGCGCGAGCGGCCGGACCTCGCCGCCGAGCTCTACAGGCCGCAGCCCTTCGACTATCGGGGCGAACAGGCGCCCGGCAAGCCCGGCTGGTACCTGATGCCGGTGTTCACCCGCCAGGGCGGGCGGCTGTTCGTGCGCCTGATCCGGCCCTATGTCCTGGCTTCCCAGCGCCATGCGGACGCGCCGCGGCTGACCGCCAAGGCGATCGAGGCGCTGACCTGGATGCAAGGCGAGGCCGAGGGCGGCGCCTATTCGGTCACCATGGATTTCCAGCCCGGCGACATGCAGTTCATCAACAACTACCACGTGCTGCACGGGCGCAGCCCCTACGTCGACGACCGCGCGGCGGGCAAGGTGCGCCACCTGAAGCGCCTGTGGCTGGAGACCGGGATGATCGCCGACCGGCCGCGCATCTTCACCAACTTCATGGGCGGCCACTGGGCGCAGAAGGCCAGCATCAGCCGCATGGACGCCTGAGCGGCGGCCCTTCTCCCTACCCTCTCCCTCTCGCTGCGCGGGGGAGAGGAGGCTGTAGCGCCGCCATGCGATCTCCTCTCCCCCGGCGAAGCCGAGAGGGAGAGGGTCGGGAGAGGGCATGGCGTTCGGGGCGACTCGCCGCCATAAGAGGCTGATGCCCTCAGCCGTCGCCGAGCTTGAACCTGCGCCCCTCGCCGACGCCCGCGAGGTGCTGCGGCGCACCTTCGGCCACCAGGAGTTCCGCGGCCTGCAGCCGGACGTCATCGCCGAGGTGATGGCCGGACGCAGCGCCATGGCGGTGCTGCCCACCGGCGGCGGCAAGAGCCTCTGCTACCAGATCCCCTCGATCCTTAGGCCCGGCCTAGGACTAGTGGTGTCGCCGTTGATCGCGCTGATGACCGATCAGGTGGCGGCGCTGCAGCAGTCCGGCGTAGCCGCCGCGAGGCTCGATTCCAACATCGACCCCGCTGAGAAGGCCGGGATCTGGGCGCGCATCGAGGCGGGCAAGCTCGACCTGCTCTATGTCTCGCCGGAGGGGCTGATGCAGCCCTGGATGCTGGAGCGGCTGGGGCGCACCCCGCTCGCCATGATCGCCATCGACGAGGCCCATTGCGTCAGCCAGTGGGGCCACGACTTCCGGCCGGAGTACCGGATGCTCGGGCGGCTGGCCGAGCTCTTCCCCACCGTGCCGCGCCTGGCGGTCACCGCCACCGCCGACGAGCGGACCCGCGAAGACATCCGCCGGGAGCTTCGGCTGGAGCAGTCGGCGGAATATGTGGCGAGCTTCGCCCGGCCCGAGCTGGTGCTTTCGGCCGAGCGCAAGCGCGGGGCGGCGCACAAGCGGGTGGTGGAGCTGGTGACCGCCCGGCCCGGCCGCTCCGGCGTGGTCTATGCCGGAAGCCGCGACAACACCGAGAAGCTCGCCCAGGCGCTGCGCGACGCGGGCGTCCCGGCGCTGGCCTACCACGCCGGGCTCGACCGGCAGCTGCGCATCGACCGGCTGGAGCAATTCCTGCAGGCCGACGCGGCGGTGATGGTGGCGACCATCGCCTTCGGCATGGGGGTCGACAAGCCGGACGTGCGCTTCGTGATCCACGCCGACCCGCCGGCCTCCATCGAGGCCTACTGGCAGGAGATCGGCCGCGCCGGGCGCGACGGCGACCTGGCCGAAGGCATCACCCTCTATGGCGCGGCCGACATGAGCTGGGCGCTGCGCCGCGTCGGCGAGCGGGACGTGGACCCGGCGGTCAAGCAGGCCCAGGTGGCCAAGGTCCGCCAGCTCTACGCCCTGCTGGACGGGACCGGCTGCCGGGCGGCCACCGTGCGCCGGTATTTCGGCGAGGAAGGCGTCGAGGCCTGCGGCCAGTGCGACCTCTGCACCGGCCGGGTCGAACTCAGCGACGCCACCGAGGCCGCCCAGAAGGCGCTCTCCGCCGCCCACCGCCTGGCCGGCCGCTTTGGCCGCGGGCGGCTCGTCGACCACCTCTTGGGCAAGACCAAGGATGTCAGCGACCACGAGGCCTCGCTCTCCACCTGGGGCATCGGCCAGGATCTCACGGCCAACGCCTGGCGCGACCTCGTCGAACAGCTGCTCTTCGAGGGCCTGCTGCGGGAGGACCCCAACGACGGCCGGCCGCTGGTGGGTGTGGGCGACGCCGAGGCCGTGCGCGCGATCTTCCGCGGCGAGCGGCGGGTGACGGTCCAGACCCGCGCCGAGGCGCCCGCCAGGACCCGCCGGGCGCGGAAAGGCCGCGACGCCGCCGCGCTCTCGCCGGCCGACCAGCCGGTGTTCGAGGCCCTGCGCGCCTGGCGCGCGGCGCAGGCCAAGAGCCAGCACGTGCCGCCCTACGTCATCTTCCACGACCGCACCCTGGCGGAGATCGCCGCGACGCGGCCGGGTTCCCGCGCGGCCCTGGAACGCATCAACGGCGTCGGCGAAGGCAAGCTCGGCCGCTACGGCCAAGCGGTGCTGGAGGT
>Ga0207695_10006078_pt1 | contig 15753 bp, 17 predicted proteins | sample KBSC54metaG_FD_184354 | JGI IMG/M metagenome (GOLD analysis project Ga0207695, IMG submission 184354) | Corn rhizosphere microbial communities from Kellogg Biological Station, Michigan, USA - KBS C5-4 metaG (SPAdes) (version 2) | ecosystem: Host-associated > Plants > Roots > Rhizosphere > Soil... | reverse complement strand
GCGGGCGTGATGTAGCCGTTCATTGTTCTAAAGTAATGGAAATAGAGATCGACCGTGAAAGCCAATCGCCATTTGTGATCTTCAGCGGCCAAAAAGAGCACCAGGACGAACCAATCAAAAAGGCTCAGATCTATATTGAGCGCAATGTGGGCACCAAAATCTCTGTGGATCAGTTATCCGATATGTTCTCCATCAGCAGGCGTAATTTTGAGCGCCGTTTTAAAAAGGCTACATCCAATACTCCTGTCGAATACCTGCAGCGGGTAAAAATTGAGGCTGCCAAGAAAAGCCTTGAGTCGGGCCGTGAAAACGTAAATGAGGTGATGTATTCGGTTGGTTACTCGGACCATAAAGCATTCCGCAATATATTTAAGAAGATAACCGGGTTATCGCCATTAGAATATCGAAATAAATATAACCGCGAAATGGCGGTAGCTGTTTAACCGGGCGTTCATAGAAAAGCCCTCTTCGATAGAAAAAGGGCTTAAATGAGTCTATTCAACTATCTATAATATAACTATTGAACTTTTGTATGCTGAATAATGTCGCAGCGGTATATTTCATTAGTTGGCACAAGAGTAATTGTAGCATTTGGGCCCGTTGCAGCGGCCTCAACATCTGTGTCACTTAAAAACTGATGCGGGGTAACGCCATTATTAAATACAATGTCCACTTCCTGCCATACTGGATTATAGCCATCGCCTTGTATAGCATCGGTCACTGTAATAAATCCATCGGCCTCATAAAGAATATTTATTGATCTGTTGTTTGCGAGTAAACTGGACGCCGACTGATCGCTAAAGGGTTTTAAATTCATCATAAACAATTGCCCGTCGTAATAAATGTTTTCCACCCCTCCAACTCCGTTAGGGTTTGAGGCAAGCGTGTTTTTTGAATTAACACCCACGTTGCTCTTAGAATTTGTCGCAGCAGGGGCAACGCCCGATTTGTTGCAGCCGGCAAGCAAAATAATGCCCACCAAAGCCAGATTAAATATAGTTTTCATGTTTTAAAGATTTTCATAACTGGGGTTACGTATTTATATACCGGATTTGAAAAAACACTAAAAACAAAAAGACTTAGATAAACAATGAAAGGTTTATGCCGAAAGAAATGGCCCTGCAAATCCCTCTGGTTTAAGCAAGTACGGTAAAAAAAATCAATGGGTTGCCTACGTGGATAAAAACTTCACCAGGTGGTTTAATGTCTTGAATACTAACGGAAACTTGGACAGAATGAAGCATCTTTCGCCCAACTCTTGGGTTACAACGACGAAGCTCCTCCGCTTTGCGATTGGATTGACCGTTTTTTAAAAAAGATTTACGACTACTGCAACTGCTGCTGCCACTGGTTATTTAGGATAAACATATGCCGTAGCTTCCTCTTTCATCTTTATTGGCCTTATTTCTACCCTTGCGCTACGGGTATATTCAAATTCAGGGTTATCCTTGGCTATCGCAATTGCCTGCTCCAGGTCATTAGCAATAATATGGTAATAACCCACGATCACTTCTTTATTTTCCCGGTAAGGCGCTTTCTCCCAATGTCCGTCATGTCCCGACAACATAATACCTTCTCTAACCAAGGGCTGCGCACTCACCAGGTGGTCACTTTCCTTCAAGGTTTCAATATAAACCTTGCAGGCGTTCAGAAATTCTTTTTCCAGTTCCGGTGTAAAGGCCAATTTACTATCGGCATCATTATGTATCAGCAGCATAAATTCTTTCATAACCATATTTTTAAGAAAAATCACAGGATAGAAAGGGTTTAGATAACTAATTAAAATTAAGGTTATTTTTTTCATAAATCCTATTGGACTTTTGAACATGTTGCGTTTTTCAAATAGCCCTTCCTCTGAATCCTTATGGCCGGTAGCGCCATAAAACATTCGCCTATTTTTGCTATTCTTGTTTAATGCATTTAGTTAAAAAGATACTATCGGTTATAATTCTATTACGGGCGACAACGGCATTTGCGCAAACAACACTGCCGATACCCCTCAACATACAGGCGACCTACAATAAAGGAACACGTACTGCAAGCGGAGCTCCCGGCAAAAACTACTGGCAAAACCGGGCCGACTACAGCCTTACCATCAACTTCAGTCCTAAAACCCGTGTATTGAATGGTGTAGATGAGATCGATTATACCAACAATAGTCCGGATACTTTAAAACAGATTTGGTTTAAGCTTTATCCAAACTTATATCAGAAAGGTAATTCCCGGGCTATGCCTATCAAACCTGAGGATATAACTGATGGGGTTAGGATTGATAAGATCGAAATCAATCAAACTGTTTATGATACCAGCAAGATGATTGTGAATGGCACCAACATGATCATACCCAATCAGGTTACGTTGCCAAAGCAACAAATTCATCTAAAGATATATTACTCATACACACTCAACAGGACATCGCATATTCGTACCGGCCAGGTGGATACCGGCGCATTCTTTATCGCCTATTTCTTCCCGCGCGTCGCTGTTTATGACGATATAGACGGCTGGAACGCTAACCCTTATCGGGGCACCGAGGAGTTTTATAATGATTTCTGCAATTTTAAAGCGGCTATAACCGTTCCGGGCAATCACCAGGTGTGGGCAACTGGGAATTTAATTAATTTGAACCAGGTTTATACCGATCAGTACATTAAAAGAATACAGGAAGCCGAAAGGAATGATAAAGTAACCGATATCATTACTGAGGACGATCTGAAAGCGGGTAATATCTCACCACATAATCCAACCAACACCTGGCAGTTTGAAGCCGATAGCGTTACTGATCTGGCTTTTGCCATCAGTGATCATTATCTCTGGAAGTCATCAAGCGTGGTTGTTGATCCGAAAACTAACCGACGTACGCGAGTGGATGCAGTGTTCAACCAGAACCATAAAGATTACTACGCTGTAATTGACTATGCCCGAAAAACGGTGGAAAATATGAGCTATGTATTTCCGAAATGGCCATACCCCTACCCTCATGAAACGGTATTTGATGGTCTGGACCAGATGGAATATCCGATGATGGTAAATGATAACCCGGAAGAAAAAGTTTTCGACGCCATTACATTAACGGATCACGAGATATTTCATACCATGTTTCCGTTTTATATGGGTGTAAACGAAACCAAATACGGTTGGATGGATGAAGGTTGGGCGACTATTGGCGAATGGTTGATCAGTCCGTTAATAGATTCGACCATTGTGGATAGTTTTGGTGTTCCTCAATATGAAAACATTGGCGGCAAAGAAGGCGATCAGCCTATTATAACGCTTACCAATCAGCTCGGAGCGTCATCATTTGAACCAAATTCATACGGCAAACCCGGTTTGGGTTATTATTATGTACGCGATTTGCTGGGTGATGCACTCTTTACCAAAGCACTGCATTACTACATTCAACAATGGCATGGCAAACACCCGATGCCTTATGATTTCTTTAACTGTATCAATACAGGATCAGGTCAAAATTTGAACTGGTTCTGGAAAAGCTGGTTTTTTGAGCACGGTGCGCCCGACCTGGCTATATCAAAAGTAAACTTGCAACGCAGCACTTATACCGTGGTTATAGCCAATATGGGCGGCAAACCCATACCCATTAACCTAACGATTTATTATAACGACGGCACAACTCAGCTGGTACACGAAAGTATAAACGCATGGAAAACAGGAAATAAAACTTTCACGATCAATCATTTATCGCGCAAACCTATCAAAAGGCTGGTATTAGGTACCACCTATGATCCGGATGTTAATAAGGAAAATAATGTATGGGAAGCGAGGTAACGTCAGAACTTGAATTTATCGAATTAAAGAATTAACAGAATTCAGAAAATTCTAAAAAATTCCAAGAATTCTGGTTCAGACAATAAGCAACTTACCGCCTCAAATCTATTATACGATTCTGAATACCGCCTGGCGATACTACCAAAGATGTCAACGTAACCGAAGTACCGGTCAAATTTACCGGGTGGAAGTTCACAATATTTGATCCATATGAATTTACAGGAACCCCGTTATAAACCAAATAATTAACGATTAAACTATTATCAGTATTGATAGTATAATTTGCCGTGTCGATTGCGCCATTTTCCTGTATGTATAATTTCCCGTCGCTTGTAAATTCAAAATAATCCGCGGCTTTACCCTTATATACATCACTTGAAACGCCTGTTTGATTGTTACCACTAGCGTAGGTAACCGAGTCTTTCACCAGTTTCCATTGACCGGCAAGCGTTACAGCTGTATTGATATGCCCCTGGATTGGATCGGGAGGAGTAACCGGACTTACATTATCTTTTGCAGGGCTCTCATTATTACCCCCTTTGATTGGTTGCGGAGTCGGGGCAAGTTCATCCTTTGAACAAGAAGTGAACAATGCAGCGCTTAAACATGCAATAAACAGTATTATGATGATCTTTTTCATACTGAACCAGGCTGTTTCAACGTCTTTTACGTAAACAACCCAATTGGGTTACACATAACCACTCTGTTTATCTGCACTTTACCTAAAACATCTCAACAAAAAGCCGCCTCATGAGTAATTGAAGCGGCTTCCCAATTAGTGTAAGTTGATTTTTGTTAGATTTATGAAACGCTGTCGCGAAGTTCTTTGATTTCGTCATGAGCCTCTATCAGTTCTGCTTCCTGCTCCATTAGTATCTCGCGGATATATGCTGCCAACACTTCTTCGTTCAGTGCTTCCTGATAAGTTTTTTTGATCGCATCTTCACCAAACTCACATTCTTCTAATATGCTATGACGGTCGTGTCCCGTAAATGCTTCCTTAATAGACATCCACGCCCGATGCAGCTTACCCGGAACCGTAGTGCCCGTATTCATCTCGCCGCCCAGCACGGCTATCTCTGTGCCTAATTCTACTTTATATCGTCGGCTATCGTCTATGAATCGCAAAAACATGGGTATCAGATCTGCATTGGCCGGGTCATTCTCTATCTCTTTTAGCGCTCTTTCGTAGCCTTCTATACGGTCGTTATTGATCAGTATCAGGTCACCCAATATCTCGATCGTTCTTGAAATATTTTCCATCTTTCTGTAGGTTTTGCTGTATACTAATCAACTTCATGCTTAATGCGATTGTTTATATTAATCAAAATTAATTTTCAACATCATAATATTTTTAAACTCAAACGAAATTGCTATCAATCATTTAGCTTTTGTTTGCACAGGCCGGGATAGGTATAGCGGCCTTTGCAGTAGCAACAAAAAATAAACCCCTAAAAACAGTCGGCCATGTTGAGTTGGGAAAATACATGGGTAAATGGTACGAGATAGCAAAATTTCCACAGGGCTTTGAAAAGGGTGCACCGATGTTGCTTGATATACGCAAATTGGTAAAAACAGTTCGGGGAGACGCTAATTAGATTTTTGAGATGAAGGCCCAAAGACCAAACAAGGGGCCGGTTAGTAGTTTGACACAATACGTAAGCTTACGAGTAAAAGCTTTAGCCTTTTCGTTTTTCGGCTTCAGCTCAACTTAAGCTAACCTCTTTAGTTGAGGAGTTTCGGCGTACAACCGGTTATAATTCTCTATAAACCTGATTAGTGCGTTGTGCATCGCCGATGGTTGCCACTCTTCACTATTGGATATTCTGCAATAATGTGGGTCGTACACGTTTCTTACCGCTGTAAATCTATCCTTATTCAGCACAACCTCAATAAAGTAGTAATTACCCAGGGTTAACCAGTAGGAATTATCGTTATTTCGCAGCCAGTTGTTCAGTAAAAGGTAATTTTCTAAATCTTCCATCACAAGATTAAATAATTGGTTTTAAATAAGTTATGACTGGTAGATGCCTTTTGGTTTAGCTAAATAACAAATGTTAATAACTTATGTTAATTACGCTATACTCAAATTTAACATTAGGCATTGAATAAAGCAAATAATTTTTAACACAACAATTAATTGATTACCAATGCCATATTAATGTTATTCAAACTTAAAAGATAGTCATAACATCATTTTTCCAGTCCTGATTTTCCACACCATTCATTCCAACGACTATTACACTATGTGGATTTCTTTTCGTTTGATCAGGTAACTAAGGGGTTTAAAGCTAAATAACCAAAGCCCAAAGCGCCGCTTAGCTTAAAATGCCTTGGACTTAGTGCTTTCCGCTTTATACTTGTTCTGCCTTACGGGATAAAATAGCAGATATATTGATGAGTATTTGCCAGTATTAATATTTCAGAAAATAGGTAATTTGCTTTATTATAAACCAATATTAAGCGGGCTCTCATACCGCGGTGTACTTAAAATTTTTCTCTCAAAATGAATAGCACGATCAAAAAATCAACGCTGAAAGGCGTGGCTGCAGGTCTTGGCCTGATGCTGCTTTTAGGCTTTAACCATGCGACGGCGCAGGTAGTTGATAAAGGCTGGAAACAACTTTTCAATGGCAAAGACATTAACAACTGGCAACAGGTTGGCCCCGGTACACATTACGTAGAAGATGGCACCATCCGCAGCCATGGTGGCATGGGGTTACTATATTGGAAGGGCGGCAAACTTAGCAATTGCACCATTAAAGTGGTGTACCAAATGCAGAAATCCAATAGCAATTCGGGCGTATTTATCCGCATACCGATAGAACCACGTGAACCGTGGATGCCGGTATTTTATGGCTACGAAGTACAGATAGATAACCACCCCGAAACCTCAAACGAGGATGAATACCACATTACCGGCACCTTATACTCATTGACCAAACCACTGGCAAAACCTGGCAAACCAGGCCCTGAGTGGAATACTATGGAGATAACGCTAGATGGGCCCCGGACTATTGTATTTGTAAATGGTGAAAAAGTAACAGACTATAAAGAAGGTGACCCTACGCCCGCGCGTAAATTCGACTTTGAGCCTTATCGCGGTTTGAGGCCGAATTCGGGCTGGTTTGGATTACAAAATCATGGCGATGATGACATCGTATATTTTAAAGAAGTTGCCGTAAAACCGCTTAAAAAGAAATAATAACTATGAAAATTGACGAAAAATCAACTGATAATACTATTAGCCGAAAAAGCTTTATCAAAAAAGCTGCAGTTACGGCAGCAAGCTTTTACATTGTGCCGCGTTATGTTTTAGGCGGACCAGGCCACATCGCACCAAGCGATAAGCTATACATTGCTGCAGTGGGTTGTAGCGGCGAAGCGGAAAATGATATCAAACATCACGCTAATTCCCCAAGAAAGAATGGAGTAATAGCGTTTTTATGCGATGTGGATGATCGTGGCGCTGTCCCAAGACGAAAAGAGTTTCCCAAGGCTGGGTTTTACCATGACTGGCGCGAGATGTTTGATAAAGAGCATAAGAACTTTGACGCAGTTACCGTAGCCATACCCGATCACAATCACGCGATTGTAGGCCTTAATGCCATGCAACTGAACAAACACTTGTACCTGCAAAAACCGTTAACGCACGACATCTATGAGGCTCGCGTATTAACCGAAGCCGCCAAAAAATATAATGTCGTTACGCAAATGGGCGACCAGGGCGCGTCATGCGAAGGTATGCGGACCATGCGCGAATGGTTTGAGGCAGGATTGATCGGTGATATCGAAAAGGTTTATTGCTGGACCGACCGTCCCGTTTGGCCACAGGGAATCTCATGGCCCACATCAAAACAACCTATCCCAAAGGAGTTAAAATGGGATTTGTGGCTGGGCACAGCGCAGGAAACCAATTACATCGAAAACCTGGTTCCTTTTAACTGGCGGGGCTGGTGGGAGTTTGGCACAGGCGCATTAGGCGATATGGGCTGCCATATTATGGGGCCGCCGTTCAAACTATTGGGCCTGGGCTATCCTACAGAAGTATCCGGCAGCGCAAGCACTACCTACAGTGGCATTTTCAAAGAAGGCATTTACCCGCAAAGCGGACCGGTAAGCAGCTCCATCAAATTCAAATTCACACAGCAAAACGGCAAACCACTTGATCTGTATTGGATGGACGGCGGCATTACCCCCGAACGTCTGAACGAGCTTGACCCTGACGTAAATCAAAACGAAGCTTTGGGGGATATTCCGAGCGAAAACGATTTTGAGGGATGTACGCTATTTATCGGTACCAAAGGCAAAGTAAGTTGCGGCTGGGGTGGTAGTCACCCACGTTTGTTGCCATTGTCACTTAACAAGGATCTAAATGTTCCTAAAAAATACCCGCGCGTAGAAGGTGATATGGACGGACACTGGTGGCAATGGATTGATGCCAGCATTGCCGGTAAAGGAAAAATGGAAGTGGACTCCCCATTTGTTGGCTATGCCGGGCCGTTGACCGAAACCGTATTGATGGGCAATTTGCTACTGAGAACATTTAATATACAGGAGAAGATCAAGCGCAATGACCCGGTTTACGGACAAATGGAAGGCATGAGATTCAGCGGCAGGTATCGTGCCTTACTATGGGATGGCGCAAACATGAAAGTAACCAATTACGAACCAGCTAATCAGTTCGTCAGGCGTGAATATCGTAAGGGTTGGGGTGAAGTTAAATTGTAGAAATTCGTCAGAACCGGAATTACCTGAATTCTGTATATTCATTAATTCAGGTAATTCCGGTTCTGACAATAACCAATCAATTATATTGAAACACTACATAACCCCATGGCCCCATCTTCCATGGCTTATTGGTTAAAGGCTCTTCCAGGTGCCTGAAAACATTAAAGGGTTTGCCCAACAAACTTTGATCGGCAACGGTGATGTTTTGCTCTTTACTGGATAAGTTAAGGATTACAAATATCTTTTTGCCGTCCTTCTCTCTTACATAGGCATACACCGCCTGATCGTCGCCTGCATTTACTTTACGGAAGGAAGCATCAGCTGATAAAGCTAGTGTCCTTTTGCGTAAGAACAGGAGCGTTTTATAAAACTTCTCCCGGTCGTATTTACCCATATCCATGTTATCCTTATCAAAGAATTTAATGGCGCGCAAAACAGGTTCTTCCTGACCGCTATAGATCAATGGGATGCTATGTGGCATGGTTTGGGTAAAAATAGCAAATGGAGCATGCGAAGCACCCGGAAACGTGCCATAATCAGCTTTATTCCAGCTATTCTCGTCATGGTTGCTGGTGAAGTACAACTCCAGTGCATTATGAGGATATATCTTATCATATTTAGCTTTGATTGAATCTAACGCTTTTGCCGGACGAGTGCCCTTTGCGACATCCACCATCGTATGGAACATATCCCATGGATAAGTAGCATCAAAACCACTCGGATGCAAGTAAGTTTTATCACCTTCAGCCAGCCAGAACAGTTGTTTCATCGCATTTAACTGGGGTATACATTTTTTCCAGAAAGCTGCAGGGACATTCCATGCTACATCACAGCGGAAACCATCAATATCGGCGGCTTTTACCCAATATTTCATAGCGTTGATCATGCTATCCTGCATCGTCACATTTTTGTAGTTTAACTGGCGCGTGTCGGCCCAATCAAATGCCACCGCAGGCTTGCCGGTTTTATCTTTTACATAGAAATCGGGGTGGCGTTTTATCCAGACATTGTCAGCGCCGGTGTGGTTAGGCACCCAATCGATAATAACCTTCATGCCCAGCTTATGCGCTTCGGTAACCAGCTTCTTAAAATCCTTTAATGAACCAAATTCGGGGTTAACTGCAGTATAATTGGACACAGCGTAATAACTGCCTAAAGAGCCTTTTCTGTCCATCTTGCTTATCGGAGTGATCGGCATGAACCACAAGGTTTGAACGCCCATTTCATTCAGGCGGTCAAGGTTCTTTGCAAAGGCTTTAAATGTTCCTTGTTTGGTGTACTGACGAACATTTACTTCATAAATATTACCTTGCATTGCCCAAGCAGGGTGACCATCAATAGTTTGGGAAAAAACGGACGGACACGCCCACAAAAAAGTGAGCGTTAATAGGAAAAGTCTTTTCATAGATCTTAGCGGTTTTTGGTAATTAACTAGTGTAAATATAAAAATTGCATCAAACTTTTATGGTATATTTCGCTTTCTGCTAACAATTTATTGAAACCAATTAATTAGTTACTTGCCCTTATTATGGAAACTTATAAAGACCTGAAATTTGCTGTTTTGATTGATGCCGACAATGTTCCTTACGCGAATGTGAAAGAAATGTTTGAGGAGATAGCCAAATACGGCACACCGACTTTTAAAAGAATATACGCCGACTGGACCAAGCCGACCGTTTCGGGCTGGAAGAATGTGCTTTTAGAGAATGCAATTACCCCGATACAGCAGTATAGTTACTCTACAGGGAAGAACGCTTCCGACAGTGCGTTAATCATAGATGCTATGGATATTTTATACACAGGCAAGGTGGATGGTTTTTGTATTGTATCAAGCGATAGCGACTTTACAAGGCTCGCGACAAGATTGAGAGAGGCAGGCATGAAGGTGATAGGCATTGGCGAAAAGAAAACTTTGAACCCATTCATAACCGCCTGCGACAAGTTTATTTATATCGAGATACTGAAAAAGGAAAAAATAAGTCAGCAGGATAATAGCAACAGGGAGAGATCAAAACAAGGAACAGCCACCTTAACCCATCCTTTAAACAAGATCGACCCGGAAATAATAGAAATAATATCTGACAGCATTGACGACCTTGCAGATGAAAATGGATGGACCTATTTAGGCGACCTGGGAAGCCTCATCATAAAGAAGAAACCTGATTTTGATTCCAGGAATTATGGCTATCCCAAAATGCTGCCATTGATAAAAAGCGTTAATAAATTTGAGATTGATGAGCGGGACACAGGTAAAAAGAATGTGAAGCACATCTATGTAAGGAAAAAATAGCCGCGAGTTAGTTTCAGCACAATTCGGTTTTTGCGATAGGCTATTTTGCTGATGGACAAAACCCAAATTATTTTTTGGGTTTATAATAAGCAACTTCAGCTTTTTCGACAGTGATCAACCCACCGCATCCGGCTTCTTCTATCATCTCCCCCACCACATCGATAAAAGCCCGCACTTTTTCTTCATGATCAATTATTTCAACAACCACCGGAAGGTCCGTTGAAAGGTCTAGTAATTTCACTGTATGTAACCTGCTGGAAGCACCATATGACATTATACCCTTAAGCACCGTCCCCCCTGCTAAGCCGTTTTTCTTTGCCTCAAGTAATATAGCTTCATAAAGCGGCACATGACGCAACATATCAGCATCTCCTATGAAAATGCGAAGCAGCTTTGAATCCTGTTTTAATGGCTCCATTGCCTATAAGCTTTTAATCAACAATAATCCTAACGCCGTAGCAGTTAAACCGGCTATGATACTTATCGTTATATATACAAAGGTATTAAGTAATTCGCCATCAAGCAGCATATTATGATTTTCACTAATGAATGAGGAGAAAGTAGTAAAACCTCCACAAATGCCTGTAGCCCAGAAAATGCGGGCCTGCGGCGACATTAAATTCCCTCTGTCAGCCAGACCAACCACAACGCCAATTACAAAACATCCGAGCAGATTGACAGCTAAAGTACCATAAGGAAATGTTGATTCCACTTTTCGCTGAATATATTGCTGAAGTAAAAATCTGCTGACACCGCCAATAACGCTACCCACTGCTACGTATGTAATTGTTTTCCACATGACAGATTGGTTTAAATGGCCTTCTTTTTAGCTTTAGCTTTTATTTAGTTTATCCCTATACCGCGACAATCTGTGACTTAAAAATTTTCTGCGCCGTTGTATAGATTGGCCTATTGAAGTTTCCTTACTATAATGCGGATCGAATATTTTAGGCACGGCAATACGCTGTGAACTATATATACCCGAATGTCCGCTAAAGAAATAGGCAGTAAAGCACGCTATGGCAAAGTAAAGAGCATATTCGCCACCAAACAATTCGATCCCCATAAAGGTGCATGCCAAAGGTGTATTGGTTGCACCGGCAAATACCGCTATAAAGCCAAGGGCCGCAAATAAACCTACCGGAGCGTTAAGCAATTGCGATAAAGTATTACCCAGCGTGGCACCGATATAAAATAACGGTGTTACTTCTCCCCCCTTGAAACCGGTTCCCAACGTGATGGTAGTATAAATGGTTTTCCATAACCAACTCCAGGTATGGGCACCTCCCTGATGAAAGGCCGACTGAATGGTTATCGAATCAGCAAATTGCGGGTCAACACCCAAACTTAGATAATCTTGCCGGCCTAAAATGAGTGTCAAACCAATAATGATCGATCCGCCAATAACCGGGATGAGCCATTTAGTTTTAATAAGCCGTTGCGATACATTTTTCACCCCGTGAACCATCTCGGCAAACAAATAGCTGGTCAAGCCAAACAATACGGAAGACAGGATGACCTTTACCAGCAGCAAATAATCAAAACGAATCAAGCTAAACCCAGGGTTTGGTTGAATAACGAAAGGTGTGATATGATAGGCAGTATGATGGATACCGATCATCGCTACCGTCTGGTCAGCAAAAATGCTGGCGATCAGGCAAGGGATGATGGCATCGTACTGCAACCGGCCAACGGCAAGCACTTCAATGGCAAATATCGTTCCGGCTAAGGGCGTACCAAATACGGCACCAAAGCCTGCCGCTATTCCCGCCATTAAAACCGTGCGCGAGTCCTGTTCATTTAAACCGAACAAGCGCCCAAAAAAATCGGCAATACTCCCTCCTATTTGCACCGCTGTACCTTCACGCCCGGCTGACCCGCCAAATAAATGGGTAAGAACTGTGGCACCAAGCACTAATGGTGCCATGCGTTTGGGCACACCACCGCCCGGCTCATGAATCTCGTCCATGATCAGGTTATTGCCTTTTTCAGACGATTTCCCATACAGCTTATAAACGAAATGGATAACGATACCTGCAATGGGTAACAGGTATAGCAACCAGGTATGCGAAAAACGAAAGTGAATAGCCCAGCTAAGCAACCATAAGAACAAAGCTACGACCGCGCCAATGGTGATGGCCACGGGAATGGTCAGTAAAGTCCAGCGGACGAGATGATTAAGTATTAAAAAGTAGGGAGATTTAAATAGATAACGCAGTTGTTTCATGCCTATGAAATAAAAATATAAAAAACTTATTTCGTAGGCGCCATCAGACCTGTATTTAGCAGGACGGTTCAAATAGGTGGAACACCATCACCTTAATGATGCAATAATACGCAAAGCGCATTTTTTTTCAAAACCAAATAATGTATCAGTTTGAATCTGGTAACTTTATTACCGTCAAGCAACTTTAGTCAAGACAATGGAAAACACCAAAATAGGCTACCCTGTACCTCAACTTCCGGTGGATGACGTTGAGAAAGCACAAATTTATTACAGGGATATCCTTGGCTTTGAGATACTGTGGATATACCCTGAGAATGAAAAATATATCGGAGCAGTTAACAGGGAAAATACAACGATCTTCTTCGCCAGAACAAATAAACCTATTGAGCCGAATATTCATTGGATATACGCCGAAGATGTTGATCTGACCTACGCTGAATTTAGGGAAAGAGGTGCAGATATAATTGAAGAGATCGATGACAAGCCATGGAACATCAGGCAATTCACTATAAAAGATTTAAATGGGCATATTTTTTATATTCATCACGGTTAGATAATTCCATATCTTTAAAAACCAATTAACCTCTCATATATGGAAAACACCACCAGGATATGGCGTCTGTTCTTTGCCGTCGGACTATTTGCTATAGCGATCCAGGAATTGATCAATAGAGATTTTGTATTTGTAATGCTACCTCCAGGTTTTCCTGAATGGCTGTCGAACCGTTTAATATGGGACTGGATATTTAGTCTGCCGCTGGCAATTGCGTGCATCTGTGTTATCCTTGAGATCAAAGCGCGGCCTATTTCGTTAATCATTGGCGGCGTGTTATTATTGCTGATCATCCTATTCCAGGTTCCGGGGCAACATACGCCTATGGTATTGGCGTTTTGGGTAAACCCGCTAAAGGAGTTGAGCTTAAGCGGCGGCGCGTTTCTTGCGGCAGGTTCTCTGACGAGGGAAAACAAAGTTTCAGCGTTGGAATATTTTTTAGAAAAACTTATCCCGGCTGGTAAATACTTTTTTGCTGTCACCATGCTGGTATTTGGTTATACACACTTTCTTTACCGCGATTTTGTAGTAACCTTGATACCTAATTGGATACCCGGTCATGTATTTTGGACCTACTTTGCAGGAGCAGCTTTGATGGCGGGAGGGTTGGGCATTATATTGAATATTAAACGTCATCTGGCCGCTAACCTATTGGGAATAGCCATATTCATTTGGTTTATCATATTGCATATCCCCCGTGCGGTTGCAGATCCGTACAGCGGAAACGGCAACGAAATCACCAGCGTTTTCGAGGCACTTTCTTTCAGCGGAATTGCGTTTCTCATTGGAAGAAAAAAGATCAAAAGTTAGTTTTAAGGAGACCCTATTATGAAATTGTATTGTTCCTTAGCAGCTATATTAGTGCCAAGCCTATTGTTGATCTGCAGCGCAAATCAACAGGACAATATTGTTGGGACCTGGAAAGGAACATCAATATGCCAGGTGAAGGATTCGCCTTGTCATGACGAAATAGCAATATATCATGCCGTAAAAGCCGAAGGCAATACTTATCGCTTCCAGATGAACAAAATGGTAAACGGCAAAGAAGTGGAAATGGGTGAAACAGTGTTCACCTATGATAAAAACAGTAAAACTTTAGACGGCATAACGACCAGCGCCAAAAGAAAAGGGTTATGGCATTTTGTTGTTAAGGACGATACAATGCTGGGCACTTTAACCGTTGATAATAATGTACTTTACAGGGTGATCGATCTCCATAAAGAGTAATCATTCTATATTTAATTTATGAAATATCTATTTATACTTCTACTCTTTCCGCTGGCCGTACAAGCCCAAAGCGTCACCAATCAAAATGTTTACGATACTATTCCATTCATTCCTGAGCACCGCCCCGTCCGGCTAGCGCAGTTTGAAAAAGAACCCGTTGTGACAGGAAAGATTATGTTCCTCGGCAATAGCATCACAGAGATGGGTGACTGGAAAAAAGTGACAGGCGATACTACCGTGATCAATCGCGGTATAGGCGGCGACATTACCTTCGGTGTATTAAAAAGATTAAAAGATGTTACCGACCGCAAACCTTCAAAACTGTTTATTCTTTTAGGTATCAATGACATAGGCAAGGATATCCCTGATGCGGTAATAGCCGATAATTACCTAAAGATTGTTAAGGAAATCCATACTAAATGCCCCGGGACGAAGATTTATGTACAGAGCGTATTACCCCTGAACCCTACCCTGCCACATTTCCCGCAGCACTATGATAAAGAAGAGCACGTATTGTCAGTAAACAAACTGCTGCAGGCAAATGCTAAAGTGGGCAATTATACCTTCGTAGATATATTCCATCTGTTTCTTGATGCTGATCAACGGCTGGAAAGCAGGTACACCTTTGAAGGCCTGCATTTAAAACCCGAGGCCTATGTAATTTGGGTAAACTATCTGAAAAAGCAAGGTTATCTATAAGAATATCCGTAACAAAATACAGCTTCTATTGTCTCAATTATAAAAACGCATCATGACAAAAGAATCATTCTCAATACACGGCATAAACCTTTTGGAAAAGGTGAAAGAGCTGATAGCTGAAGGTAATGTTAGAAAGATTACCATTACCGATAAATCGGGCAAGGAATTAGCGAGTTTCCCATTGACCGTTGGTGTAGTAGGCGCATTGTTGATGCCTGTGCTGGCTGCAATAGGCGCTAT
>Ga0207695_10006077_pt1 | contig 15755 bp, 21 predicted proteins | sample KBSC54metaG_FD_184354 | JGI IMG/M metagenome (GOLD analysis project Ga0207695, IMG submission 184354) | Corn rhizosphere microbial communities from Kellogg Biological Station, Michigan, USA - KBS C5-4 metaG (SPAdes) (version 2) | ecosystem: Host-associated > Plants > Roots > Rhizosphere > Soil... | reverse complement strand
TGCCGATGGTAGAAGCCGCGGAAGGCGCGCTGCTGGAAGCGGACCACATCTACGCAATCCCGCCGGGCCGTTACCTCTCTGTGGAGGGCGGCGCGCTGCGCCTTTCCAGCGTGCCCGGCCGCCCCACCATACGCATGCCGTTCGACTTTCTGCTGGAGTCCCTTGCCGAGCAGTTCGGCGACCACGCCGTCGCCGTGATCCTTTCTGGAACGGGGACCGACGGCGCCATCGGCGCCAAGGCGGTCAAGGCTGCGGGCGGCCTCGTGATCGCCCAGGATCCGGACGAGGCCGAGTACGACGGGATGCCGCGCAACGCCATAAGCGCCGGCGCCGTCGATCTGGTGCTGCCGCTCGCGGGGATTCCCAGGGCGCTTGCCGAGTATGGCGGACACCGCTACCTGAACCCGCGCAGCTCTGGCGAAGACGGTGGCGCAGACGAGGCCTACGGCCAGATCATCGAGTTGCTTCGCAAGCGCACCGCCCATGATTTCGCGCCCTACAAGCGGGGCGCCCTGGACCGCCGCATCGAGCGGCGGATGGCCCTGAACGGCCTTGCCGCGAGCCAGGCTTATCTCGAGCTGCTGGCGCGCGACCCCGCCGAGGTTCAGCGCCTGGCCGACGACCTGCTCATCAATGTCACCCGCTTCTTCCGGGATGGGGCGGCCTTCGACGTCCTCGCGCAGGAGGTCCTTCCCGGCCTGGTGCAGCAGCGTCCGCCGGACCAGCCGATCCGCGTCTGGGTCACGGGCTGCAGCACGGGCGAGGAAGCCTATTCGATCTGCATGCTGCTGCTCGAGGCGATCGCCAGGGCCAAGCGGGACATCCGGCTGCAGATCTTCGCCACCGACGTCGATGCGAAGGCGGTCTCCATCGCACGCGAAGGGCTCTACCCGCCGACCATCGAGGCGGACGTCTCGCCGGAGCGTCTAGCCCGGTTCTTCGTGCGGGAGGAGAAGGGCTACCGGGCGGCCCGCGAACTGCGCTCGTCCATCGTCTTCTCGGTGCATGACCTGGTGAGCGACGCGCCGTTTTCGCGACTGGACCTGATCAGTTGCCGCAACTTGCTGATCTATCTGCGTCCCGAGGTTCAGCAGAAGGTCATCGGCCTCTTCCACTTCGCCCTCGGGGAGGGCGCCGTCCTCTTCCTCGGCGGGTCGGAGACGGTCGGCGCCGCCGGCGACCGGTTCGAGCCGATCTCCAAGAAGCAGCGGATCTACCGTCATATCGGCCGCAGTCGGCCTGGCGATGTGGAACTCCCCCTTGGCCTCGGCAAAGTCGCGCGCACCGTTTGGACGCGGCCGCCGCCGCCAACGTCAGGCCCGCGTCCCGGAGTCGGGGATTTCGCCCGGCGGGTGCTGCTCGAGACCTATGCGCCGGCGTCTATCCTCGTCGGGCGGCGGCGTCAGGGGGTCTACTACTTCGGCCCCACCGACCTCTACCTGAAGATGCCCACCGGCGAGGCGAGCCTCGACGTGCTGGCGGCGGCGCGCGAGGGATTGCGGGCGGCGATCCGGACGGCGATCGAAAAAGCCGCTCAGCAACCGGACCCCGTCACCGTTGCGGGACGGGTGAAGCGCGACGGCGTCTCGACGCCTGTCGACGTCACCGCTCGGGCGGTGACGAATGCGGGCGAGGACCTGATCCTCCTGAGCTTCGTGGATCTGCCGCAATCTGAGCGCTCCACGCAGGCGCTGCCGGAGCCGCAGGTCGACACCTCGCACGTCGCGCGACTGGAGGAGGAGCTGGAGGCCGCCCGCCGGGACCTCGAGGCCGCCGTTCGCGACCGTGACGTCGCCGAGGAGGAAATCCGGGCCATCAACGAAGAGGCCATGTCGGTCAACGAGGAGTTCCAGACCACCAACGAGGAGCTCGAGACCTCGCAGGAGGAGCTGCAGTCGCTGAACGAGGAGCTGACGGCGCTGAACAGCCAGCTGCAGGAGGTGCTCGACCAGCAACGCTCCACCGGCGACGACCTCCAGAACATCCTGAACAGCTCCGACATCGCCACCATAATCCTCGACGACCAGCTCAGAATCCGCTTCTTCACGCCGGCCGCGAGGGCGCTGTTCAGCGTGATCGCCACGGACGTCGGTCGCCCGCTGGCCGATCTGGTCCATCACTTCGCCAACGCGGCGCTGCTCAGCGACGCGCGCGCCGTTCTGTCCAGCCTGGTCCCTACCATCCGCGAGGTCGAGGCCGAGAACGGCGCCTGGTACAACTGCCGGACCTTGCCTTTCCGGACCAAGGAAAACCGCATCGAGGGCGTGGTGATCACCTTCGCCGACGTCACGGCCCGGAAACGCGCGGAGGACGAGGCGAACGCGGCCAAGCTCGTGGCCGAGAGCGCAAGCCTGGGCAAGTCCAGGTTCCTGGCCGCTGCAAGCCACGACCTGCGCCAGCCCCTGCAGACCCTGACCCTGCTGAACGGGTTGCTGGGCAGGAAGGTGCAGGACAAGGACACGGTCGAGCTGGTCGCCCGCGGCAACGAAGCCCTTATGGCCATGTCGGGCATGCTCAACACGCTGCTCGACATCAACCAGCTCGAAGCCGGGGTGGTGCGGCCGGAGATCGTGGACTTCCCCATCGCCGACCTGCTCGACCCGCTGCGGACCGAGTTCGCGTACCACGCTAAGGCGAAGCGCCTGGGCTGGCGCGTGCTGCCGTCGCGGCTGGCGGTCCGCACCGATCCGCGGCTGCTGGATCAGGTGGTGCGCAATCTGCTGTCGAACGCGGTGAAGTACACCAAGAAGGGCCGGATCGTCCTCGGATGCCGCCGGCGTGGCGACAAGCTTCGTATCGAGGTCTGGGACACCGGCCTCGGAATTCCCGAGGCTCAGCTTCGCGCGATCTTCGACGAGTTCCACCAGATCGATAATCCGGCGCGGGAGCTCAGCCGGGGACTGGGCCTCGGACTGGCGATCGTGCAGCGCCTGGCGGACCTGCTTGGCCACGCGGTCGACGTCCGTTCGAAGGTTGGCCGCGGATCGGTGTTCTGCGTCGAGGTGCCGCTGTCCCCGGCCGGGGCTCCCCTGGCAGGGAAGCCGCCTTCGACAGTGCTCGACCCGCCTGCAGCACGTGGCGGCACGATCCTGATCGTCGAGGACGACCCGGCGCTGCGGGAGTCGCTGGCGCTGTTTGCTACGACGAACGGCCATGCGGCTGAAACGGCGGCCGACGGCGCCGATGCGATCCGGCTGGTCGAGCGCGAGGGCCTGCGGCCGGACCTCGTCATCGTCGACCACAATCTGCCCCATGACCTGACGGGCCTGCAGGTCCTGTCGCGGCTGCAGGCCACGCTCGGGCCCGGCCTGCCAGCCATCGTCCTGACGGGCGACATATCGACCGCCACCCTGCGCGAAATCGCGGCGAAGGGGTATGAGCATCGGACCAAGCCGGCCTCGACCGAGGACCTGACGCGCCTCATCCGGCGCCTGCTGTCCGAGAGCTCGCCAGAGGCCCCTCGGGCTCGAGACACAAGCGATACCTGATACCGCGGACACGGCGCGGCAGGCCGCTTGCACGCAATGCCGCATGGCGGCCTGCCCGGAGGCGCTGCCGCCGTGGGCGGCTCTCAGCGTCGCCGATATTCGTAGTGGCACTCGCGGTTTCGCTTGGCCTGCTTCTTGGCGATCTGATGGCCCGCGACGGCCCCGGCGCCGGCGCCGATCACGGTCCCGGCGGTCTTCGATCCGTGGCCGGCGACGACGTTGCCCAGGACCCCGCCTGCGACCGCGCCGACCACCGTGCCTTTGTTCGCCTCCTTGCGAACGTCCTTGCACACGAGGACGCGCGTCTCGTGGGAATGTGACCGATGCTTGGTCTGCGCCGCGCCCGCCTCGGTCGTCGAGAACAGGGCCGCAAGGGCCAGGGCCAGGCTGGCGGTGAGGTGAGTTCGCAGGCTGTGCTTCATCGGATGTGCCTTCTGCCAAGGTCGCTGGAGCGTGGCGAGTTCGTGCAGGCGAGATCGCCCCGGCGAGAACTGGCCTCGTGCCGCCATCGCCGGAACGGCGGCCGCAATTCTTCTCAGGTGCGGAAGACGCCCAAGAGCCAAAGCACGATCAGGACGACCACCACCAACCCCAGGACGCCGCCCAATCCGGCGCCGCCATAGCGTCTATAGCCGTAGTAGCCACCGCCTCCGCCAAAGATCAGAACGAGTAGAACAATGATAAGAATCAGGGACATTGGCGGCCTCCCATGCGGTTCTGATTTTGCCGAGGGCCGGGAGCGATCAGCCGCGACCCCCGGTGATGCTGTCACCTCAGCGGGTGCAGTAGTGCCGGTAGCCGTCCTGTCCGGCGTAGGTGCCGGTGTTTGGATCGAAGTCCGGGTACGTTGCGCGGCACCGGCTCTGCCAGTCGCGGTCGTTCCGGTGAGAATAGTAGTGGTCGCGGTCGCTGTTCGACCCCGCTATCGCGGCGCCCAGGGCGAAGCCGATGATGCCGCCTGCGACGGCGGCTCCTGTCGCTGCGTCCTGCTCCTCGTAGTGATCGTTCCGCCAGACGTAGCGATGGCGGTTCTGCTGCTCGACGCGCAGCCGTTCGCGGCAGTCGTCGCGGCGCTCGCCGGCGTAGCAGCCGCCGCCGCTGTATTGAGCCCCATAGTGCGTGCGCTCGCCATAATAGGGGCCGGTGGCGCAAGCGGCGGACGAAAGACCAACAACGGCGGCGAGGACGGTCGTCAGGGCGTGGCGCATATTCGGACCTCTGCTGTCGGCCGACCTCGTCCCTGGCCTTGATTGCGGCTTGGCTCGCCTCAATGATGAAGCTGCACCTCTGCCCGCGGCCGACATTGATCCTGGTCAAGACTGGTCGGCTTGACCCTGCGCACGCTGGAAATCCGATCTTGGCGATGGCCGCAGACGCCGCTCGCTCTTGGCGCGCCGACGGCGCGCCGCCGCCCGGTCTCTTCAGCCCCGTCCGGCCTCGTTCAGCTGGGCGAAGTGCTTTCCGAGCTCGGAATTGGGCGTCTTGGTGAGGTCTTTCTGGAGCTCGGCCGCGACCTTCAGTCTCGTCGGCGCCTCGAGGGCTTCGTTGAGCCATTCGAGCGCGTGGGCCGGCGCGACCAGGACAAGCTGGTCGAACTCCTCGCGGGCGGCGGCCTCGTTCAGCGCTGCGGCGACCTTGGCCACGAAGCTCCGCTTCTCGGCCTGGTGAAGGTCATGGCGCGGCTCGATGGCGTGGTGGGCGGAGCCGGAGCTTTCATGGACTCTCCCGGGTCGCTCGGCGCCAATATCGTGGGTCTTGCCGTGGATTTCCGCAGAGACGAATTCCCGATGGGTTTCGAATGCATCCCGATCGTCGCGCCTTCGCACCACGCGGGCCCGTCCGCCGTCGGTGATCACATACCAGGTCGTGGAGCTTTTCATGTGCTTACACCTCTCGGAACCTTGAGGGCGCCGCCCCGAGCCGGAGTTCGTCAAAGCGCCGCCGCTTGAGACGACGGTCCGGCCTCGACTGACTCCAGGTGGGTATGGATCAAGGAAACAGCTGTGCCGGGGTGCGCGTTCGCGACCTGCACACGCGCGCGCAACTGCCTTGCGAGCGCCGCCACGATGCTGGTCCCAAGGCCCGGAGTGGCGCTCGCCGCGTCCTCGGGCATGCCGACGCCGTCGTCCGCGACCGACAATGTCCAGTTCCGACCCTGCGCGTGGTAAGCGACCACGATCCTGCCTGGCCGGCCGCCGGGAAAGGCGTGTTTCAAGGAGTTGATCACGAGCTCGGTGACCACCAGTCCGAGGCTCACTGAGACCTCCGCCGGAACGGACCTGGCGTCCGCGTTCACCTCCAAGGTCAGCTGGCCGGGATCGCGGATCATGGACGCGCCGATGCTTTCGCAGAGCTGGGTGAAATAGCCGCGAAGCTCGACATCGCCCAGACGGGATGCGGCCAACTGCTGTTGCAGGGTCGCGACCGACATCACCCGGCTATGGGCGTCCCTGAGATAGCCCCGCGCCTCCTCCGACCGCACCTGCCGCGCGCTCTGGAGGATCACGCTGGCGATGATCTGCAGGCTGTTTGCGACCCGGTGCTGGATCTCCTGAAGCAGGATGGCCTTTTCCCGCAGCAGGTCGTCCTTCAGCTTTTCGGCGAGCCGCGCGTCCGTGACGTCTGTCACGGAGAGCAGGAGGCGGACGTGTTCCGGGTCGCCGTAGTCGAGCTTCTGGGCGTTGATGATCAGGCGTCGCGGTTTGGCCCGGTCGCCCCTCAGGTCCATCTCGTAGGCGTCGACCTGAGCGTTGCCGGCGGACGTCGCCTTCAGCAATGCCCTGAGCTGAGGAACATTCCATTCCCCTGAGTGCAGGTCGAAAAGCGATTGTCCCTCCGCGCTCGTGCGATCGACCTGGAAGGCGGTGAAGAAGGACGCGCTGGCCGCGACGACCTTGAAATCGTCGTCGAGGAGGACCAGCGGCGCGGTCGAGGAGCCGACCACGGCCAAAGCCAGGGCGAGGCCGGTATCCGGATCAAGCGTGGCGCGGGCAGCCATGGCTGTCCCTTCGAACGACCGGAGCCTCGCGGAGCGAAAGACGTACCCGGGATATATCGAGCCTGGGGTGGAACGCAGCCGAGCTCAGCGAGAGAACCTTAGCACGTATGACGGCGCCGTGGCGGACTTTCGAACCGCGCGCCCTGGCCTTCGTATGCGTCAGCACCATCCCTCCGTCGTGTCGTGGGGCGCCCGGCTCAGCGTCTTGGTCGTGCCGAACAGTGGAACGCCGCGAAAGATGCGAGCGACGATCACATCGTCGGACTTGAGCTGGGCCGTCACGTTGTAGGCCCTTCCGTCGTCCGGATTGTAGAACCACCCGTCCACCCAGTGATTGGACCCCGTCGGGCGCAGGCCCCAAAGGATGGTCAGTCCGCAGAGTTTACGTCGCCGCAGCGCGGGAACGGGATTTTTCTTGTCGAGATTCAACGCCCCTTGGGGATCGCGCGGAATCCGCAGCCAGACGATCCGGCCGCACATCAGGCCTTCGCACTCGAAGATCTGCACCGCCACCCGACCGTCCATCAGCCACACGCCGGGCGGCACCGCCGGCGCAGGTTGCTCAACGGCGGGCTGGGCCGGGGCCGCCACGGGGCGGCCGAGCGCTGCGGCGATGAGGATGGCGGCGCCAAGACGCCTCAACCGGTGGCGCGAACGCCATCGTCCCGCTCGGCCGTAAGCAATCGCCGTCACTGTGGCCCACGTCCGGATGCGCTCAGAGCGCGCGGCGGCGGAACAGCAGATGGTACAGAAGGAGCAGCACGACCGCGCCAGCCACGGCCACGAACATGCTGTAGAGGTTGAAGCCGGTGACGCCCGCGGCCCCGAAGAAGCGCGTGAATATGAAGCCGCCCACGAAGGCGCCGACAATGCCCAGCACGATGTCCATGATCAGGCCCGCGCCTGTCTTGTTGACGATCCTGCTGGCGATGAAGCCGGCGATGAGGCCCAGAACGAGCCATCCGATGATCGACATTGCAGCTGTCCTTTCTTCGTCCGAAGAGGTGACGGCCTGCCGGGCGGGCGGCCGCAGGTCGGGCAGCATATTGAAGAACCGCCGCGGCGCTTTGACGAGGGTCAAGCACGGTCAGATCTGCGCGGAGGATGCGGCGGCGTCGCAAATGAGAGCCGCGCCGGAGCACGGCGAACGCGCGCCAGTCTCCTTCGGACCGGTCCGCGTCGGGTCCCGCCGCATCTCGTTCGGAATGTCGCTTCCTCTGCCCGCCTTCTAGGATCGCGGGGCCAGCTGTTAGCGTGGGGACATGGACGTCGTCACGACCGTACTGCCGCTGTTGCTCGCGGTCGCGCTTTCGGGAATGGCGGCGCAATTCACGCCGGCGCCGCTCCCGCTCCTGCAGATCGGGCTGGGTGTTGCGCTCGCCCTGATCTTCGGACTGCGCGTGCGGCTGGATCCAGCCCTGTTTTTCGTCCTCCTGGTTCCACCGCTGCTGTTCGCAGACGCCTGGCGCATTCCCAAGGCCGAGGTCTTTCGGCTCAAGGGGCCGATCCTGACGATGGCCATCGGTCTCGTCGTCTTCACGGTCTTGGGGATCGGCTGGTTCGCCCACTGGCTGGTCCCGAGCCTGCCGATTGCGATGGCTTTCGCCCTCGGAGCCGTCCTGTCTCCGACCGATGCGGTCGCGCTGAAGGCGCTCGCGCACGACACCCCTATTCCTCCACGCCTCTTGCACATCCTCAGCGGCGAAGCCCTCATGAACGATGCGACGGGCCTGGTGTGTCTCAGGTTCGCCCTCGTAGCGATGATCACCGGCGCCTTCTCCCTGGCCGGGGCGGCATTCACGTTCGTCGAGCTTGTCGCCGTCGGTCTCCTCGTGGGCGCTGCGGCGGCGTGGCTCTTTGGCGCGGTCCAAAGCCGGATGGTGCGCTGGGGCGCCGACCACTCAGCGACGCAGGTCCTGCTCGGCCTGCTGCTTCCTTTCGCGGCCTATCTCGCCGCCGAGGGCCTGCACGGATCGGGGATTCTGGCGGCGGTCGCCGCGGGGGCGACGCGGGACCGGATGGGACTGCGGAGCGCCGGCAAGCTCGCCACCCGCATGCAGGTGGCCGCGGTCTGGGACATGCTGGAGTTCACGCTCAATGGCCTGATCTTCCTGTTGCTCGGACTGCAGGCTCCAGCGCTCCTGGCGGAAGCTCCCGCGCTGGCCCGGGCCTTCGCGGGCGGCCATGTCCTTCTGCTGGTCGGCTACCTCTTCGCCATCGCCGGGGCGCTCCTGGTCCTGCGGCTGGCCTGGGTCTGGGCCTCGCTCGAATTCACGCTCTATCGATCGTCGCTGCGCGGGGTGACGAGGTCCCATCCCGGGTTCCGGGTCATCGCCGCGAGCGCGGTCGCGGGCGTGCGCGGCGCCATCACCCTCGCGGCGGTCCTTTCCCTCCCCCTGGCTCTGCCCAACGGCGCGCCGCTCCCCGGCCGCGATCTGGTGGTCTTCTTCGCCATGGGTGTGATCCTCTGCTCCTTGCTCACGACGGCGGTCGTCTTTCCGTTGCTGCTTAAGGGACTCGCCTTGCCCGACGAGGCCGCCGCCGTGGCCGAGGAACGGCGCGCGCGGCTGGCCCTGGCCGAAGCCGCCCTTCGACAGATGGAGGAAGTCGGACATGCGACGGCTGCGGGTTCCACGGGTCCCGAACGGATCGCCGACGCGGAGGCGGGCGCGCTGGTGATGGACGACTATCGGGCGCGGCTCGAGGCGAAGGCGCAGACGGAGGAAGCGCGCCGGAAATTGCGGCGGTCGTCCGCCGCCGACCGAACCTTTCGTCTGGCCGCCCTGCGCGCGGAGCGGGACGAACTGTCCCGCCTGAGGGAGAGGGCGGAAATAGGCGACGCGGGCTTCCGGAAACTCCTGCACGAGCTGGATTTGGCGGAAGCGGCGCTCGCTGGAGCGAAAGGCCATCAATAGGCCCGCGGATCGCGCCGCAATCTCGCCCGTTTGCGCGGAACGGCGGGTGGTCTGGGACGTTGCGGTGGGGCATCGAGACGTTCGTCGAACGCCCTCGCAAATGAAGGTGGGAGTCGCCCGGTGACGGCGAGCCTGGTGAAATCCAGCGACGTGATTGGCATGCCGCTCACGGGCCAGGAGGGGCGAAAGCTCGGGACGGTGCGGGAGATGTACGTCGATCCCGCGGCCGGCTCAGTGGCGTACCTCATCGTGGAGGCGGCCGGCTTGATCGGCGGTTCGGGCAAATATCATCCCGTGCCTTTCAGGATCGCGCGCTATGACGGCGTCGGCCGGTCGTTCCAGGTCGACGTCACCAAGGACCGCTTCAAGGAATCGCCAAGCTACGACCGTGAGCAGCTCAGCGGCGCAGGGTACGGATGGGCTGAGCAGGCCGGCCGTTTTTTCTCTGCATCGCCCGCCTCGGGGGAGGCCTGACCGCAGTCTCCACGCACGATTGCGCCAGCGCCCGCGCAACGGGCTCTCGCCGGCCTCTCCACGCCCGTTAGGGATGGTCCGCCTCGTCCTTGGCGATCAGGGCGTCGAACTCGAGAATCTCGCGCCTGAGATCGGCGGCCGCCTCGGCGGACATGTCCAGTCCGCCGGAGCGCAGGGTGAGCGCGCCCCTCTCGAACATGTTCAGTTGCCGGATCAGCATCGTGCGCAGGTCGCGCCAGCGCTGAACGATCTCGGTCTGCGTTTCCATCCCCGGAGCATATGGCCATGCGCCCGCCAGAGCGACCGGAGTCCCGCGGTCCCCTCGAGCCGCCGGTCCAGCTGGACCGGAACCCGGCGCTAGCCGGGGTTCATCGGCTCCCGCACGTGCAGCATCTTGCGCAGCAGGAGATCGTCAGAGGCCCTGCGTTGCGCTTCGAGCCTCGCAAGCTGCTCGGCATAGGTGGGCGTGGGCGCATCGACGGCTGGGGAGAGCACCGGGGGCGGCTCCGTGGCAGGCTTCATCGGCGTTCCAGGTCGCGTACGCAGGCGCGCAGCAGCTGTGTTCGGGCAGGCGTGAGGTTTGCGGCCTTGAGCTCTTCAAGCGCGCCATCCAAGGGCCATCCGCGATGACGCGTCCCCAGCATCCAAATCTCCGTCCTGACCTCCGCGTCCGTGGGGAAGGCGCCGCGCCACCAGGAACCGATGCTCATCGGCTGGGCCTTGCAAAGAACTTGGACATCGTCGTCTCCGATGGCGCCGCATCCGACGAGATCGACCGCTTCGATGGCGGCACACGCCCGACGGCGCTCGCCACACACGTGGGAAGCCGCCATGCCGATTACGAGGCCTCGACTCCGGGCTCCGGCGCGGCCGAGGCTCAGACCGGTCCCGGAGCGCTCTCCCCAAGTGGTTCATCACCAGAGCCCTCGCCGCACTTCGCCACGTCCGATGGTCTGGGTGCTCCGCCCAGACGTCCTCTGGTGAATCGCGAACCGGCACCCCATATCCCCTGCGTGTCGTCGGTCCTGTGCCGAGAGACAAGCGGTCGATCATCTCCGACGCGGCGCACACTTCGAGACAATCATGCCTGTGCTTTTCGCTACGTCCGCGGCGCTTGTCGTGGTCGCGGTTATCCTTCCAAAATTCTTCAGCCTTATCGGCAAACGGCGGCCGCTGTGACCGCCTCCATGTCTGCGGACCTCGCCCGGGACAACAGCTTCCTGCGCCAGCGCAACGCCCAGCTCCAAGGTGACGTCACCGCCCTCCAGGCGGAGGTCGAGCGGCTTCGCCAGATCGTCGAGCGGCTGCATGGTCGCACCCCCGGGCGCCCGCCGAATCCGCTGGGCGGGGGGCAATCGTCATGATCGCAAGCGATATCAGGGCCGCGGAGTATCGCGCCAAGGCCCGGCAGGCCCTCGCGACCGCCGGGTCCAGCGGTCTGATCCAGGTCCGGCGCCGCCAGGAGGCGGCCGCAGACGTATGGATGGGGCTAGCCGACTTCGAAGATCGACGGAGCGCTTACGCCCGCGACATGGGCGCCGGTCCGCCGGCCAGAGCCAGGCCGGCGTTTGGCCTGGTTTCCCCGACGGTTCCCCTCTAGCAAGCCCTGGCCGCGCCCGCAGGCGTCAGCGTCCGGCTCATCGCCACGGCCCGTCCCGCCAAGGGGTCCGCCTACGCCTTCACCGGCTTCTCGAGCTCGTAGAGCGCTTCGCCGACCGCTTCGAGCTTGGCGCGGAGGTTCACTTGCGCGTCCGCCAGCGCCTGGTTGTAGAAATAGGGCCCGATGCGCTCGGCGATGAAGTCCAGGAGGAACTGGACGTCGAAGGGCGTGACCTCCACCTCCAGCTCGGTCTTGAGGTAGGCTGCAAGCGCCCGGACCGCCGCCTCGCGGGCGTCCTTGGCGAGTTCGATCTTCGGCATGGGAGCCCCCCACCTTGGCAGCCACCCTTTACGGCATCCGCAACTGCGACACGATGAAGAAGGCCTGGACCTGGCTCGACCGGGCGGGCGTCGCCTACGCGTTCCACGACTACAAGAAGCAGGGGATCGAGCGGAGCCGGCTGCAGGCCTGGGTGCGGGAGGTCGGCTGGGAAACCCTGCTCAACCGGTCGGGGACCACCTTCAGGAAGCTTCCGGACGCGGACAGACAGAACCTCGATGCGGCGAAGGCCATCGCGCTGATGGCGGCCCAGCCCTCGATGATCAAGCGCCCGGTGCTGGACCACGACGGCAAGCTGCTGGTGGGCTTCCGGCCGGAGGCCTATGCGGCGGAGTTCGCTTGAACGGCGGTGGCCCTGCGCCCGGTTGCGGCGGATACTGCGGCGTCGCATCCGTCCGGGGCGCCGGCGGCGACTAGGGGCGAGCGCGGGCGGGGAGGGGCTCCGCATGCGCCGTCCAGGAGCGACAGCTCATGTACTTCGACGATTTCTTCCGCAGCTACTGGTGGCTGCTGTTTCCCATCGGCTTCTTCGCCTTCGGCGCGTGGGATCGCTGGCTCGCCTACAAGCGCAGCCGCGACCACCTGGAGCTGATCCGGAGCTATCACGCCCAGGGCAAGGAGCCGCCGCCGGAGCTGCTCCGCGCGGCCGGCGATCCCTATGCGGACCCGGCGTGGGGGGCGGGCGCGCCGCCGCCCTATCCGGGACCCTATGGCCTTTACGGCCGTCGCATGTGGCGCCGCTACTATCGCTGGGGACCCTATTGGCAGTGGCGCAGCGCCTTCGTCACGGGCGCAGTGGCGGCCGGGTTCTGGTGGGCGTCTGAGTACTCCGACATCCCCGGCGCTTACGGCGCCTTCCGGCTGGTCGCGGTCGTCATGAGCTTCGTCTTCGTGGGCAACCTGCTCGGGGCGATCTTCTCGAGCGCCTTCCGTCCGAGATGAAGCTGGAGGGCCTCGACGAGAGCCTCGTCGCCGCGGCCCAGGCGGGGTCGACGGAGGCCTTCTCGCGGCTCGTGGAGCGGCATCAGCAGGCGGTGCGCGCGTTCCTCAGGCGGGCATGCGGCGACTGGGGGCTGGCCGACGATCTTGCGCAGGAGACCTTCCTCGCCGCCTGGTCGCGGATCGGCCGGCTGAAGCGCGGCGCGAGCGTCAGGGCGTGGCTCTGCGGCATCGCCTACCGCAAGCACCTGACGGCGCTTCGCGCCTCGTTTCGCAGCCGCGCCCGGGACGGCGCCTACGAGGCCGCGCGGACCCAGGCCGCGGGCGGCCGCCTGGATGACCGGCTGACGCTCGAGCGCGTGTTGGCCGCCCTGCCGCCGGACCAGCGCGCCTGCGTTGCCCTGTGCCTGGCGGCGGAGTTCAGTCACGCCGAGGCGGCCGAGGCGCTGGGCCTGCCGCTCGGCACGGTGAAGAGCCACGTGACGCGCGGCCGCGCGCGTCTCTTGGAAGCGTTGGGAGTGCAAGATGACCGAGGCTGACGCGCGCCTGGCGGCGCTGTTCGCCGGCGACGCGCCGCCGGCCCGCGATCCGGACTTCTCCACCGCGGTGATGGAGCGGCTGGCGCGCCGGAGGTGGCTGGAGGACCTCGCCCTGCTCGCCGGCCTCAGCGTCGTCGGCGGCGCGGCGCTCTGGGGCCTGTGGCCCGCGCTGCAGCCGACGCTCGCGGCGCTGTCCGGCGCGCTCGCGCCGGCCGCGGCCCTGCTGGCCGCCGCGCTTTGGGGCGCGGCGCTGCTCGGCGGCCGGCCCGCCGGGGCGCTCGGCGCGGAATCATGAGCAAAGTTTAAGTCGCGTTCGTGCATCCGTCGTCCGGCGGCCGAGCCTCTTTCTCCACGAGAAGCACGCTCGATCGCTGTGCAATTGAGAAAAAGGGGCAACCGATGGTCGCGATTATGATCCTCCTGATCATCTTCGGTTCGATCACCGCCATGGTGGTCGCGCCGATGTACTTCCGCTCGCAGGAGCGCCAGCGAATGCTGGAAATGATGCGGGTCGCCATCGAGAAGGGCGAGCCGATGCCGGAGAACGTCACCGAGGCGATCTCCCGCAGCGCCAGGATCCGGCCGGCGCTGTCGCCGCAGCGCGACCTGCGCACCGGCATCATCTGGCTGGGCGTCGGCGTCGGCCTGGCCGCCATGGGCCTCGCCCTGAATTTCGATGATCCGGACGCCACCATGCCGATGATCGGCATCGCCTGCTTCCCGGCGTTCATCGGGATCGCCTTCATCGTCATGTACTTCCTCAACCGCGATCGCGAGTAGGCGGACCGGCCGAGGGGGAGAGGCCCATGGCGGGCGCCACACAGCTGAGGATCGCAAGCCTCCACGACGTGGAGCTGTGCGGTCTGGCGGCCACCGGCGAGCGGCGAGCCTTCGGAGAGCTCGTGCGCCGGCACGGCTCCAGCGTGCGCGCCCTGCTGCGCCGCATGGGCGCCCAGCCCAGCCAGGCCGACGACGTGGCGCAGGACGCGTTCATCACCGCCTTCGAGCGGATCACCGACTTCCGGGGCGAAGGGACCTTCGCCGGCTGGGTGAAACGCATCGCGGCGCGGCTCTACCTGAAGCGTCTGCAGCGCGAGCGCCGGCTCGGCGAGCTGGCGGCGGAGAGCGCGCCCGCGGACGAGGGCCAGGTTGCGGCCGACGCCGAGGCGGCGATCGATCTCGACGGCGCGCTGAAGGCCCTGGCGCCCGGCGAGCGGGTCTGCGTCACCCTCTGCTTCGGGACGGGGCTGAGCCATGCGGAGGCGGCGGAGGCCTTGAACCTGCCGCTGGGAACGGTCAAATCCCATGTCAAACGTGGTCTGGATAAGCTCAGAGCGCGCCTGGCGCCGGCCGGCGGCGCCTCGCTGGAAGGGAGACGCGGCAATGGCTGAGGTCGACTTCGAGCGGCGGCTTGAGCGCCTCTTCGCGGACGCCCCGGAGCTGCCGGACGCGGCCGCCTTCGCCGGGCGGGTCGAGCGGCGGCTGAACACCGGCTGGACCGCGCGCCGCTGGCTGATCGGCGCCGCGGGCGTCGGCGGCGGGATCATCGGCGCCAGCCAGATCGTGATGTCCAACCTCGTGCAGCGCGTGGAGTCCGCGGGCGATTCCGCTAAAGTTCTCAGCGCCGGCTTGACTCAGATCACGCCGAGGGCCGAATGGCTCACGAGCCTCTACAGCGGGGGCGCTGTGGTGTGGATCGCATCGGCCCTGGCCATCGTGGCCATGGGATTTGCGCTCTCCCGCGTGATCGAGGAGCTCTAGCTTTTCATGTCATCCCATCGGCAGGAGCGGGTCCGGCGGCTTGCGGCGCCTGACATTACGCAGCGTAAATCCAAGACGCCGATCGTCTGCCTGACCGCCTACACCACCCCCATGGCCGAGATCCTGGACGAGCATTGCGACCTGCTCCTGGTCGGCGATTCCGTGGGCATGGTGATTCACGGCCTGCCGAACACCGTGGGCGTGACCATGGAGATGATGATCCTGCACGGCCAGGCGGTGATGCGCGGCTCGCGCCACGCCATGGTGGTGGTCGACATGCCGTTTGGCGCCTACGAGGGCTCGCCGGAGACCGCCCACGCCAACGCCGTGCGGCTGATCAAGGAGACCGGCGCCCAGGCGGTGAAGGTGGAGGCCGGCCCGACCGTGGCCGAGACCATCGGCTACCTTGTCCAGCGGGGCGTTCCGGTGATGGGCCATGTGGGGCTGCGGCCGCAGGCGGTGCACCTGGAAGGCGGCTTCAAGGCCAAGGGCCGCGAGTCCGAGGAGCGCCAGCGGATCCTCGAGGCGGCGCGCGCCGCGGCGCACGCCGGCGCCTTCGCCCTGGTCGTCGAAGGGGTGGCCGAGGGCCTCGCGCGCGAGATCACCGAGGCGGTCCCGGTCCCGACCATCGGCATCGGCGCGTCCTCCGGCTGCGACGGCCAGATCCTGGTCACCGACGACATGCTGGGGCTGTTCGACTGG
>Ga0207695_10006072_pt1 | contig 15762 bp, 15 predicted proteins | sample KBSC54metaG_FD_184354 | JGI IMG/M metagenome (GOLD analysis project Ga0207695, IMG submission 184354) | Corn rhizosphere microbial communities from Kellogg Biological Station, Michigan, USA - KBS C5-4 metaG (SPAdes) (version 2) | ecosystem: Host-associated > Plants > Roots > Rhizosphere > Soil... | reverse complement strand
CGCCCTGCTCTCCGTATCCGACAAGACCGGCATCGTCGACTTCGCCCGCGCCCTGCACGACAGCGGCGTGAAGCTGCTGTCCACCGGCGGCACGGCCAGGCTGCTGGCCGACAGCGGCCTGCCGGTGACCGAGGTCTCGGAGATCACCGGCTTTCCCGAGATGCTGGACGGCCGCGTGAAGACGCTGCATCCGCGCGTGCACGGCGGCCTGCTGGCGCGCCGCGACGTGCCCGAGCACATGGCCGCGCTCAAGGAGCACGGCATCGGCACCATCGACCTGTTGATCATCAACCTGTATCCGTTCGCCAAGGCCACGGCCAGGCCGGACTGCACGCTGGAGGACGCCATCGAGAACATCGACATCGGCGGCCCCGCGATGCTGCGCGCCGCGGCCAAGAACTGGCAGGACGTCGCCGTCGTGATCGACCCCGCCGACTACCCGCAGGTGCTCTCGGAGCTGAAGTCGCCCGAGGGCCTGCGCAAGAAGACCAAGTTCGCGCTGGCCAGGAAGGTGTTCGCGCACACGGCCGCCTACGACGGCATGATCACCAACTACCTCACCGCGCTCGGCGAGGATGCCGAGCTGAAGGGCGAGGCCGTGCCCGCGCGCGGCGACTATCCGGCCACGTTCACGCTGCAGCTGACCAAGGTGCAGGACATGCGCTACGGCGAGAACCCGCACCAGAGCGCCGCGTTCTACCGCGACGCGCAGCCGGCGCCGGGCACGCTCGCGAGCTGGAAGCAGCTGCAGGGCAAGGAACTGTCGTTCAACAACATCGCCGACTCCGACGCGGCGTGGGAATGCGTCAAGACCTTCGACGTGCCCGCCTGCGTGATCGTCAAGCACGCCAACCCGTGCGGCGTGGCGATCGGCGCCGACGTCGCCGAGGCCTACGCCAAGGCCTTCAAGACCGACCCGACCTCGGCCTTCGGCGGCATCATCGCCTTCAACCGGCCGCTGGACGGCGCCGCGGCCGAGGCCGTCGTGCGTCAGTTCGTCGAAGTGGTGATCGCGCCCTCGATCACGCCGGAGGCGCGCGCCGTCTTCGCGCCGCGCCAGAACGTGCGCCTGCTGGAAGTGCCGCTGCCCGAAGGCGCGCACGCGATGAACGCGCTCGATTTCAAGCGCGTCGGCGGCGGCGTTCTGCTGCAATCCACCGACGCGCGCAACGTGGCGCGGTCCGAGCTCAAGGTCGTCACCAAGGTGCAGCCGACGGACGCGCAGATGGTCGACTTGATGTTCGCATGGAAGGTGGCCAAGTTCGTCAAGAGCAACGCCATCGTGTTCTGCGCGGGCGGCATGACGATGGGCGTGGGCGCCGGCCAGATGAGCCGCATCGACTCCGCGCGCATCGCCAGCATCAAGGCGGAGAACGCCGGCCTCACGCTGAAGGGCACGGCCGTCGCCAGCGACGCCTTCTTCCCGTTCCGCGACGGCCTGGACGTCGTCTGCGATGCCGGCGCCACCTGCGTCATCCAGCCGGGGGGCTCGATGCGCGACGAGGAAGTGATCAACGCGGCCGACGAGCGCGGCATCGCGATGGTGCTGACGGGCACGCGGCACTTCCGGCACTGAAGCGCCGGGCGCGCCGGCTCAGCGCCGGTGCCGCCGCGCGCCCCACAGCAGGAACGGCAGCCCGACGAGCAGCAACGCCGCGCCGGCGGGCTCGTCGATCGGCGACGGATAGGCCTCGCGGTCAGTCGCGTAGGTGCGCAATGCCACTTCGAAGGTGACGTCCTCGGGCGCGTCGGAGTCGTTGGCGAAGGTGATGCTGACCGGGCTCGAGATCGACCCCGACGGCGCACTTTGGCCGTAATAGGCGGTTCCGAGGAAGTCCTCGACCGAGTTGCCGTCGCCGCCGTCCGTCTGCTGCCAGAAGCGAAGGTCGATGAGGGCATAAGTCACCGCGCCCGGGTTGGTGTCGCTCCAGTCGATGGTGGCGATTCCGGAGAACGTGACCTGCGATTGCGCTCCCAGGACAAGTTTCGGAAACGCGTTCGACGGGCCGAGCACGAGGGCCGTGCCCCATCCGATGGCATAGCCGCCGCCCCCCGTGGCACTGGCCGTGATCACGGCGCCGTCGCCGAACGGGTCGCCCGAGAAGGCTCCCGAACCGGCCGAGCCGGCCACGTCCACCCTGGCCGTGACCGGCCCGAAGGGCGAGTCCCCCTGCTGCTGGCCGAGCTGGTCGTTCCCGGATTGCACTTCCAGGTAGACGCCGCTGCGCGCCGCCGTGTCCAGCACCAGCGACGGTGCGACACCGTCGGACGGGTCGAGGTCCGTCAAGCCGATGTGGAAGTCGGCGAGCGTCGCCGTCGTGGTCGTCTGGGCCTGCGCGAGCCCGCCGGCGCAGGACGCCGCAGTCGCCAACAGGACAAGGGCGGAAGAGGATCGGTTCATGGAGGACTCCTCGTGACGGATCCCCCTCCTCGTGAATGGCAACACTCTACGCCGATTGCCCGCACTCGCCACGTTCCCGGCGCGCCGGCGAGCCGACGCACGCGATCGTCGTCGACCGCACGCTGTGGTTCATCGCCGACGTCGGCTGGGATCGATTCGAGGAGTCGGGCCGGCCCGAGGCGGGCGCATCGGCGTCGCGGGCGGGGCTGCGCGTCATCCCGCTCGGGTCGGATCGGCCTTGAGCGCGGCGGACGCACGCGCCGCGGCCGCAGGTTCGGCCGCCTTGAGCGCCAGCCCGAACAACGGCCGCATCCAGCCGACGCGTCGCACGAGCTCGAAGCTCGCGAAACAGATCGCCGCCGTCGCCGCGACCAGCAGCGGGCCTTCGACCGGCGGGCGCAGGCCCAGCGGCTTCATGAAGTGCGCCAGCAGCACGATCGCGGTCTGGTGGACGATGTAGAACGGGAAGATCGCCTCGGTCAGGTAGCGCCGCGCGCGCGAGTCGACGGGATTCCACTGGCGGGCGAAGCCGAGCGCGGCGACGATCGCGCACCACTGGTCGAGCGCGTAGGCGACGCGATGCAGCTGGCGCAACCCGTCCACCGACTCCAGCAGTTCCCAGTGCGCGTAGCCGCCCTGCACCGCCGCGTAGCCCGCGAACGCCAGCGCGAGCGCGATCCAGCGCTGGCGCCGGATCTCCTCCCACACGCCTGCCTCGCGCGCGAGCAGCACGCCCAGCATGAACACGCTGAAGTACACGGCATGCAGGTACCAGTCGTCGACGAGCGCATGCGTGTCGGGAAAGCGCGTGACCAGAAGCAGGCGGATCGCGCCGAGCCAGGCCACCGGCCACGCGATCAGGCCCGGGCCGCGCAGCAGGCGCGCGAGCGCGGCGCCGCAGCGATCGATGCGTGCCTGCGGCGTGGCGTGCCACACGAGCGCCGCCACCATCGTGTAGCACCACAGGTAGGCGACGAACCACAGATGGTTCCAGGTCGGGATGCGCAGGCAGCCGTCGCGGCAGAAGCCGTCGTATCCCTGGGCGTAGAGCGACATGAAGTGCAGGTAGCCGCCGTGATAGCCCACTGCCTCGGTCACCTCGGCCCAGGACTGCGGCGGCACGATCACCCACAGGCCGAGCGCCAGCGGGATCAGCAGCCGCTGGGTGCGCGAGCGCACGAAGCCCTCGCTCGACTTCCGGTGCAGGAAGGCCGTCGCGCAACCGGAGACGAAGAACAGCAGGCTCAGCCGCCACGGGGAGCTGAGCATCATCAGCGGCTCGATGGTGTGCGACGCGAACGGCGACTTCACGTGCCAGCCCCAGGTCACGTAGTACATGCCGACGTGGAAGAAGATCAGCAGGCCGAAGGCCAGGATGCGGACCCAGTCGAGGTCGGTGCGGCGGTCGGTGGAGGCCATGGCGCGCTGCTTTCGAGTGAGGAAGACCGGATGGTCGCCACGGCGTGCCGCTCGCGCGAGCGGTTTGGGGCGAATCGCATTTCACCTGGGGCGAGCGGCATCGGCGGCGAAACCGCAGCCTGGCCGGCAGGGGTGGATCCTGCGACTGCGCGCAGGATGACCGGCACTTTTTCCGAGGCACGTCATCCTGCGCGGAGCGAAGCGCAGTCGCAGGATCCACCCTGGGCACGCGCTCGTCAGCGCCCCAGCGCCTTCATCCACTCGTCCCGATAGCGCCGCGACAGCCGGATCACCCGCCCCGAGGCCAGGCGCAGCTGCGCGTCGCCGCTGCCCAGCGGCTCGAGCGCCGCGACGCGCAACGGCTGCACGGCGCACGAGCGATGCACGCGCACGAAGCCGGCTGCAGCCGGGTGCGCGAGGAACGCCGCTAGCGTCGTGCGATCGAGCCAGGTCGAGGTGGCCGAATGCAGCTGGACGTAGTTGTCGGCCGCGGCGACGCATTCGATCTCGGCCAGCGGCACGCGTCGCAGCTCGCCGCGATCGGCCACCAGCCAGTGTTCGGCCACCGGCTGCAGCGCGTGCAGCGCGGTGGCCAGGCGCTGGCGCTGCTGCGCGCGCTCGGGCGGCGCGAGGCGATCGCGCAGGCGCGCCACGCACGCGGCCAGGCGCTCGCGCGTGAAGGGCTTGAGCAGGTAGTCGACCGCGTTGAGCTCGAACGCCTGCACGGCGTGCTCGTCGAAGGCCGTGGCGAACGCCACCAGCACGTGGGGCGGCAGCGCGGCCGCCACTGCCAGTCCGCTGCGGCCGGGCATCTGGATGTCCAGCACGACGGCGTCGACCGCCTCGGGCCGCGCCGCCACGAAGGCCAGCGCGGCCTCGCCGTCACTGGCCTCGCCGGCGATGCGCACGCCGGGATCGTCGGCCAGGAAGCGGCGCAGCTTGGCCAGCGCCGGCGCCTCGTCGTCGACCAGCAGCAGGTTCACGCCGCGGTCTCCGCGCGCGCGGGCAGCGTGACGCGCACGCGGGTGCGCTCGCCCTCGCGCGCGAGCGTCACGCGGGCCGCGTCGCCGTGCAGGGTGGCCAGGCGCGCGCGCAGGTTCGCGAGGCCGGTGCCCCCCGCGTGCTCGGCCAGCGGCGCGTCTCCGGAGTCGACGATGTCGATGTGCAAGCGGCCGTCGGCGACGTCCGCGAGCACCTGCACCTCGACACCCGCCGCGCTGCGCGCCACCCCGTGCTTGACGGCGTTCTCCACCGGCGCCATCAGCAGCAGGGTCGGCACGATGCAGCGCGCGGCGCCCTCGCTCACCTCGATGCGCGTGCGCAGCCGCTCGCCGAAGCGCTGGCGCATGATCGACAGGAAGGGCTCGACCCAGCGCAATTCCTGCGCGAGCGGATGTTCGACGACGGCGGCGGCACTCATCGACTGGCGCAGCAGGTCGGCCAGTTCCGACAGGATGCGATCGGCGCGCTCGACATCCTCGTGCATCACCGACGAGATCAGGTTGAGCGTGTTGAACAGGAAGTGCGGCTGCACCTGCTCCTGCAGCCGCGCGAGGCGCGCCTCGACCAGGTGCGCGTTCAGCCGCTCGACCTCCGCGGCCTGGCGCTGCTCGCGCACGAAGGCGCGCCAGCCGAGAGACAGGCCCAGCACCAGCGCGTACGACACCGCGTCCTTCGCGCCTTCGTATCCGAGCACGGACAGCAGGCCGCCGGGCTCGTAGTCCAGGCCCGCCAGGCGGTAGACGGGGTAGCGCGAGCCGAACATCAGCGCCGAGTGGGCCAGCGTGTAGGGAACGAAGCCGGCGAGGTAGCCCGCGACGGCGGTCGCGCGCCCGCGCCCGGGCGCGAGCAGCCAGTCGTTCCAGCGGTAGACCGCCACCGCCAGGAGGGCCGTCGCGAATGCGCCCGACATCTCCCACAGGAACGGCTCCCAGGGATGCCGTCCGCCGGCGCGCACGTAGTGCTGCCACTCGGCCAGCGAGAAGAACAGGCCGACGCCCGCCCAGAAGACCGCGTAGGCGAGCCAGGGCAGGAGGCGCGTGACGGAAGTCATGCCCGCATTGTGACCACGGAAACGGCGCGTGCGCTCCCACTACACTCCCGGCCATGAACAAAGCCGACGCACTGGGCTTCGTGCTGGCGGCGGTCGCGAGACTGATCACCGGCGCGCAAGGCCATTGGAAGGGCGTCCCGCCGAAGGCGGAACAGCGCATCTACTTCGCCAACCACCAGAGCCATCTCGACTGGGTGCTGATCTGGGCCACGCTGCCCGCCGACCTGCGCGCGCAGACGCGTCCCATCGCCGCCGCCGACTACTGGACCAAGACGCCGCTCAAGCACTGGCTCACGCGCGAGGTCTTCCGCGCCGTCTATGTCGACCGCGAGCGCAAGGAGGGCGGGCCCGATCCGCTGGCGCCGCTCGTGGCAGCCCTCGAGCAGGGTGACTCGCTCGTCATCTTCCCGGAGGGCACGCGCAGCAACCTGGGGCTGCCGCAGGATTTCAAGAGCGGCATCTTCCGGCTCGCGAAGCAGTTCCCCCATGTGCAGCTGATCCCGTGCTGGATCGACAACGTGCAGCGCGTGATGCCCAAGGGCGAGGTCGTGCCGGTGCCCATCCTGTGCACCGTCACGTTCGGCGCGCCGTGCAACCTCGGCCCCGATGAAGCCAAGGCGGACTTCCTCGCGCGGGCGCGCGACGCCGTGATCGCGCTGAAGCCGGGGGTCGCGGCATGAAGTTCCTGCAATCGCTCACGGCCACGCAGCAGGTCGGCCTGCTGTTCCTGATCGTCTTCGGCGGGCTGCTGCTCGTGTCGGCCGGCGCGGTGTTCCTCGCGATGCGCGAGAAGTCGCCGCAGGACGACCACGGCCTGACCAAGTTCGCCGCCGACCTGCGGGCCCTGTGGGTCGGCGCGGTGGTGTTCTGGCTCGCGTGGGTCTCCGGCGCGGCCGGCGCGACGATCCTGTTCGCGGTGTTCTCGTTCCTGGCCCTGCGCGAGTTCGTCACGCTGATGCAGACACGCCGCGCCGACCACCGCAGCCTGATGCTCGCGTTCTTCGTGGTGCTGCCCGCGCAGTACGTGCTGGCGGGCAGCCGCAGCTTCGACCTGTTCACCGTGTTCATCCCGGTCTACGTGTTCCTCGCGATCCCGGTGCTCAGCGCGCTCGGCGGCGACCCGCTGCGCTTTCTCGAGCGCAACGCGAAGATCCAGTGGGGCGTGATGGTGTGCGTGTTCGGCCTGTCGCACGCGCCGGCGCTGCTGCTGCTGGATTTCCCGCAGATGCACGACCGCGGCCCCTTCCTCGTGTTCTTCCTGGTGATCGTGACGCTGACCGCGCAGATGCTGGAGACCCTCGCCAGCACGCGACTGCGCCGGCGCCCCGTGGCGCGCCAGATCGACCGCAGCTTCGGCTGGCAGTCGTGGGCCCTGGGCTGCCTGGGGGCGGCCATCGTCGGCGGCCTGCTGTTCTGGATCACGCCGTTCAAGCTGCCGCAGGCGATGGTGATGGCGCTGATCGCCGGCGCGGCCGGCACGCTGGGCGAGTTCGTGATGACGGCGCTCAAGCGCGACGCCGGCGTCAACTACTGGGGCAACACCGGCCAGGTGACGGGCGCGGTGGGCCTGCTCGACCGCGTCGCGCCGCTGTGTTTCGCCGCGCCCGTGTTCTTCCACTCGGTGCGCTGGTACTTCCAGCTCAGGTCATGACCCGCATCCTCGGCATCGACCCCGGACTGCAGACCACCGGCTTCGGCGTGATCGAGGCCGAGGGCGCCACGCTGCGCTACGTGGCCAGCGGCACGATCAGCACGGCCAGGCAGGCCCGGGGCGACCTGCCGGCGCGCATCAAGGTGATCTTCGAGGGCGTGCGCGAGGTCGTGCAGCGCTACGCGCCCGAGCAGGCCTCGATGGAGATCGTGTTCGTCAACGTCAACCCGCAGAGCACGCTGCTGCTGGGCCAGGCGCGCGGGGCGGCGCTGGCGGCGCTGGTGTCGGCGGGGCTGCCCGTGTCGGAGTACACCGCCACGCAGATGAAGAAGGGCGTGGTCGGCCACGGCCAGGCCAAGAAGGAGCAGATCCAGCAGATGGTCGCCCGCCTGCTGGCCCTGCCCGGCCTGCCCGGCAAGGACGCCTCCGACGCGCTGGGCCTGGCGATCACGCACGCCCACGCGGGCACGACGATGGCTGCGCTGGCCGCCGGCACCACGCTCGCGCGGCGCCAGCATGCCCAGTACCGCGGCGGTCGGACATACTGACCCCCGTATCGCGCGGACCGCGGCGCCTCGCACGGGAGGACAATGCGGGCAGGCCGACGTTCGCGCCGCCACCGACCTCCATCGCTTTCCCACGAAACCCCATGGCCGACGCCACTCCCTACTTCGGAATCGCCCCCTTCGTGCTGGGCATGACCCGCGAGCTCGCGCGCGCGGCCGCCGGCAAGCCCGACTCCGTCGAAACCACGCGCGACGACGAGGGCGCCGCGGTCGAGACCTGGTTCTACGACGGCGGCGAGATCGAGCTCGAGTTCGACCCCGCGCCCGAGGCCAAGCTCGAATCGATCACCGCCTGGTCGGACAAGACCACCGTCAACGGCGTGGCCATCATCGGCTGCGAGCTCGGCGACCTGCAGCGGCTCGCGAAGCAGGCCGACATCCACGACCTCGAGCTGACCGACGATTTCGCCGACTCCGGCCAGTGCTGGCAGAGCGAGCAGCACGGCCTGATGTTCTGGGCCGCCAAGGGCAAGGTCGTCAACATGACGATCTTCCCGCGCTTCGACGACAGCGGCGAGGAGCCGCAGTGGCCGGAATGAGCGCCGGCGGCATGCGGTAGAGTCGCCGGCGTGTCGCACGCCTCCACCCGCACCGACTTCGCCTGCCGCAATTGCGGCACGCAGGCACCCCTGAAGTTCTGCCCCGAGTGCGGGCAGGAGACGACGCTGCATCCGCCCACGCTGGGCGAGTTCGTGCACGAGTTCGTCGGGCACTACGTCGCGCTGGAGGGCACGCTCTGGCGCACGCTCGGGCTGCTGCTGTGCCGGCCCGGCCGCCTCACTCGCGAATACCTCGACGGCCGGCGCCGGCGCTACGTCCTGCCGCTGCGGCTGTACCTGACCGCCAGCTTCGTGTTCTTCCTGGTGCTCAAGCTCGTGGCGGCCGGCGTGCACCCCGAAATGGACGTCAAGGTCGACGGCCGCAAGGTGCCCGTCGCCGAGTACGAGGCGGGCATCGCGTCGGCTGCCGCCGCGGCGTCGTCCGCAGCCTCGGGCGCGGCGCGGCCGAAGTTCGAGCCGATGCAGGTCGGCGCATGCGGCGGGCCCGGCCAGCACGCCTGCGGCCGTGTGGAGGCGGTGTTCAATGAATCGCTCAAGCGACTGCAGGAGCATCCGCAGGAGGAGATGGAACGCACGCGCGACCATTTCCTGCACTGGGCGCCGTACGCGATCTTCTTCCTGCTGCCGGCGTTCGCGGGAATCGTGATGCTGGCCTACCGCGGCCGCCGCATGACCTACGGCGAGCACTTCGTGTTCAGCCTGCACCTGCACGCGTTCTGGTTCCTCGCCGGGCTCGTGCTGATCGCCTTGCCGGACGGCGTCTCCGACCTCGGGCAGTTGGCCGTGGTGGCCTACGGCATATGGGCCATGCGCGAGACCTACGGCGGCCGCTGGTGGCCGACCGTGCTGCGCTCGCTGCTGGTCATCGCGCTCTACGGCATCGTGCTGACCGCCGCGATCGTCGTGCTGGGCGTCGCGGTGGTGTACGCCGGCTGAGCGCCCCCCTTCCTCTTTCGGCGACTCGCACCGAATCCGACTTGCGTTCATTTCATGTGTCAGATATTATTGACACGTGAAATCGAAGACCGCGATACCTGATGGCGACCACCTGCTCGCGATGCTGGCGGCGCTGTCCAGCCCGCACCGGCTGCGCGTCATCGCAGCGCTGCACTCGGGCGGGCGCAACTACGTCAGCCAGATGGCGCGCGAGCTGGGGCTGAGCCGGCCGCTCCTGCACCTGCACCTGCAGAAGCTGGAGGAGGCCGGCCTGGTCACCAGCCGGCTGGAGCTGTCGGCCGACGGCAAGGCGCTGAACTTCTTCGAGGTCACCGATTTCCTGCTCGAACTGTCCCCGGCCGCGATCGCGCAGGCCGCCGCGTCCCTGACCAACTCCAACGATTCCTAGAGGTGCCCATGTCAGAAAGCGTCTATTTCCTCACCCTCGGCCTGCCGTTGGCCACGATCCTCGTCGTGTTCGGCATGCGCTACCGCGCGCTCGTGCTGCAGGCGCGGGCCCAGGCGGCCGGCAACCCGGCCAACGCCGCGGCGCTGGAGAAGATCGCGGCCACGCTGGCCGACGTGCAGGCCCGGCTCGCCGGCATCGAGAAGATCCTGAAGGCGGTGGAATGATGCGCACCCGGCCCGCACCCGACGATGTCCCCGGCTGGCGCCTGCACCTGCTGCGCGCGATGTACGCGCTGGTCATCGTCGGCCTGGCGTCGGTCGTCTGGCCGCAGTTCTTCGGGCGCACGCAGCCGTGGCCGCTGGCCGCCGGCGTCAAGTCCTGCATGATGGTGTCGTTCTCGCTGCTGTCGGTGCTGGGCCTGCGCTACCCGCTGCAGATGCTGCCGATCCTGCTGTGGGAGCTGCTGTGGAAGCTCGTCTGGTTCGGCGCCATCGCCGCGCCGCTGTGGCTGTCCGGGCGGATGGACGAAGACACGGTGGCCACCGCCATCGAGTGTTCGGTCGTCGTGCTGATCGCGCTCGCCATCCCCTGGGGCTACGTGGTCGATCACTACCTGCGCAAGCCGGGCGAGCGCTGGGGCGCCGCGGCATGAACGAGGAACGCAGGCAGGCGCGCCTGGCCGGGCTGCTGTACTTCCTGGTCGCACTGATCGCGCCCTTCGGCCTGATGGTGGTGCCGGCAAAGCTGCTGGTCCCGGGCGACGCGCAGGCCACTGCGCAGCGCATCGCGGCCAATCCAGGCGTGCTGCACCTGGGCATGGCCACGGAGGTCGTGCACCAGGCGATCGAGGTCTTCATGGTGCTGGTGCTGTACCGGCTGTTCAAGCCGGTGCACCGCATGCTCGCGCGCCAGATGCTCGTGCTCGGGCTGGTCCCGATCCCGATGGTGTTCCTCAACGTGCTGGCCGAAGTGGCGGCCGGCATGTTCGCCGCAGGCCCGTCGTGGCTGCACGCATTCGACCGCGCGCAGCTCGACGCCCTCGCGCTGCTGGCGATGCAGCTGCATGCGCACGGACTGCAGCTGGCGGCGTTCTTCTGGGGGCTGTGGCTGCTGCCGCTGGGCCTGCTGTCGCTGCGCAGCGGCTTCATCCCCAAGGTGTTCGGCTGCTCGGTGATCGCCGCGGCGCTCGGCTACGTGACGGGCGCCACCACCGACCTGCTGCTGCCCGCGCTGCAGTCGACCCTCGCGATGCCGACCTTCGTGCTGGAGCTCGGCGAGCCCGCGATGATCCTGTGGCTGCTGCTGGGCGGCGCCGCGCGCGGACGCGCGCCCGCGCCCGCGGCGGCCTGAGCGCGCGAGGTCAGGACGCCGGCTGGCCCGCCTCCGTCCAGCCGCCGCCCAGCGCGCGGTAGACGGCGATGCGGTTCTGCAGCAGCGCGAGCTTGACCTGCACCAGCGCCTGCTGCGACGCGAACAGCGAGCGCTGCGCGTCGAGCTGGTCCAGCGAACTGGCCACGCCGTTGGTGAACAGCAGGTTCGACAGCTTGAAGCGCGCGGTCTCGGCCTCCGTCTGGGCCCGCTGCGCCGCGAGCTGCTCGACCAGCGTCGCACGGCCGGCCAGCGCGTCGGCGACGTCGCGGAACGCGCTCTGCACGGCCTTCTCGTACTGCGCCGTCGCGATGTCGCGCTGCGCTTCGCTGACGCGCAGGTTGTTGCGGGTGCGGCCGGCGTCGAAGATGGGCAGCGTCACCTGCGGGATGAAGCTCCACGCCGCATGGTCGAACAGGCCGTCCAGCGTCTTGCTGGCGGTGCCGTAGCTGCCGGTCAGCGTGATCGACGGGAAGAATGCCGCGCGCGCCGCGCCGATGTCGGCGTTGGCGGCGATCAGCTGCTGCTCGGCCTGGCGCACGTCGGGGCGGTTCAGCAGCACGTCCGACGGCAGCCCGGCGGGCACGTCGGGCAGCGCCATGTCGTCCCAGGCCGGGGCGGCCGGCAGGTTCGCGGGCAGCGGTCCGCCGACCAGCAGCTCGAGCGCGTTCTGGTCCAGGGCGCGCTGGCGCTGCGCGGCCACGAAGGCGACGCGCGCGCTCTCGACCAGCGACTTGTTCGTCTGCAGGTCGATGCTGGAGGCGACGCCGTTGTCCAAGCGCAGCTGGATCAGCTTGAGCGTCTCGGCACGCGTGTCCAGCGTCTGCCTGGCCACGTCGAGCAGCGCCTGGTCGCCGGCCATCGCGTAGTAGGCGTTGGCCACCGAGGCCACGAGCGAGATCTGCGCCGCCTTGCGCGCCTCCTCGGTGGACGACAGCTGCGCCAGCGCCGCGTCGGTCAGCGAGCGCACGCGGCCCCACAGGTCCAGCTCGTAGCCGGCCACGGCCAGGCCCACGGTGTTGACGGTCTGGAGCCCGGTCTCGCGCGTGCGCGTGCCCTGCAGGTTGATCGTCGGGAACTCGCTCGCGCGGCTCAGGCCGACCTGGGCCCGCGCGACCTCGATGTCGAGGACGGCGACGCGCAGGTCGCGGTTGTTGGCCAGCGCCGCGGCGATCAACCGGGCGAGGCGGGCATCCTGGAAGTACGCCTGCCACGGCTGTGCCGCGGGCGCGACGCCGGAGGCGCCCGCCGGCGCCGACGCGGCGACGGCCGGGAACGTGGCCGCCACCGGTGCGGCGGGGCGCTCGTAGCGCGGCGCCATCGTGTTGCACGCAACCAGGCAGCATGCGAGCGCGGCTGCCGCGGCGGCACGGAGGGGAAGGCTCGTCACGAGAGGTTTCCGCAAGAGGTTGTCGGCCATCGCGCTCACTCCCTGAACGAGCGCGACGAATGCGCGAGGTCGAAGTCGTGCTGGCGCTGGCTGCCCTTGAACATCGAGCGCACCAGCACGAAGAACAGCGGCACGAAGACGACGCCGATCAGCGTGGCCGTGGCCATGCCGCCCATGACGCCGGTGCCGATCGCGCGCTGGCTGGCCGAGCCGGCGCCGCGCGAGATGGCCAGCGGCAGCACGCCCAGCATGAACGCCAGCGAGGTCATGATGATGGGACGGAAGCGCAGCCGGATCGCCTCGAGGGCGGCCTCGACGACGCTCTTGCCCTGCGCCTGCAGGTCCTTCGCGAACTCGATGATCAGCACCGCGTTCTTCGCCGACAGGCCGATGATCGTGATCAGGCCCACCTTGAAGTACACGTCGTTGGCGAAGCCGCGCGACCACGCCCCCAGCAGCGCGCCCAGCACACCGATGGGCACCACCAGCAGCACGGCCATCGGGATCGACCAGCTCTCGTACAGCGCGGCCAGGCACAGGAAGACGGCCAGCAGCGAGAAGCCCAGCAGGATCGGCGCGGTCGAGCCCGACAGCTTCTCCTCGCGCGACTGGCCCGTCCACTCGTAGCCGATGCCCGCGGGCAGCTGCGCGGCGAGCCTCTCCATCTCGGCCATCGCCTCGCCCGTGCTGTGGCCCGGCGACGCGTCGCCGGCGATGCGCATGGCCGGATAGCCGTTGTAGCGGATGCTCTGCACCGGGCCGGTGACCCAGCGCACGCTCGCGAACGACGACAGCGGCACCGGCTGGCCGGTCGCGTTGATCGCGTTCAGCCTGAGCAGGTCGTCGGGCTGCATGCGCGACTGCTGGTCGGCCTGCACCACCACGCGCTGCAGGCGGCCGGCGTTGGGGAAGTCGTTGACGTAGGAGGAGCCGAAGCCGGTGGAGATCGCCGCGTTGACGGCGGCGAAGCCCACGCCCTGGCTGGCCGCCTTCTCGCGATCGACCGTCACCTCCAGCTGCGAGGCATCTTCCAGGCCGTCCGGCCGGATGCCGGCCAGCAGCGGATCCTTGGACGCCATGCCCAGCAGCTGGTTGCGCGCGGCCAGCAGCGCCTCGTGGCCCAGGCCGCCGCGGTCCTGCAGGCGGAAGTTGAAGCCCGACGCGGTGCCGAGCTCGGGGATGGGCGGCGGGCTCAGCGGGAAGATGAACGCGTCGCGCACCTTGGAGAGCGCACCGAACGCGCGCCCGGCGAGCGCCTGCGCGGAATGCTCGGCGCCATGGCGCTCGTCCCAGGGCTTGAGCGGCACGAAGGCCAGCGCCGCGTTCTGGCCCGAGCCGGAGAAGCTGAAGCCCAGCACGCTGACCATGTCCTGCACTTCCGGCTGCTTGAGCATGTAGCCTTCGACCTGCTTCATCACCTCGAGCGTGCGGTTGCGCGTGGCGCCCGGCGGCAGCTGCACGTTGACGATCAGGTAGCCCTGGTCCTCGCCCGGCAGGAACGACGCGGGCAGCTTGACGAAGAACAGCACGACGCCGCCGACGATCACGACGAACAGCATGATCATGACGCGGCGCCCGATGCGGCTCAGCGCGCGGCCGACCATGCTCTCGTAGCCGTGCGACACCTGCTCGAAGTTGCGGTTGAACAACCCGAAGAAGCCGCGCCTGGCGTGGTGGTGGCCGGCCTCGACCGGCTTGAGCAGCATGCCGCACAGCGCGGGCGTCAGCGACAGCGCCATGAAGGCCGAGAAGGCGATCGACGCCACCATCACGGTGGAGAACTGGCGGTAGATGTTGCCCACCGCGCCGCCGAAGAACGCCAGCGGCACGAACACCGAGATCAGCACCACCGTCACGCCGACGATGGCCCCCTGGATCTGGCCCATCGCCTTGCGCGTGGCCTCCAGCGGCGGCAGGCCCTCCGTGCTCATGATGCGCTCGACGTTCTCGACGACCACGATCGCGTCGTCGACCACGATGCCGATCACCAGCACCATGCCGAACATCGTGAGCACGTTGATCGAGTAGCCGAGCGCCAGCAGCACGCCGAAGGTGCCCAGCAGCGCCACCGGCACCACGATGGTCGGGATCAGCGTGTAGCGCCAGTCCTGCAGGAACACGAACATCACGACGAACACGAGCGCGACGGCCTCGAGCAGCGTCTCCACCACCTGGCGGATCGAGATCTTGATGAAGCGCGAGCTGTCGTAGGGGATGCTGTACTTCACGCCTTCGGGGAAGTACTTCGACAGCTGGCCCATGCGGACCTTGATCGCCTCGGCCGTGGCCAGCGCATTGCCCGAGGGCGACAGCTGCACGCCGATGCCGGTGGACGGCTGGCCGTTCAGGCGGGCCGAGGTCGCGTAGTTCTGCGCGCCCAGCTCGAGGCGGGCGACGTCGCGCAGGCGCACCGACGAGCCGTCGGGGTTCGCGCGCAGCACGATGGCGCCGAACTGCTCGATGCTGATGAGCTGGCCCTGCACGATCACGGTGGCCGTGATGCCCTGCGCGCGCACGTTCGGGATGTCGCCGATCGCGCCCGCCGAGACCTGCGCGTTCTGCGCGGCGATCGCGGCGGTGACGTCGGCCATCGACAGCTTGTAGCCCACGAGCTTGGCGGGATCGACCCAGATGCGCATCGCGCGCTCGGTGCCGAACAGCTGCGCCTGGCCCACGCCGGGGATGCGCTGGATCTCCGGCAGCACGTTGCGCGACGCGTAGTCGCCGAGGGCGACCGGGTCGAACGCCGGGTTGTCGGAGGACAGGATCGTGAACAGCAGGAAGTTCGAGCGCGCCTTGTCGACGCGCACGCCCTGCTGCGTGACGGCCGAGGGCAGGCGCGGCGCGGCGCGCGACAGCCGGTTCTGCACGTCCACCTGCGCAAGATCGGGACTGGTGCCCGGCTCGTAGCTGACGGTGATGCTGCCGGTGCCGTTGGACTGGCTGACCGACTCCATGTAGATCATGCCCGGCGAACCGTTGAGCTCCTGCTCGATCACCGAGATGACG
>Ga0207695_10006068_pt1 | contig 15775 bp, 10 predicted proteins | sample KBSC54metaG_FD_184354 | JGI IMG/M metagenome (GOLD analysis project Ga0207695, IMG submission 184354) | Corn rhizosphere microbial communities from Kellogg Biological Station, Michigan, USA - KBS C5-4 metaG (SPAdes) (version 2) | ecosystem: Host-associated > Plants > Roots > Rhizosphere > Soil... | reverse complement strand
CCAAGGGCAGGTTCAACTCGGCGTAGGCGAAACGACTGCCTTCGTTGCCATCTGCCGTCGGACTGCCCAAGTACAAATACAAGAAATCGTTGTATCTATACCCCGCACCGACGGCGAGTCTCGCATCGCCGCCTGGCAACGAAACCAGCGGGCCCTCCGCATCGATCTCGTACGTGCGACTTTTGTTGCCATAGCTATACGAGCTATTCAAATATATCGCGTCCGTTGCTCTCATCACTCCCACGGCATGGAACTCGGTTTTGTCCTTGCCCACGGCCGCACTGACGTTGATCGTCCAATCATGTGGCAACAGAAAGGTAACGCTCGGAGATACCAGGAAGGTCGTAGTCCCGGTCGGGTACTGGTAATAGGTGGTCAAATACCCATACTCCATTTGCATGTCGCGCTCGGTCCTGAGCGCATCGAGGTGTAGTTCGATGAAATCCCCGACGGACTGATGAATGCTGAAGAGCCCGCTGCGTAAATCCGCCCCTTGGTAGAGGGTCGTCGGGCCGTACATCATTCGCGTATAGTCGCGCTGGTCCGCGTAGATCGGATCGTTGGATTCCTTCTTCCAGGTCGCAATCAATCCACCAGTAGGCCAGGTCGTACCGGCGGTGACGTTGTAATCGTGGGTGGCCAGCCCACCCTCCGTTGCTTTGCCGTAGCGCGCGCCGACAGCCACTCCGTCGAAGTCACGCTTGAGCTTCACATTGATGACACCACCGACCGCATCGGAGCCATAGATGGCTGAGGCGCCGTCGGTCACAATCTCGATTCGATCCACCGCCTCGACCGGAATCGCACTGATATCGACCGCCTGGTCGTTGCTGCCATAGGACATTCGCCGACCATTGAGCAAGGTCAACGTGGCGTCCTGGCCTATACCACGCAAATTCGCCGCGGAACCTCCGCTGGTATTCATGTTTTTGTAACCGCCAGCGTAGGCGCCCGCGGTCACTCCGGGATTCTGTCCGCCAGAGTAATTTTGCGGGATGCTGCGAATCACCTCGCCAAGGTCGGTGAAACCTTCATTCTGGATCTGTTGCGCGTCGATGGTGATCGTTGGAGAAGCCGTAACGCCGCCGCGGATGCGCGTGCCAGTCACCGTTACCGCACTCAGGGTTGTCGGTTCGACACTTTTTTTCGTCTCGGTCGCCTTTTCATTGGCGGGCGTTGTCGAGTTCTTTTGAGGCGATGGCGGCGCCTTGCGTATCACCACGGTATGCCCGGAGTTCACGAGCTCGTAGGTGAGTCCGCTCCCCGCCAGCGCCTTGTCCAGCGCTTGGCCCAGCGTGAAGTGACCGGAAATGGGCGCGGCCGTTTTGCCTTTCAGCAGCGCTGCATCGTAGATGACCTGCACGTCATTGCTCTGGCCGATCGCATTGATCGACTGCGCCAAGCTAGAGGCCGGCAACGCATAGTCATGCACGTTGCCGGGCGCTTGCGCCCAGGCTGTCGCGGCGACGGCACAACCGATCACCGAAGCCAGGCACAGGCGGCGTAGAACGCCGTTTCTTCCACGGTGACCAGCAAACGCGATCATCATTCTTCCCCTCGGTTGACGTGGCATTCGGCACGATTGCCGCGATGACCTTGCTTAGACGCGGGGAAGCGACACCACCCTACCGATGCGAGACGACGATTTCCTTTCCTTCGCTGTGCACCGTCACGGGCAGCACGTAAGGCAACGCGTTGGCGGTCGCGGCGGCGTCGCCCAGACGGAAGCTACCGCTCAGTTGCAGATTGCCGAGCGAAGGGTCGGCAAGGCGCAGCTTGCGCGTGGAATAACGGTCGATTTCCTTGATGGCCTGCGCAAGCGGCGTGGCATTGAATACCAGGAAGCCCCGTGTCCAGCTCGTCGCAATCGCAGTATCGACGTCACGCCTGTTCCAACGTCCTGTGCTCGCCTGCCAACTCATCTGTTGCCCGGGCTGCAATTGCACCTGCGCATCGTTTTTGGCAAGTTCGACCGCCACAGAGCCACGCATCAAGGTCACGATGACACTGTCGCTGTCGGGGCTGCGATCGACTTGGAAGCGTGTACCGAGAACGGTGACACGGTCGGCGCCGACATGCACGACGAACGGGCGCCCATCATGGACGACATCGAACACCGCGCGCCCCTGCAGCAGGCTGACGTTCCTGTGCCACCAACCGAAGCGTGCCTGCAAGCGGGTATGGATGTCCATGTGAACGTGCGATCCATCCGCAAGATTGATCTCGCTGCCATGATCGTCAGTGACGTACAACTTCGGCGAAGAAGCCTGCAAACCGAACACGATCGTCACGGTTGCGATTGCCACCACCACGATTGCCGCCGCGGCTGCATACGCGAACCTGAAACGTCGACGCGCGGGCCTTTGCCGTCGCGGGAACATCGGGACCACCCGATCGTCGGCAGCAACGTGATCGCGCCCGGCTTCGGCATCCGGTTCGAGCGCTTCGCGCGCGTAATCGGAAAGCGTCTCATCCTGCACGAAGGTGCCCATGCGCTCCCACAGCGCCTGTGTCTTGTCCCAAGCGGCAGCGTGCGCGGGCATGGCGTGCAACCAGCGCTCGAAGTCCTCGCGATCACCGCGATCTTCCGCCAGCAGGCGCGAGAACCACGCCTCCGCTTCCTCCCAAGTGCGAGCATCGATGGCCATATTGTCATCGACGCGGTTCAAGCCCGCTCCCCTACCGCACGGCGCAACGCACCCAAGGCCTGCGACATGTATTTCTCGACCATCTTCACCGAGATGCCGCACATCTGCGCAATTTCCGGATAGGTCTTGTGGTGTGCACGACTGAGCATGAACACCCGGCGGCACTTCGGCGACAGGGACTCGAGCGCCTGTCGGGCCAACTGCAAATCCTGCCGCGCCGCCACCATCCGCTCTTGCGATGGCGCATCGCAGGCAAGTTGCACTTCATCCACATCGAGTTGCCCGTCCAGGTGATGACTGCACCGCTGGCGGAACTGGCTTGTCGCGAGATTGGCGGCGATACGGTAGAGCAGCGATCTCCATACCTTGGAAGGCCGCGAACCGCCGTAGCCGTAGCCGAGAAGACGAGCGTAACTTTCCTGGGCGACCTCCTCGGCGTCTGCTTCACTCGCAGTGCGCCGCCGCAGAAAAGCGATCAACGCAAGACGGTGCGCCTTGAAAAAGGTTTCGAAATCCTGCACCGCCTCGCCGACCTCCGGCCATGGACCGGCATCCGGTTCATCCGGGATGAATCGAACGGCTGGCGAGTTGGAGCTCTTCATTGTGCTGCGCAGCAACCCGGACAACGAACCGACTTCAGTCTCGCATCATGCCACGAAGCTCACAAGCAAAAAATGCCGCCATCCTCTTGCGCTGCAACGGTAGGGTGAGAGGGCATGAAAGCGTCGCTTCGTCTAATGCAACTCCGCAAAAGCAGGCATCGAAGCATCCTTTGAAACCCCATGCAGATCGCGCACCGACGCTCGCTCACATGCCCAGGAAATCATTTGTCCGAAAGGCACCGGCCTCACCGCGGGGCCGGACCGCACGAGGTCTGGTTATGTCGGTTCGCCAAACTGGAGACCTCCGATCGATCGAGCGCGCGATCAAACAACTTAAGACGTGCGAGCTTCCCGATGAAGCCGTCTCCGATACTTAACGGAAAAGGGTTCGATGCCGCCCTTTTGTTGTAGCGCGTTTCGCGGGCCAACTTGCCGTCAACGTAGAGGCGCAGGATGTTGCCATCGTAGGTAACGGCGACGTGATGCCAGCCGGGAGCGAGCTTCTGCTCGACCATCGCTCCGGCCGTGTCCTCCGGGGCTTCACCGCGATAAAGATAGTCTTCGCCGGCATTCACGAACCCCGACACGCTTCCCGACGCCGACATCCCGATGCCGTAGGAATCCCCCTTGCTCAGGACGTTCGAGCCCGAGTAAGCCAGAACGCCATTTTCCTGCCTCGTCGGACGGCCTTCTTTTTTTACGTAATGAAGCCGGTTCACGTCGTAATAGGCCTTGCCTCCAACGATACTCAACATCTTGTATCCCGTCAGATGGTCATCGCCGTCTCCACCAATATGGCGTTCTTGAACCCAGTGGTCGCCATTCAGATCCGCACTGGCGGTCCAAAACGAGAAGCCCATTCGTCCAAGTTTCTTCATCAGGGCCATGGGCTGTTGCATGGCCGAAAACGCATAATGGACCTTGTCGCCCACGACTTGCACACCTGCAGGTATCGAATTACCTATGCCGAATGTCCTCTGGCGCTCCTGGAAACCAGAACCGTCCGTCGCCACCCTTCCAGTCCACAGGTGGACGCTTTTATTCGGATCACCCTTCGAATAGGAGAAATAAATGGTGTCCTTGTTCACTGTGAGCTGGGCGATGATCCACCATCCGCCACCATGCATGCGGCGTATTTCGTGCCATCCGGATCCATCGAGGTTCGCAGAGGCAATGACCACGTCGTACACATGTTTCTTGGGCGTATCGACGGGGAAAATGTAATAAATCTTGTCACCCGATACCTTGAAGCTCGGAATGATCCCGCCGCTTGTCGTTTGCTGGCGTGCCTTCCAGGCGGAACCGTCGAGGTTGGATGTCGCGGTCCACAGTTGCCACTTTCCGGCCTTGTCCTTCATCGGGAAGGCGTAGTAGACCTTGCCTCCAACAACCTGGATATTGCGGGTCTGCTCAGTATCGTAACGTCCCTTAGTAAAGGTCCTCTGGGTCGCCAGCCAATCCTTGCCATCCGTCCCGCTCGTTCCCGTATAGATCTGCCAGGCGCCATCGGCGGAGTTTCCGAAATACTGGAAATACATGCGGTCCCCCACCACCTGCAGCTTGGGTTCGAGACCGGTCAGTGGCGGCTCGGTTCGCTTCTTGTCGTTCCAGGTTCCCAGATTGGCATCGGCAATCCCCGACCAGATGGCGGAGCCCCAATAAAGCTTGCCTTTTTTGGGCTGGTCATAGGTATCCACGACCGGGTCCGAATTCGTCACGAAATAAATACGGTCGCCGACGACCTGGAAGTTCGGGCTTCTCATGCCGGCCAGCTCCATGGTTCGATATCGGGCGCCAGACCCGTTCACCCAGGCCGCGGCCGAAAAGGCGTGATTGAAATTCAGGAGATCATCCGATTTCACCGAAATGCGGCTCTTTCCATCAAATTCTGCGGCGCATCCAAATGGCGAGTCGACCTGTCCGACCTTTCCCACGATGACACTCTTTCGAACGTGGGAAATAGCGCCTTCCCCCAATTTATTTATATTCCTGAAGTCGAACGATGCAACCGGTTGCATTTCATCGGTCGAGTTCTCCTCCGGGTGCGCAACACCTACTACGGGGTAGCTTCCAATCGACATCAAAACAAAAGCCGTCACGAACAAGCGGAAGTGGATCGATAGTGTTTGCATTGCCAAACCCTCTTTTAGTAATGCGACCAGTTCAGGGCTACAGCATCCTCAGGGAGAGCGCTCGACCCCAGCAGCCTTCATCACGCGCCAGTGCTTGTACTCTTTACGCTTTGCCGGGTCGGGGTCTTCGTATCCCTGCAGCCAGAAGCGGAACCAATCGATGTTGCGCTCGTACGCGGCGAGCTTGTGCCGGGGCTGGAACTTCTGATGCGGCTCATTGGGGAAAACGTATAGGTCAGCGCGATGTTCGCGAATCAGCGGAATCGCGTAGTCGAGCGCCACCACATATTCCTGTTCCGGCATCTGCATCAGGATCGGCGCTTTGATCTTGTCCAGATTGGCGACGGGAGAAAGGAGCCGCCAACGCTCGGAGGTTTCATCCAGTGCGCCCAACTGCCAGAACTCTTTCAACGGCTTGAAAAAGCCATCGCCTTTCATGCTCCCGAACAAATAATAGTTGCGGGACATCACGGGCGAAGTGACCGACGCGGCAGCGAGCAGATCGGATTTCATCACCGTCCACAAGGTGACTTCGGTGCCGAAGCTGAGGCCGCCCATGCCGACCTTGGTCCGGTCGATCTCCCCCTTGGATGCCAAGAGGTCAATGACGCTCTTGACCGCCGAAAGCCCCCGTCCGTACCGCTCAGCCGCATCAAGACGGTAAGGTGCCTGGTTGATGCACAGGGCCGAAATCCCGTCCTCGGCCAGCGAGGCAAAAGGCCATTCATCGCCCAATCCGCCGCGCAGGAAGCCCCGGCAGTCGTAATAGTTCACGAACAGCGGAGAGGGACCGTCGCCCGTGCGCCGCGCCGGAAAGAACTGGCCGGTAAATTCCTGGCCTTTCGCATCCGTCCAGCGCAGCAACCGCGACGGCGTCGTCTTCGCCATATCCAGTGCCAAGGCCGCGTTCGGGTCGAACAGCACCTGCCGCTCACCCGTCGTCAGGTCAACCCTTTCCAGCCGAGGTGGCCGGCTCGCCTCAGCGGTCACGCACACCAAGGCCCCGGATGACACCCCACAGCCACCAGACTGATAGCGGCCACCGCCATTGAGCATGCCGACGGATTGCGTCACCGGATACACGGCGTCAGTCTGGACATTCCATCGGTAAATCGATTGTGCCTGCCCTTCGTGCCGGTCCGTCACGGTGAACAGCACCTCGTCGCTGTGCGGTCGCCACTGGATGCTGCTGATCGCCTTGTCCGTGCACAACTCGACCTGGCACTTGATCGTTCGGGACGAGCCTACTTTGGGCAGCATGGCGAGTTGCACATCGGGTTCTCTCTCAAGACCCTTTCCGTTACCAGTCCGTGTCAGCAGCGCCATACGGCCTGTATCGGCATCGACCGCCACCTTCCAAGGCGTTGACGACTCAAGGGTGCGCATGCCAAGAGCCTTGCGCATATCGTTGGACAGATCCGATGCTGTTGGCGGCTGGGGCGGGCGCTCGGAGGAAGGCAGATTCCGCGCCTTTCCGGTCTCCAGATTGACGGCTTTCCACTGATCGAGTACGCCTGTCAGCAGCTGAACGCGCTCCCACGAGGGGGCACCCGAGCGAAAACGCTGTGTTTCCAACCGACCATCGATATTGCCGGAGCGGAAGAGGCCACCCTGGCCGACGGGCACGGTATCGTCGATATGGATGCCTTGATCGTATTCGGCCTGCTCGGCTGCGATTACCGCATCACGTGTGGCACCTACGCTGTACTTCAGGGTCTTGCCGTCGGCACTCAACGCAAAATCGCGAACATCCGCCGGGTCGTGCGTCACGCGTTCTGCACCAGATCCGTCAATGGCCGCACGCCACACGGCCAACTGGCCATCCACCAAAGCACGGTAGTAAATCCAGCGTCCATCGGGCGACCAGACGGCATGGCCCGGTACCGAACCTCCGGCACTATCGTGCAGCAGTACACCGCCGTCCGCGACCCGGCGGGGAGGCGACTTGCCATCCGTGGCTTGCACGTACCAGAAGACATCGAAGGTATTGCGCACGACCGACGCCTGCTCGAGCCTGAAGGCGACACTGCCTCCGTCCGGTGAAATGACGGAACCAGTAAGATCAGCGACCTCCAGAAGCCGGCGTGGCGAGATCGTTCCCGCGTGCACGGAACCGGCGAAGACAAGCAGTACGCCTGCAGATATCACAATCTTCTTGACGAACGGGATCATTAGGCTCTCCTTGAATCGCGACGATTCAACCGCGCATGCGATCGCTCATGCGTGTGGCGTTTTCACATGGGAGGGGCAACGCTCGATTGCGCGGCGAACCTACCAGCGCTTGGAAATCGAGAAACTCAGGAAGCGACCGACCGCCGAATAGTTGGTCGAGTCGTAGGGAGCGTTCTCGAAGGACGTCACCACGTGAAGCGGAGGTTCCCTGTTGAACAGGTTCTGTGCCGAGGCTTCGAATGCCATGTTGGCGAAGAGGCCGTCCTCCGCGTCCGTGTCGTAACGCAGCGTCAAATCGAGCGTGGTGAACGAACCGCCCTTGGTGCCGTCCGCGAGATTCGTCACGCCGCTCTTGTAGTTGCCGAAGAGGGCCGCCGTGAGCCCGTCGCGGACCCAAACCGCGCCCGCTCGGCCGCTGACTCTCGCCGGATAAAACAAGATGCCCGAGGCGTCGGAAAAAACCGAGGTCGAGGTGAGAGCCCGTTCGCTATCCAGCCAGCTGATCGCGCCGCGAAGTGTCAGTCTGCTCTTCGCCAGATCGAATCGATACGAGCCCGACAGGTCGATACCTTTCACCTGTTGCCGCGAAGCATTGACGAAACGATTGTCGACGATCGCCACAAGCTTGTCGGGATCGTAAGGCGAGCCCGTGTAGTTGGTGAACTCGGTAGTGGCCAGCGCATCAGCCTTTTCCCCGGCTGTCGGATCATGCGTGACGAAGTCAACGTAGATCGGGTTTGCCAGCAGACCACTGACATCGGTAATCGGCTGAATGATGCGGTCGGTGTAGTCGATATGGAACGCGGTAAGCTCCGTCTCCAATCGAGGCAAGGCTTCCGGATGAAATGCGATCGAGGCGCTCCACGTCTTTGCCCGCTCCGGCGTCAGGGCGAGATTGCCCCCGTTGAGGTACAGCACCGTCGCATCGGGCGCATAGCCGCTACCCCCGAAAACCGCCACCGGATAGAGGTAACTGAACTGCTCGATGTAGCCTTGGAAAAGCGTGGGTTCCTTGAACGACTTGCCCCAGGACCCCTTCAAGGTCCAATCAGCGCCGGGCGAATAGATCACTCCCATTTTTGGCGTGGTCACCCGGCCATAGCTGTCGTAGTCTTCGGTACGGATCGCACCGGTCAATTCAAGACGATGGATTCCAGCCAGGCCCTGGCCTGGACTCACCAGCGGCAGATTCAACTCGGCATAGGCAAAGCGGCTGCCTTCCTCGCCATCTGCGACCGGGCTGCCGATATACAAATATCGGAAATCGTTGTGCCTGTACCCCGCGCCGACGGCGAGTCTCGCATTGCCACCTGGCAACGAAAACAGCGGGCCCTCGGCATCGGCTTCGTACGTGCGACTTCTGTTGCCATAGCTGAACGAGCGATTCAAAGCGAGCGCGCCCGTTGCTCTTGTCACCCCCACGGCATGGAACTCGGTCTTGTCCCTCCCTGCGGCCCCACCGACATTGATCGTCCAGTCGTGCGGCAACAAGAAGGTCAAGCTGGGGGACACGAGGAAGGTCGTCGTCTCGGTCGGGTAGTGGTAATAAGACGCTGAACGCCCAACCTCCTTTTGCATGCCGCGCTCGGTCCTGAGCGCATCGAGGTGCAGTTCGACGGAGTCGCCGACGGACTGATGCATGCTGAACAATCCACTGCGCAAATCCGCCCGCTGGTAGAGGGTCGTCGGGCCGTACATCGCCCGTGAATAGTCGCGCTGGTCTGCGTAGATCGGATCGTTGGATTCTTTCTTCCAGGTCGCAATAAAGCCGCCCGTGGACCAGGTCGTTCCGGCGGTGGCGTTGTATTCGTGAGTGGTCAGCCCGCCCTCCGTCGCCTTGCCATAGCGCGTTCCCATGGCCACTCCGTCGAAATCGCGCTTGAGCATCACATTGATGACGCCACCGACCGCATCGGAGCCATAGATGGCGGACGCACCGTCGGTCACGACCTCGATTCGATCCACAGCCTCGACCGGAATCGCACTGATGTCGACCGCCTGGTCGTAGCCCCCATAGGACATGCGCCGACCATTGAGCAAGGTCAACGTGGCGTCCTGGCCTATGCCACGCAAATTGGCTGCGGAGCCCCCGGTAATGTTCGCGTTATAGAAGCCGCCAGCTCCGGCATCGGTGGTCACCCCAGGGTTCTGGCCACCATTGAAGTTCTGTGGAATGCTGCGAATCACCTCACCTAGATCCGTGAAACCCTCGTCCTGGATCTGCTGTGCGCCAATCGTGATCGTCGGCGATGCCGTAACACCGCCGCGAATGCGCGTGCCGGTGACGCTGACAGCATCCAACTGTGTCACTTTCTGCGCAGCACCAGATGACGATGCCTTGGATTTCGATGCCGGCTTTTGATTGGCGTTAGCTGGCTGCGGCGGCGGCGCCTTCTCGAGCGCATAGGTTTGGCCATTGACGCGCTTCCATGCGAGTCCCGTCCCGGCGAGCAACTGCGTCAATGCCTGCTCGGCGCCGTATTGACCCGAGATGCCCTTGGCCTGCTTGCCGGCCACCAGATCGGGCGCAAATACCACTTGCCTGTCGCTTTGCGCACCCCACGCGCCGAGTGCGCTGGACAGCGAACCCGCGGGAATGTCGTACTGACGAATCGATTCGCTCGATACGGTGGACTGCGCATGTGCGGCGGGCACCGTGGCATACAGCGCCAAGCACAGTGCCGCGCACAAGACGTTCCTGACGAGCCCCATCCGATGCTGATTGCCCACTGTGCTCATGCACCCCCTCCTCTGTAGGCGAGCGCCGCAGCAGCGCTCTCTTGCATGGGGTAACAATCGAACGTCGCGCAACCCTACCTGCGCGAAATCACAGGCGGAAACTCAGCGAGGCATTAACACGATTTCGTGTGCGTCGTTGCGGGCCACGCGCACCGGGAATACGGCGGAGAGCGCCGCGGCGATCGCGGCATTGTCGCCAGCGCGGAAGCTGCCACCCACCGGCATCTCGGCCAGTTTCGGATCGCCCAGGCGCAGCTTGACCGTGGAATAGCGATTGGCGTCGGCGATCGCTTGGGCCAGCGGCATGCCGTTGAAATCCAGGCGACCACGTAGCCAAGCGGTGACGGCGGTCGGATCCACCTTGCGCACGCTGATGCCTGCGACGCGTGCGCCATAGCGTGCCTGTTCGCCCGGCGTCAGTTGCTTGCGTTCGTCCTGAGCGGCGATCTCCACACGCCCCTGCAGCAAGGTGACGATGGCAGTGCCGCTGTCGTCGCGTATCGCGAACTTGGTACCGAGGTCGGTGACGCTGCCGTCACCAGCGGTAACGACAAAGGGATGCGCCGTGTCATGCACGACATCGAACATGGCTTCGCCGTGTTGCAGGACGACTTTGCGCTGGCCATGACCGTAACGCACCTGCAACGCGGTTTCGGTGTTGAGGGTGACGCGTGTGCCGTCAGGCAGTTGCTCGGTGCGCTGCTCGCCCAGCGTGGTGCTGTACGTCACCGGCGGTGGGGACAGCAGCCGCGGCAGCAATTCGATGCCGCCGACCACAACAGCGGCCACGATACACGCCGCTGCAAGCAACGGCCCCCAAAGCCGACCAGCAGGGATGTGCCGCCGTCGCGGTGCCGTGGCAGCCATTGCCGCGGCGGTCATCTCTCGCATGCGCTCGGAACTTTGCAATTGCTTCCACTGGTTCCAGGCGTGTTCGGTTTCGGCGTAGGCGCGCGCGTGCGATTCACTGCGATCGCGCCATTCCTCGAAGGAGACCTCTTCGTTTTGCGTGCACGCGCCGTCGCGGCGCCTGGCGAACCAGGCTGCGGCTTCTTCACGGATGGTGTCGTGCATGGAATCCATATCGGTGCCAACACTCAAGTGTCGAAATTCCCCACCCGCGCGCGACACGCAACAATGGCCTTGGCGAGGTGTTTTTCGACCATCTTCACGGAAATACCGCAGCGCTGCGCCACTTTGGCATTGCTCAACCCTTCGATGCGGCTGAGCAGGAATACCGTGCGGCATTTGGGCGGCAACGCGACGATCGCCGTCTCCAGCGCCTCCAGATCGAGCGCGGCCTGCAGATGGCGTTCAGGGCCGGGCGCTTCGGACGACACCTCCAGTTCGGTGAAGTCGGTCGATTGTTCGATCTGGCGCAACGCGCTCCAACGCCAGTGGTTCTTCAACACGTTGCGCGCAATGGTGAACAGCAGGCCGCGCAACGATGCGACCGTATCGAGCCGGTAATGCATCAGCCGGCTCCAGGATTCCTGCGCCAAGTCGGCGGCATCCTGCGGCCGCGTGACGCGACCGCGGAAGAAATTGAGCAGCTCCGTCTGGTGCTCCCGCACGAAGGCATCAACGTTGCCGTCGCTCGACGGCAGCGTTTCCGCTTTCCTGCATTCAGCCGGAAGATTTCAACACGCCGTGACCCGCCTGCTGCCCTACACCTGCAATGTGCCCCTGCACTGAAGCGGGTGTCAATCATTTGCCATGCAAAATTCGGCTGAAAATCGCGATTTACGCCAGCAGGCAAAAACGACTGCCCCCCACGAACACAGGGTGCAACGTTAGACAAACACGCGAGCGCCCGCCAACCCTACCTTCTGAAACTAATCGAAACTGAGGGTGCCGTAAATCGGCCTTTCACCACCCCTCCGCAAGCGCTTCCAGCGGGGCGCCACACAAGTGACGGGCCTACCCATCCCTCGACAGAGGAGGGCAATGCTTGCTGCAAGGATCAGGGATACCTGTTTGGTTGGCGAAGCGTTGGCCTGTGTCCCCGCCTTCAGGTAGTGATCAAACCACGTGATGATCCTCGACCACTGGTCGCGAATCGCGGAGGCAGATTGCGCGACATGGCCCTGTCCCCAGTAGTGCACCAGCGCGGTTGTCTTGCCGGCGCGAACCATCGCGTTGTACATGCGCACTGCGCCGGAAAGGCCGGTGGTGGCCATGTCCAGATCGCCATGCAGGAACAATAATGGCGAACGGATGTTCTGGACATCGAAGATGGGACTATTGCGACGGTACACATCGGCCGCTTCCCAGAATGGCTTCTGCAGCTGGATTTGGCCGTTCTCGATCATCTTGATCTCTGGATTGTAGATATCATCGTTGTTGCTCGGCATGTGGTCGATCGAAACCATGCCGTAACCGAACATCCAGTCGTAGATGCCTGCCGTGGCAATGCCAGCGCGAAACCGGTCCGATCGCTTCGCCGCCTTGCCTTAGCGAGGCGATACGGTTGCTGGTGCCGTCGTAGGTATAAGTGGTGGTGAAGACGCTCGAGTCGCCAACATTGATTGGCCTGTCGCACCTGCGGAGAGTTGCTGCGCTCGTTGACGAATAGCCCGACGGTCAATTGATCCAGTTCGAGCTTGCGGGGTGGGCTACCGTGGGCTCGATTTGGGCCGCGTGTGGGCCATGAGAAGCAATCGAAGTTCGTTGATCTCAGTGACTCCTGACGCGGCGATCGACAGGGTTGCCGGAAACTGGTTTGAGGGCTTCCAGGAAACCCGCGACAGACAAGCACTTGGCGCACGTAGCTTGCGTGTTTTGGACGCGACTCTTATACTGGGCGTTCCCTGTTGCGGGGTGGAGCAGTCTGGCAGCTCGTCGGGCTCATAACCCGAAGGTCGCAGGTTCAAATCCTGCCCCCGCTACCACCGAGATCGACACTGACGGCGTGATCCTCGCAAGGATCGCGCCGTTTTTGTTCGTGCACACAATTGGAATGCGCATATCGATGCGCGCCCCGGCTGATACAATCTCCGCGCCGCGTTACCGGGAATGCGCCGTGTTCCACCTACGTCAACGCGCGGCGTCGTCGGTTCCTTTCGATGCCCACGGTCTTGCCTCCACGATCGCGTGGGTGCGCCCGTGCGCGGCGCTGGGGCAACTCCTGGCGATCGTCGTCGCCGTCGGCTGGCTGCACGTCGCGTTGCCTGTGGCCCCATTGCTGGCTGGCATCGCGGTCTTGGCACTGGCAACACCACTCGCATTCTGGCGCTTGCGCCACGGCCGCCCGGTCGGCGAAGTCGAGGCGGTCGGCCACGTCACGTTCGACCTGTTGTTGCTCGGCTGGGCCTTGTACTTCACGGGCGGCGCCAGCAACCCGTTCATCACGCTGCTGCTGGTGCCGGTGGCGCTGGCCGCCGCGGCGCTGTCCGCGCGCGGCACCGCCACGGTGGTCGCGCTGGCCGCCGCCGTCTACGCGACGCTGATCGTCCGATACGTGCCCCTCCCGGACATGCCGATGCACGGCGGCAACGGATTCCGGCTGCACCTGACCGGCATGGCGATCAACTTTTCGATTGCGGTGTTGCTGCTCGCCGTGTTCATCAACCGGATGACCGCCTCGCTGCGCGCGCAACGCGACGCGACGCAACGCCTGCGCGAGCGGCTGTTGCGCGACGAGGGCATTCTTGCCATCGCGACGCAAGCCGCCGAGGCCGCGCACGAACTCAACACCCCGCTCTCGACGGTGCGAACGCTGTTGCCCGAGCTCGAAGCCGGCCGCGCGGACGACGCGGCGTTGCGCGAAGACGTCCGGATCATGGTGGGCGAAGTCGAGCGTTGCCGCGACATCCTGCGCAACATGGTCGACTATGGACGGCAGCAACTCTCGAATGTGGCGCGGATCAGCACACTGGGTGAATACGTCGGCGCCAATGTCGATCGTTTTCGCTTGTTGTGCCCCGAAGCCGAGGTGACGGTTCGCGTCGCCGCGTCCGAACAAGCCATCGAAGTGCAGCCCGGTCTGGAACACGCACTGCTCAACCTGATGCAGAACGCCTTCGATGCCTCCGCGCGGAACGCTTTGCGGTTGGTGACGCTGGAGGTCGACGTGCGTGACGGTCGCGTCGAGTTCGTGATCGGTGACCGCGGTGATGGCTTCGACGACGGCCATTTTGATGGCATGCCGGTCGCCAGCAGCAAAGCGAACGGTCTCGGCATGGGTCTCGCGCTGGCGCGGTCCACCATCGAACGCATGCGTGGCGATCTCGAAACCCATCGCGCAGCCGACGGTACCCGCATCACCGTGCGATTGCCGCTCCCGAACGGAATTGCCCGATGACGGCGCCGGAACCACGCGGCGGTTTGCTGCTCGTGGAGGACGACGCGGTGTTCGCGGGCGTGCTGTCGCGCGCCCTGCAGCGGCGCGGCTTCGAAGTGGTCTGCACCGCAACCGCGGCGGACGCCCTGCAGCGCGCCCGCGAAGTGCAGCCACGTTATGCCGTGGTCGATCTCAAGCTCGGCGAAGACAGCGGCCTCGCACTGATTCCCGCCTTGCTGACCGAAGTCCCGCCGCTGCGCGTGCTGCTGCTGACCGGTTACGCCTCGATCGCGACCGCGGTGGAAGCGATCAAGCGCGGCGCGCACGACTACCTCGCCAAACCAGTGGACGCCGACACCGTGATGCGCGCGCTGCTCGCGGACGAGGCGGCGCCGGAACCGATCGACGCACCGGAAACGATGCTGCCGTTGCGCCGGCTGGAATGGGAACACATCCAGCGCACCCTGCACGAATGCCGCGGCAACATCTCGGAAACCGCGCGCCGGCTCGGCATGCATCGGCGCACCCTGCAGCGCAAGCTGGAGAAACACCCGGTACGCGAGCGGCCCTGTCACTGATCGCTGCGACAATTTGCCGCGTTGTCGCACGCGATGTCGGACTTATCCTGAGAACATCTTTTTCGCCGGGAGCCCGAGTTGGCACGCGTGACGTCGTGGTTGCTGTGTGCGCTCGCAGTGCCCGGCACGCCTGTTTTTGCCGCACCTCCATTGCCTGGCCAGTCTATCCAGGCAGCGATCGTCGCACCGCAACGGCGCGACGATGCACCCATCAAGGCACCGACACCGGCGGTGCCACCGGATCACACCACCACGCTGGCGACCGTCGAGGTGCGCGGCACGCGTGCCGAATCCATCCTCGCGGTGCAGGCGCAGGTGCCCGGCAGCATTTACGCCGTGGACGGACAGACCTTGCACGAACGCGCGGTCAACAACCTGGCCGACGCGCTCCGCTACGTGCCGGGCGTGATGGCCCGGAGCAACGCGGGTGGCGACGACATGGTGCTATCCATTCGCGGTTCCAACCTGAACTCGCTGTCGTACGACAACAGCGGCGTCGCGCTGTTCCAGGACGGTCTGCCGGTCACCACCGCCGACGGCAACAACCACAACCGCATGATCGATCCGCTGATGGCCCGCGACGTGATCGTGGCCAACGGCATCAACGCCCTGACCTATGGCG
>Ga0207695_10006065_pt1 | contig 15775 bp, 14 predicted proteins | sample KBSC54metaG_FD_184354 | JGI IMG/M metagenome (GOLD analysis project Ga0207695, IMG submission 184354) | Corn rhizosphere microbial communities from Kellogg Biological Station, Michigan, USA - KBS C5-4 metaG (SPAdes) (version 2) | ecosystem: Host-associated > Plants > Roots > Rhizosphere > Soil... | reverse complement strand
TGAATGGCCACCACCGTAGTGCCATAAATCGTTTTTTCCTGATGCATGCCTATGTTATGGGGATTCCCATGACATGTGACAAGGGATGAAGAATAAGAAAAACATCAAGGATTAAGACATTTTTCACTTGTCGCTTCTCCCCTACCCCAAATTATGTTAACCCAATATGGATGTCGCTATTTGACCGTCTGTCTGGAAACACCAAACGTGCCGCTGATATTGCGGCAGCGGGAGGTATCGGCCTGTGGGAATGGGATATTGCAACCGAACGTTTTTGGTTTTCTGATTACGCGAAGCTTTTATTGCATGTAACCGGCGGAGAGATAAAGCTGGCTGAAGTACAAGCGCGATTATATCCTGAAGACCATAGTGTCTTTGTACGGGCTTTTCAAAATATTGCTGAATCCGCAGAATCTTTCGAAGTCATGGCCCGCGCGCAATCCAAAGGTGATAGTTTCCATTGGCTGCGCTGGCGTGGGCAAGTGCGGCAAATGAGCGATGGTTTCCGCCTGACCGGCACCATACAAGACGTACATGAAGAGCGTCTGACACAGCTTGAATTGGAATTCACCCAAGAGATGCTGAATGAGGCCCAGCGCATCGCACGTTTGGGCAGCTGGCAATATGATATTGCCAGCGATCGTATATTTTGGAGCGCGGCAACGTTTCATATTTTCGGCCGCGATATCGCCCTGGGCCCGCCGCAGGGCGACACACAGGCGCGCTATTTTGATGCAGATGATTTTAGGATGTTAAATTCCAAAACGCAAAACGCTATTCAATCAGGCCATCCCTATCAATGTGATTTACATGCTGCCCGCGATGATGGGCATACGATCATTGTGCGCGTTATCGGCCGCCCGATTTTTGATCGCATGGGGCGCGCTTCACTGGTTATTGGCACCATGCAGGATATTACGGATTGGGCAGATTTACAGCAAGCCCAAGCGCGTGCCGAAGAAAAGCAGCGCACGCAAAATCAATTCCTAGCCAACGTCCGGCATGAAATTCATACGCCGATGAATGCCATTTTCGGCATGGCGCAAATGTTGCTGATGACGCCGTTGCCGCCGCAACAAGCTGAACAAGCATGGGTCATTTTAACCGCCGCGCGTGATCTGCTGACCATCATTGACAATCTGCTTGATCTGTCAAAAGCGGAGTCAGGTCATATGAATTTGGAAAATGTGATATTTGATTTACAAGAGCAGCTGGGCGAAGTGGTCGCTTTGCACGCAAGCAAAATTTATAATAAAGGCTTAGAGTTTCTTGTTAATTTTGGTCCCGATGTTCCATCAATGCTGGAAGGTGATCCTACGCGTCTGAAGCAAGTGATAGGCAACTTAATTAGCAATGCTGAGAAATTTACGCGCCAAGGACATATTATCATCAGCGTCACCACCGAAGGAAGTGCGGCCCTGCGACAGATTATTCGCTTTGCTGTGATCGATACGGGTATTGATATTCCATCGCATCACCTAGAATCGGTTTTTCAAAAAGACTTTCAGGCGGCGGCATCAACGGCGCGCCAATATGGTGGTTCAAGTTTAGGATTGGCAATTTGCGCTGAATTGGTGGATTTAATGGGCGGTGAAATTCACGTGACCAGTGATCAAAACAGCGGCACCTGTTTCTGGTTCGATATCCCTATGCATGCTGTTGCTTCCGATATGCCCCTTGTCCTGAATGCGAAGGTATTGGTATTAGAACCTCTCCCCCTTGCAGCTGAAAATATTGCAACGCAATTAAAATCTTTGGGCGCAGACGTTGTTATGATAAACGATAAACATGATCTGGCGCCTAATTTAGCAAAACATCCCTTCAGCCATGTTTTAGTTGCTGATCACACAGAATATGACGCGAATATAATTGCTGCGGAAGTGCGCAAGGAACACCATGACAAAGGGCTAAAATTGATATTACTGATGCGTCCAACCGCGCAGATTGTCTCCCACGACGCGTTTGACGCTGTAATCGGGAAACCAACGCTACCCAATGAATTGCGACGCATTTTACAGGCCCCTGAAACAAAAGGATCCCCGATTGATCCTACGGCTTTATCATGAATCCTGATAGCTGGCATATCCGCTCCCTACGCCGGTTTGAAGACGGCGAAATAGTACTAGCAATTTACCTGTGTATCGGCGGCATTTTCAGCATGCTTTATACCGGCGGGGCCATTTGGAATAGCAAATTGTATGTACCATTTACAAACGGGCAAATTTTTAGCCATTATGCGCTTGTCATGAAAATTGCGATGATCATTGTGTTTCAAGCGATTGCGCGGGTTATTGTCTGGGGCCCTGATTTATGTATGCACATCTTTTTTCAGCATCAATCGATTTTAGACTGGCTATTCGCGGCTGATATTCTAAAAAATATCTCATGAATCAAACATCAGCGGTTAAAGGTGGCATCAACGTTTTTCACGCCACACAGCTTTCACGGCGTGAACTGGACGAACTATGCGATGCCACCATCGCGGCAATCCAAGCGGGTGGCGGTTTTGGCTGGGTTAATGTGCCGCCTCGGGACAAATTAGAGCGTTATTGGCAAGGTTCGCTGCTCGTGCCGGAACGGAAAGTATTTATTGGAAAAATCGACCGCGTCGTGGCAGGCGCGGTGCAATTGACGCGGCCGCCTGCGAATAACGAAGCGCAATTTTTCTCCGGCAGTCTGGTGGGACTGTTTGTTGCGCCCTGGACGCGCAAAGTGGGTTTGGGCCATGCACTGGTGAATGCAGCGGAGGCCACGGCATGGCAGGAAGGCTGCCGCCTGATTAACCTGGATATCCGTTCCACACAGCACGACGCGATCCGTTTATATGAGCACATGGGCTATAACTGCTGGGGCCATCATCCCGCCTATGCCCAGCTAGACGGTGAAACCGTGCCCGGACGCTTTTATTATAAGGGCCTAATGCCCCCGGAGGAAAATTAATCAATTAAAGATTTTCTTTCCTGAAAGTATTAATTTAGGGCACGGGTCGGCTTTCGGGTACGGGCAAAGCTCCCGCCAGACGGTCAATATCGTTTTGAATTGCCGGCAACTTATTCTTTGCTGCCTGACGGTTACCCCCATAAGCCGCGTGTTCTGCAAGCCAACCTGTATATTTTAATTCCTTTTGATAACATGGCAGTGCAATATCTGTTCGGCCATTCTTGTCACTTAAGAGTGCACGTTTTCCAACAACAAATGCACCAGTGCTATAAACCTTTTCTATATAATATGCTTTAGGCCCCAATTTACATTCCCACAGATTGCCTTGATCGTGTCGCAATACAGCGGCACCAATAATCTCTTCTGCAGCGGCTAAGCAACCCAAAGCACCGCCTGAATTCTTAAGCGTTTCATTGTTGATCTCAAAAGCTTTGCACATGCAGTTCACCGCCAAAAGTTGAAATTGCAACCAATCACCTGCTGGAAGTTCCTGCTTTTTCGCAAAGTCCAGGCATAAATTCTGTGCATCTCGCAATTTACGGCAATAAAATATGGCCTGCGTGCGCCTTGCCGGTCTTTCCCGAATATATATGCAATGACCGAATTGCACGTAGTGATATTTAAAATGGGCCAACTTGAAAACCTGCCCTGCTGTTAAGGCATTGGGATCAGTCGCCTGAACTTGCGCTTCCTGTTCTGTTTCCAAGTCTGTCAACATTTGTGCGCCGCGTTCATAGCCATCTTGGCACTTTTCCTCCCAGAGCTGGCTAAGGACGCTTAACGTCTGGCGGTCAATCCCCTCTAATAATGCGTAATACATCTGCCGTATTTCCTTTGAATTTCAGCTCTTATTCTCCTATAATATGTGGCCTTTAGTCAAGTTTTAGCACCTTTTTACTTTCATAGCCCGCCATTTTATCCCGTCCAGTCCGCCCCCAACCAAGGCAGAAAACGGCTCCAAAAGCCTCTAACCCGGACTTTTTTGATTTCCCTAAAATTATATCATAGCGTCACAAAACGGTCATACGTTCTTGATATGATAAAAGTATGGCGAATGAAGATACTCTCAACCCCGGCACCGAAACTGCCCCCAAACTGGTCCGTAAAGGCTGGTTTGAGCAGCCCGTTAGCTTTAACAATACTGCCAATCTATTAGCTTTAATTAATGTTTTAGGGGGCGTTGGTACGCCGGCGGCTCCGACAGGCCCATTGGCAAACTTAAATCCCAAAAAAGTTAATACCCAAGATGCCGCCGTGGGTGTGGGTGTCTATGCACTTACACATAACCCTTTATTTAGCCTTTTAGGCGCGGGTGCCAGCCTAGCATTTGGTCATCCACATCATGATAGCCAAAATCAATTCACGGTGCAGCTAACAGATAAAGCCACTCGTGAGCCGATCTATTTGGCTGCTAAACGCGGCAAAGAAGGCGCTCTAAGTTTTAAAGAAATTAAATTGGATGCCAAAGGCAATCCAAAGGATGTGCAAGGCGCACCTGATTTATCAGAAGCCGCGCTTTTTGACTTGGTCAAAAATGGCCAAAGCAATGGTTCATTTTTCACCGTTGATCCCATGTCTGTCAGCCTCATCACACCAGAAGGCTGGGAAACGGACGCCGTTACCCGTTATAATTCTGGCGGTTTTGGATTGAAACCGATCACAGCTGCTGCACCTACAGCAACACCTGCTGGTTTTAATTTATCAAATCCGGGTGGCGTTGCACCAATTACAGCACCTGTGACCCCCCCTCCTGAGCATACCCGCGGCGTTCCAACACCTCCTAAAGCTGCAGAAACAGTTCCCACTGAAACAAAACCTGCTGAAACCGCCACGACAATAGGCACCACGCGCGCTGCGACTTTGAATTTCAACGACCCAATGTTTCCTATCTTTCGCCAGCAATTAGATTTATTGATGGCGCAACATCAAAATGATAAAACCGCGCTGATCGTCTATGGCGCGAACGACGCGCAAACCCGTTATGATGTCAAAGGCAACGGTTTCAGCCATTTGGTTAACGGTAAATCCATAGACATCAGCATGTCTGAAGTGATGAGCAATTTACAAGCTGCTGGTGGCAAATTTTCAATCGCCAGTACCGATCCAAAATTTATCGCGCAAGTTGAAAAAGTGGAAGCAGAAAACCCTAAATTATTTCCAGCGGATGCCAAAGCTATTAATACACCAACAACCAGCCCTGCCACTAACACTGCCAACCTGGATGCTATCGCCAACCGCATTTACACAACGGCGGCAGATTACTGGGATAACGTCAGCGGCGCGCAAGCGAAAAACGCGACCGGCGCACGCGCCAAGGCTGCCTGGGAAGCTTTGCCCGAAGATAGTTTGAAAAAAGATATCGCCAAATTGCTGGGCGATTATGTTGCGACCCACCCCCAAGGCAAACGCACGGATTTGGATAACCCATTTACCAATGGAGATTTGAAAAAACTGCTGCAAGCAAAACTGACAGGCCAGGACTTTGCCAAACTGACAAGAGAATTAGACGCGGCGGATGCTAAGGGCAAAACCGCGGGGGGCACTTTTGCAGCGTCTACGGCACCCACCAAAAGCGTACCGCAAATCGCAGGCGAACATTATACAGGTCAGGGTAAAAATACTCAGGTTCAGCACGCAAAAGGCGACAACACGCCTACGGCACACACCGGTGCACGCGCGGCCAAAACCCAGCTGACAGGCACAACGAATATTGGCGATGCTAAAAGAGTAAGCGAGGAGTTCCGTCAATTTGTGAGATATGATGCTGCCATGGCCCGGCGGATGGCAGACTTGGTGGCAAGTGGCGCCACGATCCTAAGCGGCAAAGAAATGCATGATCGTGGACAATTTTTTATCGATTATGATCTATCCAAATTAGAGAAAGATCAAAAGGTATGGAATGCAGTAGGTACGGAAATTAAAAATCTTTCACCAGATGCATACCATACACTTCAAGCTCAAATCCGGTCGGAACTGAAAGACCCCACATCGGCATTGAATGCGGGTGCTGCATCAAGCCCTAGAATTGATCCTGCATCTGCTCAAGGCGGTATGAAAGGCCTCAACATTCCAGCCCAAGCTATTCCGGTATTAACCAGTCTGTTACAAGATCCTAAAAATGTCAGCACCGCTCAAGCTTACCTAAAACAACTGGGTGTTACAGCGACGCCACAACAGATCCAAACACTGGCGGCGCAAATGGTGCACAATGTCGCAGGTGCAACCGCAGGTACGATGCCTCAAACCACTCCAGTCGATCCAATAAAAATGCAGATTGCGATCAAATTGGAGCAAGAAATCTATGGCCATATGCAAACGTCACATAGCTGGGCAGATGGACACACCGCCGGTTCATTTCTAACCAATCATATTTGGAACGGCATCGGAACGAACAAGTTAATTAATATCACTCGTGAAAACGATCCCGCCGTTGGTGATGCAGTCGCAGGTATTATAGATCATTATAATAATATCAGCCATTTACCAGGTGGATTTGATGGCAATGTTAGTGCTGTGGAACGCCAAGGCGCGACAACTGCCATCTATAATAATATTACTAGACCTGACAGTTTGATTAATAGCATGAACGAGCTGTCATCACTTAGACATCCTTACGTCCCAGGTATTGCTCCTACGGCTGCTCCTGCCGCCACGCCTCCACTGCCCCGCGGCGGTGTTCAGGGCATAAGTATTTAAAATATATACTTAAAAGGAAGAAACGATGGCCTCTAAAAAACAGACTGGAAAACTTGTCTTTATGATGTTGTTAATTATGTCTGCGACATTGGGGGGGCGCCTTGCGTTCCTCGCCAGGCAACATACGCATAAGGAAAATTCCCCTCTCATTCCCCGTAAATCTGCAAACAATAAAGCAACCCAATCCAATCGTAATTTTGGCACCGAAATTGCTAATGGACGCCGTTGGTTACGCGCACTACGACCGGATTTAGCAGAATTACAGATTGAAAATTGGGGCCTTAAGACGGTTGGGCGAGTGGAAGACAATACTGTCATTATCGCCTTAGACACAGGTGATAGATTGATTTTCAAAAAATCCGCACATGGCAAAGTAGGGTTGGATATTATGCCTGCCATACCCAATGGTATATTAAACCCCAAAACAAATACGATTTACCAGGAAATCAAAGCGCATGCGGAAAAAATGAAGCAGCAGCAAACCCGCCCAGGCGGCCATTTTGGTCCTTAACGTATATCGCGGGAATTGACTTCATTTTACTTTTTGAACATGAATATCCACCTGGCTTGCCAAAAAATCCTTGCATTCGCCCTGGCAATTTGCTATAAATCGCTATTCCCTGACAATTTGATAGGTTCATGGGCGCGCTGAGTGGCTCCGCGCGGGCCAAAAGGCATGTCAAATTGGTGGGAATGGGAACCTTCACAGTTCCCTCTCCCTTAAGGGAGAGGGAAGAATTAGAAAAATGGCAAGTTTAGAAACGAAAATCACTGATCTGATCGCGCCCGCGCTGACCGACATGGGCTATGAACTCGTGCGTGTGCAAATAGGTGGCGGGCAACACCGCCCCACACTGCAGATTATGGCCGAGCCAACAGGCGGACGCACCATGAACGTGGAAGATTGCTCCCTGGTCAGCCAACAGGTTTCCGCGCTGCTGGATGTGCATGACACAGTCCCCGGCGCCTATGTGCTCGAAGTCTCCTCGCCCGGCATCGACCGCCCGTTGACGCGCGTGAAAGATTTCCAAAACTGGGCCGGGCATGAAGCGCAACTGGAAACGCATGACCGCATCCAAAATCGCGCACGCTTCCGCGGCGTATTTGAATTTCACGCCGATCATATTACGCTTACGCAAGACGGCCAGACCTATGACATTCCCTTTACCGCTATCCGCAAGGCCAAATTGGTTTTGACGGATGAATTGATCAAGGCCGCAGAACTTTTAAACCCACCGCCACCCGAAGATTCAGACGGAGTTTCCGAAGAAGATTCACAACCCCAAGACATACAAACCGGAGCCGCATAATGGAACTCTTATCCATCACCCAAGCCGTCGCACAGGAAAAAAACCTGGATTACGACATCGTTTTATCCAACGCCTTAAGCGCACTGGAAAAGGCGGCAAAAAACCACTACGGCCGCGAAAATGACATCCGCATCACGCTGGATAAAAAAACGCAGGAAATGCGCATCCACCGCTGGCGCGAAGTCATGGCAGATGATGCTGAATTGGAAAATGAACATTACCAAATCCACCTGAAAGATGCTTTGCGCGAAGACAAAAATGCCAAGGCTGGCGAATATCTGATTGATGAATTGCCGATGGTGACCTTCTCGCGCGCCGATGCACAAACCGTGAAGCAATCCTTCAACCAGGGCATCCGCGAAGCCGACCGCGAAAAACAATTCGAGGAATTCAAAGACCGCGAAGGCGAAATTATTTACGGCCAGGTGAAACAGGAAGAATATGGCAACCTGACGATTGATATCGGCGGCAAGGCGATTGGCATGATGCGCCGCGATGAAACCCTACCGCGTGAGCGTTACAAAATCGGCGACCGCGTACGTGCCTATATTTACCGCGTCAGCCGCGAACTGCGTGGGGCGCAAATTTTCCTCTCGCGCACCCATCCACAATTTATGGCAAAACTATTTACCGCCGAAGTGCCGGAAATTTACGACGGCGTGATTGAAATCAAAGCCGTCGCCCGCGACCCCGGTTCACGCGCGAAATTCGCCGTTTATTCTCGCGATGGCTCCATCGATCCTGTGGGCGCATGCGTCGGGATGCGCGGTTCGCGCGTCCAGGCCGTTGTGAATGAACTCGGCGGCGAAAAAGTTGATATCATTCCGTGGTCTGAAGATCCCGCGACCTTTGTCGTGAATGCGCTGGCGCCGGCAGAAGTTGCAAAAATCGTACTCGATGAAGATGAAGGCCGTCTCGAAGTCGTCGTGCCGGATGACCAATTGTCATTGGCTATCGGCCGCCGCGGACAAAACGTGCGCCTCGCATCCATGCTGACCGGTTGGGATATCGATATTCTGACCGAGGCTGAAGAATCCGAACGTCGCGCCAAAGAAACCAAAGAACGCACAGAACTCTTCACCGCCGTATTGGATGTGGATGATGTGATTGCGCATTTGCTGGTGGCCGAAGGTTTCACGAATATCGATGAAATCGCCTACATCGAAACGTCGGAACTGGCCGGCATTGAAGGTTTTGATGAAGGCGTCGCAACTGAATTGCAAGGCCGTGCGAAAACCTGGCTGGAAACACGCGACACGGAACGTGAAACCACGATTGAAAAATTGGGCATCGCGGATGATCTGCGCAATTTCGAGGGCGTAACCTTTGAAATGCTGGAATTGCTGGGCGCGAACGGTGTGAAAACGCTGGACGATCTGGCGGATCTGGCGGGCGATGAACTGGTTGAGATTGTCGGCAAGGATAAAATCAAAATCGGTGCTGCGAATGATCTGATCATGCGCGCCCGCGCTCATTGGTTCCCGGATGAGAATGCGGAAGAAAGTGCAGAAGGGTAATTTATTATAAACTGCCTCTCTGCAAGGAGAGGCAGTTTCAATTGGCAAAGGGAGTGATATGCAAATAACCATCAATTCCCAAACTACGCATGACATCCATCATGTCGTCTGCGATTTCAATGGCACCATTGCGGTGGATGGCGAAATCATTTCGGGCGTGCGCGAACTGTTTGCCGAACTGAAATCCATGGGCCTTGCGGTGCATGCCATTACTGCCGATACGCATGGCAATGCTGCAACACAATTGCAAGGTTACGATTGTGAATTACACATCATCGACGAAGCCACGCAGGACATTGCGAAACTACTTTTTATCCAAAGCCTGGACACAGAAAAAGTTTGCGCCATCGGCAACGGCCAGAATGACCGCCTAATGCTCAAAGAAGCCGCCATCGGAATTGCCGTGATACAGGATGAAGGCTGTGCCTGGGGCGCATGGATGGCAGCGGATTTAGCGGTGAAAAATATCCACGATGCTTTGAATTTGATCTTAAAACCCCTACGGCTGAAGGCGACACTGCGTGTCTGAAGAAATCAACGCGGATAAAAAATCCCCACAGCGCAAATGCCTGGTCAGCGGCAAGAGCCTTGATAAATCCGAGCTACTGCGTTTTGTGCGCGCGCCGGACGGGACGGTGACGTTTGATGTAAATGGCAAACTGCCCGGGCGCGGGGCCTATCTCACCATCAATGCAGAAGCATTGAAAACTGCGCTAAAGAAAAATCTCTTTGCCAAATCATTCAAGGAAAAAACAATCCTTCCGCCGGACATGGCACAGCAAGTGGTGCGGCAGCTCCGCGCCGCCGCATTGCAATATCTGGCGTTGGCACGTCGCGCGGGCGATGCCGTGGCGGGCGCGGAAAAGTGCAAGGATTTCGCCACACGCCACCGCATGGCCGCAGTGATCCTAGCTGATGATGCGGGCGCCGATACCCGTTCTCTGGCCCGCCGCCTGGGCGAAACTGCGCTTGATCCCATTACCGTTTTCAACCGCGACGAATTGGGGATAATTTTCGGCCGCGAACAGGCTGTTATCATTGCATTGCGCACTGGCGGCGTCGCCAAGCAGTTTTTATCTGCCATTCATCGGTACGATGCATTAAAAGACTTGGAAATTCCTTAAAAAATCGCTATATACCGCAACCTGATGTCCGACAACGAAAACAAAAAGACCCTGACCCTGACCGGCGCGAACCTGCGCGAGGCCAAGGAGACCATCACGCACGGTCACCGCGTGAACCAGCAATTCTCGCATGGGCGCACCAATGCTGTGACGGTGGAAAAGAAACGCCACGTCAGCAAGCCCGCCGGTGCCGAACAGCGCCCCGCGCGCGATCTGGAACAGGTTCGCAACCTGACGCAGGCCGGCGCGCCGCAGCGTGTTGCCTTGGGCCGACCCGAAGTGCGCGATATGCGCGCCCGCCCCGATGCCGCGCAAGTACAGGCACGCAACAATGAACAAACCCAACAACGCACTGATAGACCAACAGATCGCTCCGCACGTCCGGCGGAAGCGCGCACAGGCGAGCCCCGCCGCGAAGGGGCACCACCACGCCGGGAAAGCAGTAGTTTTGGTGCACCGCGCCGCGATGGCGGCAGTGGTTTCGGTCCGCGCCGCGATGGTGGTGGTCCGCCACGCCGGGATGGTACAGGCGCGCCATTGGGTGATGCACGCAACCTAAATAATACTGAACGCGAAAATCGCTTGCGCGTTTTACAACAGGCGCAAGGCACTGACCGTCCTGCACGCCCAGCCTTTGCAGGCGCACGTTCACAGGTTGGCCGCCCAAGCTTCCAGCGCCCAACCACCACCGCCTACACACCCGCAGAAGAACAGCGCCACCGCACCGCGGATGCCTCTGCGCAAAAAGCCGCCGCAAAACTCATTTCTGTTAAGGGCACCGATGATGATGATGACGCACGCCGCAAAGCCGCTGCGCGCGTTAATGCACCCGCAGCGCGGCGCCCATCCACTGGTGGCGATCACCGCCGCGGCGGACGCATTACAGTATCCCAGGCCCAGGACGAAAAATTCGTCGAGGGCAAAACCTTTTCCGATGCTGCGCGCCGCCGCCAGTTTCAGAAAAGATTCCGAAAACAAGATACAAACGACCGTGAAAAAATCGCACGTGAAGTAACCGTGCCGGAAACTATTACGGTACAAGAACTGGCATCACGCATGTCGGAGCCATCCGGCATCGTCATCAAAACCCTAATGAAAATGGGTGTTATGGCCACAATCAATCAGGTGATTGATGCGGACACGGCGGAATTACTCGCCACCGAATTGGGCCATAAAATTATCCGCGTTTCGGAAAACGACGTGGAAATCGGCCTGGGCGAATGGGAAGATCTGGAAGGCGATATTATTACACGTCCACCTGTTGTCACCATTATGGGTCATGTCGATCATGGTAAAACGTCATTACTTGATGCAATCCGTTCAACAGATGTCGTGTCGGGCGAATCCGGCGGTATCACCCAGCACATCGGCGCCTATCAGGTGACAATGAAAACGGGACAGAAGATTACCTTCCTTGATACGCCGGGTCACTCAGCCTTCAGCGAAATGCGTGCGCGCGGTGCGAACATCACGGACATCGTTGTGCTGGTCGTGGCCGCAGATGACAGCATCATGCCGCAAACGGTTGAGGCATTGTCCCATGCCCGCGCGGCAGGCGTACCAATTGTTGTTGCAATCAATAAAATTGATAAGCCTGACGCCAATCCGCACAAAGTAAAATCGGAATTACTGGCGCATGATATTGTTGTCGAAGACATGGGCGGCGAAACCCTGGCTATTGAAGTATCCGCGAAACAGCGCACCAATCTCGACAAACTCGAAGAAGCGATTTTATTGCAATCCGAAATTCTGGATCTGCGCGCCAATCCGAACCGCCCTGCAGTGGCTACAGTCATCGAAGCGAGACTGCAAACCGGCCGCGGTGCGGTTGCGACGGTCTTGGTACAAAAAGGCACCCTACGCGTGGGCGATATCGTGGTGACGGGTGCGGAATCCGGCCGTGTGCGTGCAATGCATGACGACCATGGCAAAAGCGTGAAGGAAGCTGGTCCGGGTAAACCGGTGGAAGTGATCGGCCTATCCGCTGTGCCGAATGCAGGCGATGATTTCATCGTGGTGGAAAATGAAACCAAGGCGCGTGAGATTGCTGAATTCCGTGAGCGCAGACGCCGCGATTTGTTAAACTTGGCAGCGAAAAAATCGTCGCTGGAAAATCTGTTCTCCGACATCAAAACTGGCGCGCGCAAGGAATTGGCTGTTATCGTCAAAGGCGACGTGCACGGTTCCGTTGAAGCCATCGCGAGCAGTCTTGGCAAAGTCGCAGGCGAAAATACCGAAGTTTATGTGCGTATTATCCACGCTGGTGTTGGTGCGATCAACGAAAGTGATATCGCACTAGCCAATGCGTCTAAGGCGCTGGTGGTCGGATTCAATGTGCGCGCGAACCCGCAAGCACGCGATCTGGCCCGCCGCGACGGCATCGACATCCGTTATTATTCCGTCATTTACAATATTATGGATGACGTGAAGGCGATGCTGACGGGCATGCTGGCACCGACGCTGCGCGAGAATTTCCTCGGCAATGCGGAAATCCGCCAGGTGATTACTATTACGAAAGTCGGCAAGGTTGCAGGCTGTCTAGTGACCGACGGCGTTGTTAAACGCGGCGCCAAGGTGCGTTTGCTGCGTGATGATGTGGTGATCCATGACGGTACGCTAAAAACCCTGAAACGTTTCAAGGACGAAGTGCGCGACGTGCGTGAAGGTTTTGAATGCGGGATGGCGTTCGAGAATTACGAAGACATCCGCGTGGGCGATAAGATCGAAGCCTATGAAATGGAAAGCATCTCACGGGAGCTTTAGTTGCATACACGCTTGTCATCCTCGGATTAGGCGTGTCCACGAAGCGCAGCGAGTGGGTAACGCGTCTTAATCCGAGGATCCAGACATAAATAACTACAAGGGATGCATGCTGAAATTATGCCTGTATTCCAGACTTAACAGGCGTTACCCGCTCGCGATGCTCGCGGACGCCAGTAAGCCTGGAATGACAGTGTGTTTTACTTGAATAAGTGCTGTGAAATGCTTACAAAACAATGATGAAACCCTCCGCCAAAAATCCCAACCAAGCTTCCCAGCGGCAATTACGCGTCGGCGAGGAAATCCGCCATGCGCTGGCGGACGTGATGCGCGACAGCGGTTTCATAGACCCATTGCTGGAAAGTGTTTCTGTGACGGTATCGCAGGTCAAAATGTCGCCCGACCTGCGCCATGCCCATGCCTATGTCACACCGCTCGGCCAGTCCGGCGAAATGGCGGAAAAAGTCGTGAACGTGCTGAACAAGCATGCGGGCTATTTCCGTCACGAAGTCGACCGCCGCGTCGCGCTGAAATTCTCTGCCGCGCTGAAATTCATATACGACGCGAGTTTTGAAACGGCGGCGCGATTGGAAGAATTATTAAGAAAAGAGGAGTTGTAGGAGTTTAGGAACTAGAATTTATTTTGCTTCCGTAGTTCCTAAACTCCTAATCCTATGCACGGCCTCCTCCTCCTCCATAAACCCACCGGCATGACGTCGAACGCGGCGCTGTCGCGCGTGAAGCGCGTTTTGAAAAACAAATCCGCGGGCTTCGCCGGCACGCTTGATCCGATGGCGACGGGCGTATTGCCCATCGCGTTAGGTGAGGCCACGAAATGCCTGCCCTATATTGAAGATGTCGATAAGGAATATGAATTCACGGTGCGCTGGGGGATTAAGACCGATACGCTGGATACGGAAGGAAAAATCATTTCTGAAAATGCAAATCGTCCTACCGAAGATGAAATTCAAAACATTTTGAAAAATTTCACCGGCGAAATTTCGCAAATCCCACCTGCCTATTCCGCCATTAAAATCAACGGCCAGCGTGCCTATGACCTGGCGCGCGCAGGCCAAGCGCCCGAGATGAAATCGCGTATTATTACTATTCATAATCTTGAATTGCTCCCCTCTCCGGCTGTGCCGGACCAATGGTCCGGCACAGCCGGAGAGGAGGGAGCTGTCTCGCGTAGCGAGACTGAGAAGGTGGCAGAAGGTGATAATGAGAAAAAGATCAAAAACGGAAAGTGCAGCCGCCCCAATCCCCATGCTTCGCAGGGTACTTCCCCCCTCCAGGGGGAAGAAAACCATTTTGAATATTCTTCCTTCCGCGTCACCTGTTCCAAGGGCACCTATATCCGTTCCCTCGCGCGGGATATGGCCTATGCGCTGGGTACGTTGGGGCATCTGACCGCCCTGGCCCGCACTCGCGCCGGGAAATTCGCCCTGGCGGATTGTATTGCTTTGGATGATTTACTTGCCATGCCGCCAGAGGCCGCCGCCGCGCAAGTCGCCCCCATTCCGGACATGCTGCCGGACCTCCCGCGCCTGTCGCCCGATGCGGCGGAGCTGGCGCGGCTGCGCAACGGCCAACCGATTTTTCTTGAAAACCAGACGCCGGATATGCATTACTTGATCCTGAAGGATGGGGCCGCCTTCGGCATTGGCATGATGAAAGACCAAAACCAACTGTGGCCTCGCCGGATTTTTGTATATTGAAATGGACGCGATATGAGATCAAAATTAATTAAACGAGAAGATGGTGATGCGCTGGCGGCTCTGCAATTATTAGTTAGCACTAAAACTCCAGGCGATTTAACGAAAACAACAAAACATGAAGAACAAATTGCCCAGTACCAGGAAAACATTTCCGCATGCAAACGATTGATGGAAATAAATGAAAGATTTGCCTTTCTATTCGGGATAGCATCGGGCGCGGCAGTAATCGCAACAGGCCTTAGTAGGCATTTTCCTGACAATAATGGTTTAACGTCAATTAGATTAACATGCTCTGGTTTTCTTATCGTTGGTTTTTTAACCACAATTGCTAGAGATGAAAAATTGAAAAAAGAAAAGATGGGCTGAATCTAAAATTAGAAATACTTGTAGATATGAATGCAAAATTGGACAGATACGCAGAAATGAATTTAATGCGGCTGGAGCATCAGGTAAATCCGCCAAGCTCCAACCCTCCACCACCCCCGGGTTTGTAGACTTCAATATAATTTCCTGGACATTTCCGCCCAGTCCATGCTATAAACCCCTCACGCAATGGGTTATGCCCATCTCCGCCTTTCTAGACGACATCTTGGATCGCGCGGCAGACCGGGTGCATTGCGGCGGTACAGCCAGGGGCAACCCGTCACGGCAGCCACCTTAGTATCTGATCACATTGGATGGTAAGGCGGCCTTCGGGATCGGGATTATCA
>Ga0207695_10006061_pt1 | contig 15780 bp, 10 predicted proteins | sample KBSC54metaG_FD_184354 | JGI IMG/M metagenome (GOLD analysis project Ga0207695, IMG submission 184354) | Corn rhizosphere microbial communities from Kellogg Biological Station, Michigan, USA - KBS C5-4 metaG (SPAdes) (version 2) | ecosystem: Host-associated > Plants > Roots > Rhizosphere > Soil... | reverse complement strand
GCGCCCCCGCCAGCGCTGATGTATCAAAGTCCGAGATTAGGAAAGACCGTGACCTCAAACACTGATGCCGTGTATTTGGCGCCGGGCCTGTACACTTTCGAAGTGGTCGCGGAAAATACCGATGTCAGCAGTTATGCGAACTTGAGTTATGTCTGGTTAGACTCAACCTATACCGGAGACCCAGGTCCGGGCCTTAGGATCAAGACGATCACTTCCTATGACAATTATGATAGTGCGCCAGCGCTTACGAAAAATTACACCTATTCCCTGGCAACCGTTTTATCGGCGTCGGGTACCTATGGGGAGTACAATGTGCAGCACGAATATTCGGATCCTAGCTGTGGCAGCGGCGGCACTTATACAGAATACGTTTTCTCGTCCAGCGGCAGCAATTCTCCACTCGCCAATTTAATCGACAACCAGATATTCTACCCAACGGTCACCGAAATAAATAATGATTCGACCGGCTCGGGAAAAACAGTTTACGAATACGCGGGTGATGGCACAGACGCATTGGGTATATACCTGACACGACAGACAGACTATGCGTATAAAGGAGGTGCTTTTGTCCCATTGAAACAAAAAACGAACACCTACTCGATGAAGGATTTGATCGATTTTCAGGCCTTTACCCATAATGTCTCGTCGATAATCGATCCTACCGCGTGTCTTGTGTCGCCGCTTCCGGATCCCGACCAGATGGATACCATCGGTCGAACCGTCTTATATGCGTCCAATTCATATATCCTGTCATCTTTCTATAACTACCTGACAGCGACCGATGAAGTAAGCTATGACCAGAATGGCACCAACCCGATGACGGTGCATACCGACTTCTATTATGACAATCCCAATTATTTTCAGGCGAGCCGAACTGTGGTAGCCAATAGTAAGGGTAATTTAATCACCACCCAGACCAAATACCCGCTGGATTATAACTATACCAGTTGCACACCGCTATATACGATCGATACGACATTCAAATCCGCCCGCGATTCTGCCTCGATCCACTACCAGGAATGCGCGATCAATCGATATAATGCGGCGCTTCCGTATTGGCAGCCCGGAGTGCAGAATTCCTCGAATACGGCGTTGCTGAATGTCCTGCGCGGATATCCTTGTGAAACGACGTATGCCGGTAATTACGCATCGGCAGTGTCTGCGATGAATTCGAATGTGACTAATCATTTCGGCTGCCTGGCGGGTAACGCCGTGCTGCTACCGGATGCGCAGGAGGCCATTGTGTATATGCAGTATGACAATATCAAGACTATTCCTATTGAACAGATCGTAACCATCAACAAGGGAGAGGCCGATTATTTGTTTGGTGCGAACAAGACGGATTTTACGGTAAACCATCTCTATGGCGCATCGCCCAAGACCCTTTACCAGACAAATATCGCCTCGACAAACATACTGGCTGCTGCTTTCGATGCAAATCCGGCTAATTACTATGAGCCAAGAGTGAATTTCACCTACGATGGGCTGGATAATTTGGTTCAGCAATCGAAAGTCAATGATATGAACATGTCCTATCTGTGGGACTACCACCAGCTCTATCCGATTGCTCAGGTGAATAACGCCGATACGGGCAGTATTGCCTATACGAGTTTTGAAGCGGATGGTACGGGTAACTGGATGGTTCCGTCGGGGGGTATTACCAGTGTGGTCAGCGGCATCACCGGAAGCAAGAGCTATCTCTTGTCGAATGGAGCGATTACCAAGACTGGCCTGAATCCTTCCCAAACTTATATTGTCGCCTTTTGGGTAAAGGGAGGTTCAGCAACCGTAAGCGGAGGCTCGACACCAGTAGCAACGCTCTCCAAACTGGGATGGACCTGTTATGAATCGACCGTTACAGGCGTCACCTCCGTAAGTGTCAGCGGCAGTGGCAATATCGATGAGCTCAGACTGCATCCCGCGGGAGCGCAGATGACAACCTATACTTATGATCCGCTGATCGGTATAACGGGCAGTTGTAGCCCCAACTACCAGCTGATGTATTATTATTACGATCCACTGGCCCGGCTGAAATATGTCAAAGATTGTGATGGCAATATTCTAAAGACCCTGGAATACCATTATGGGATTCAATAACCGCCAAACCCTGAATTTTCTTATGAAAAGATATTTTTGTTTGCCTCGGTTGCTTAATACATGGATACTTGCGGGACTTTGTCTGGGTGTCCATGCACAACTGTCGCCGCAGCAGTCTGGAGCATATCTCAACTATGTACGTACCCGGGTGTTTTCAAAACCCGGGGTTACCGATACACTCACAGCGGATGGGGTTTCAGGAGTTTTTGATGTGCACCAGACCACGCAATACCTGGATGGGCTGGGGCGACCCGTTCAGACTGTTGCTAAACAGGCAACTCCTCTCCTGCAGGACATGGTGAGTGTTCAAGTTTATGACGCCTTTGGGAGGGATACTATCGATTATCTGCCATACGCTTCGTCTTCTACGGATGGCAACTTTAAGCCGACACCGTTGACGGAGCAGAACAGCTTTAACTCGGCGCAGTTTCCAGGGGAACAATATTTTGCCGGCCGAAAGACTTACGAAACCTCGCCGCTGAATCGCGTGTTGGCCTCCACTGCCCCCGGGCTGAGCTGGAGCGGCGCAGGACGAAGCGTAACGACGCAATACCTGAACAATGCGACTGCCGACAGTGTGCAAATCTGGAATATTGACGACGCCAACGCTAGCATACCGGTGTCGGCGGGGATCTATCCGCCCGGGACATTGACCGTGACTGTTACCACCGATGAGCAGCAGCACCAGGTGGTGGAATACAAGGATAAGCTGGGAAAAGTCATTCTGAAAAAAGTGCAATTCGCGGATCACACCTCCGCTGGACCGACGGGATGGCTTAATACATACTATGTCTATGACGATTTGGAAAACCTGCGGTTCGTCATTCAACCGCAGGCCGTAGCGCTGTTGCTGACCGCGGGTAATTGGACGATCACCCCCGCCATGCGCGACGAGCTGTGTTTTTACTACAGCTATGATGGGCGTAGGCGCATGACGGTAAAAAAAGTCCCTGGGGCGGGCGAGGTATACATGGTATACGATGTCCGCGATCGCCTGGTCATGACCGAGGATTCGAATCAACGGAAGATCAACCAATGGTTGGTTACGCAATATGATGGTCAAAATAGACAGGTGGAGACGGGATTGATCACCGACAATGCGTCGTTGGCCGATATGCAGCAACTGGTCACCTCGCAGACCTCCGCGAATTCCGGCTATGTGTTTCTGCCGGCGGACACCACATTGATTGCGCCGAATGAGTCAGGAGACATACAAGCGACTCATTCGATCGATATGGACAGCGGCTTTTCGACTCTTGACAATGGAGATTTTACAGGCGAGATCGTCAATGGCAGTGGCGGGTCGGGCAGCAACTCGAATGGCATCGTAATGAGTCCGGTACCGCCCGGCGTGTCGCTGCAACCGCTAACGATTACCTATTACGATGATTATTCGTGGGTAGCCGGCACGAACACGATGCTGACATCGGACTTTGCTTCCGGCGTGGCAGGCAACAGCAGTTACTTTATCACCTCTTACAATGCCTCCCCGAACTACGCAGTGCCGGTTGCAGCAGTTGGGACGACGAGGGGCCAGGTAACGGGTAGCCAAAGTCTGGTGCTGGGATCGGATAACCAATACCTGTACGCGGTTAATTTCTATGATGACCGGGGCCGTGAGGTCCAGACGCAAAGCATCAACTATACAGGCGGTATCGATACGGCTACGACGCAGTATGACTTTAGCGGCAAACCATTAAGGACCCTGCTTAGCCAGGCAAAGGCTGGGAATACTGCTCAAAACCATGTCGAACTAACAAAGACCACTTATGACCCGAACTTCCGGACTACCAGTATCTGGAAAAACATCGATGGCGCTGCGACGGATCAACTGATTGATAGCATGCAGTACAACGAACTCGGACAACTACGAACGAAATACCTGGGAAAGGATCAGGCTACAGGCATGCCTTTGGACAGCCTGGAATATGATTACAATATTCGAGGATGGATCACGGGCATTAATAAGGATTATGTGGCCGGGACGAAGAGTCATTATTTCGGGATGGAGCTGGGCTATGACAATGCGACCAGTGTGGCCGGAACAACTTATGCTATGCCGGCATTCAATGGTAATATAGCCGGGACGGTCTGGAAAAGTGCAGGCGATGGCGTCAGGCGGAAATACGACTTTACCTATGATAATGTGAACCGGCTCACCGGAGCGGCTTACGTGGACAATCACAGCGGCACCGCCTGGGATCACTCGGCGATGGATTATTCGGTGAACGGGCTAACTTATGATGGCAACGGGAATATCCTGTCGATGATACAGAAGGGCTTTAAGATCGGGAGTCCGGTCGGCGTCATTGATTCGCTTACATACCGGTATGAATTGGGTAATGCCAGCAATAAGCTGACGCAGGTGCATGATGGCGCCAACGATACGGCCAGTGTTTTGGGCGACTTCCATTATAAGGGAATCAAGCAGGACTCCGACTATCGGTATGATGGCAACGGCAATCTGACGTTGGATAACAATAAGGGTATCGATACGATCGTCTATAATTATCTGAACCTGCCTGCGCTGGTTCATATGAAGGGGAAGGGAAACATTCTGTATACATATGACGCTACGGGGAACAAGTTGCAAAAACAGACGATTGACAGTGCGGCTGGACTGGCCACTACGACCCTGTATCTGGGCGGTTCACAATACCAGCGCAGGTCACCGGTCGCCAGCCCTTCGTCGGGTGTGGACACGCTGCAGTTCATCGGTCATGAGGAGGGGCGCGCCCGGTGGGCTTTTCATAAGTACCTGGATGGGGACTCGGCTTATGCCTGGGAATACGATTTCATGGAGAAGGACCATTTGGGAAATACGCGGGTGCTGCTGTCGCAGGAGAAGGATACGGCACAGTACCTCGCGACGATGGAGGCTAGATTTCGGAGTACGGAAGATGCACTGTTCTATGGCCTGGACTCCACGAGCTATGCCCGGCAGGACGTGAGCGGTTACCCGGATGACCAGACTGTTCCTAATCCCAACGACAGCGTAGCGCGGGTCAACGGTAACGGGCCGAGAGTGGGACCGGCTATTATTATCAAGGTCATGGCGGGCGACAAAGTGGACCTGGGTGTGCAGTATTATTATAATTCGATGAGCAATGACAGCGCTTCGACGCTGACGCCGCAAAACCTTCTGAACTCCTTGGCATCGGGTCTGGCGACTTTGTCAGCGCCCGCACACGGAGCCTTTACGACTTTGAGCGATCCAAACAATAGCCCGCTCCTTGGAGCACTGACGTCGTCGATCGGCAACCAGACCGGGTCAGGGACGAGCAAACCGCAGGCCTATCTGAACTGGATACTGCTGGATAACCAATTTAATTATGTCGGCGGCAACAATCAAAGCGGAGCGATGCAGGTAGGCGATGCAGGGACGCAGTCGAATGGACAGCTGCAACCCATGCTGGCGTATTCTGGGTTGCCGATCAATAAGAGCGGATATTTGTATATTTACGTGAGCAATGCCACCCCTGGGTGGGACGTGTTCTTTGATAATCTGAGTGTGAAGCATTATAGCGGGCCGATGCTCGAGGAGGATCATTATTATGCATTCGGTTTAACTATGGCGGGGATAAGTGATAAGGCGATTAAGACGGCCTATGCGGAGAACAAGTATCGATACAACAAGGGATCGGAACTGCAGAATAAGGAGTTCGCTGATGGATCAGGACTGGAGATGTATGAGACGCACTTGAGAGAACTGGATCCGGAGCTGGGTAGGTGGTGGCAGATCGATTCTAAGCCGACGCAGGCGGAAAGCCCATATTCCGCAATGGCAAATGATCCTATCTTGCACAATGATCCGGTGGGAGATTCGCTGCCAAAGGAAATACAGCAACGGATTTTGATAGCGCTTCATGGCGACCCGAACGGTGACCAAAAGGGGCTCATAAGGAATGCAACACAAGAGGAACGCCAGAATCATCCTTTAAAGGCTGCCGGCAAAGATTTCCTTCATGCATTGGCATCACTTGTTGGTTTGAATGCGGTAGATAATTGGAGTGCAGAGGTACGGCAAGAAAACGATAATGGGACACTTGACTATAGATCAGGGACCCAAGCTGCAGTTGGTGTCTTTCTGGCATTCCCTGGCGAAGTGCCAGAGAATCAAGAATTGAACGGTTCTTTTTCATTGACGGAATCTACTTGGGAGAATTACCCTACAGTGGGGAATGTTCCTAAGCCTGAAGGTCCTTTCAGGATGGTAGAAGGGCAGGAATATCAAGACGCTTTAAAAGCAAAAAATGCTGCTAACGCTAAAATACATTCTGAAAACCCGGGCTTGGCAGGCAAAGACATACACGAAGTAAAACCGGTAAAATTTGGCGGGAGCCCGACGGACCCTACAAATAAGGTCTATTTGGATCGTAATGATCACAAAGAGTATACTAAGTTTTGGAATAAACTAATGAGAGATATATATCAAACCAAAAAATAGTTATGGCGTCTGAATTTGAACAATTAACGGAGCATTTAACAAAGGGACCTCCCCTTTCACAGGCCGATTTCGAAAAATTTTTTAATGAGTTAGATTTCGTGCCGCCTAGCGATTATCTTGAATTCATAAGGACTTCCGACGGTGCGGAAGGCTTTGTCGGAAGGAATTACTTGCAAGTCTGGAAGGCAGAGGACTTAGCCAAGCTTAATCAGGATTACGAAGTTGACGAATATGCTTCCGGATATTTCATTTTTGCTACAAATGGAGGTGGTACGGCATATGCGTTTGAAAAAAGATCGCAAATAATTGTTTCGTTTGAGTTTGTTGGGATGTTAATTGCTGACGAACCTTTCGTTCTAGGGAGGAGTTTTCTTGGATTCCTCAAGCGTTTAGCCCAATCATAGAACGGGTGCTAATGGCAGCCATATTTCAAGTTGCTTTACGAATCTCACAAACTTAATCCAAAGCCCTGATGGGAAAGTTTAGACCATTTTTCCAGTTCTTTGATAGAAGGGGGTCATTGTTATCTACGGGCTTACAATGGCGGGGATTAGTGATAAGGCGGTGAAGAAAAAATACGCTGAGAATAAATACAGATACAACAAAAAGGAGTCTCAAAACAAGGAGTTCTCTGACGGTTCGGGTTTGGAGGAATACGATTATGGGGCAAGAAGCTATGATCCCCAGATTGGCAGATGGACGTCAATGGATCCAATAGCGGATAAGTTCAGAAAATGGCCGCCATATAATTATTGTTTAGATAACCCTTTGAGATTTGAAGATCCGGATGGAATGGGACCTGGTCAAAGGTTTAAAACTCAAGATGCCGCCGCCGTGGATTGGGCCAGAACATATCGCAAAAACCGTATAGAATTGTCTTCGCTAATCTATAGGGCGCATACAAAAAAGGGCAAGGAATTTTTTTCTTATACGGCCCCGGTATACTACGAGGATGGGGATAATATACATGACAATAAAAGATCCTCGCCGCCGCCTTCGAGCGAAAAGCATGAATTGCCTAAGGGTATAGAAGGAGAGGTGACTGCGGCGATTCATAATCACCCAGCCGGAGATGCCCTTAGCGAACAATTTAGTCCAGAAACGATTGAGAATGGTGGTAAAGGGGACGAATACATAATGTCCGAGATAGATGACATTGATTATTATCTTCTAACGCCATCGGGAAAACTTATAGAAAGGGACAATACATCATATCCATCTTCAACGACTGAATACCTAGGTCGGTTTGATGAAAACACAGGAAGATTTACTCCAGGTGGAAAACTCAACGGCATTAATGAGAATGACCTGTTTCCAATTGCGCCAGAAAAGGACGATCCGGTTAAGCCAGGTAATATTCATATTCCTTGGAGTCCTAATGCTCTGCCCCCTGACCTTCGACCAGATGCCGACAGGAACCGCAGCCCTCGATGCTTAGGTTGCTATGTTGATCCCCCAGAGTGGCTAAAACCTCATCATTCACCGCCAGAAGAACAATAAAATTAGCATGAAGAATAATATTTTTATTTGCAAGCAATGGTTATTTTTCTTTGCGTTTACCTTCTCGATTTCAGGATTTGCCCAGAAGGCCCCGATTGCAAACTGGAAGATTTTGAAGGTAAGTGAAACTGACTCTATTCTTTTGGCGAATGCTTGGAAGGCAATAGTTTATAGCATATGTACAAAGAATTATGAAGAATTAAGGAAATCCTCTCTGAAAAATATTTATGGAGAGTCTCTTGGCCATATATGGCCAGGTTTTTCTAAGGAGCAATCTGTGTCGACAGACTCGTTTATAAATATTGCTCTTATCAAGCACAGCAATCAACATTTTATCGATGTTATTGAAGATTCTACATATCGCGTAAATGCAATCATTTATCAGGATCGAAACTTTCCAAATTTTAGATTGGCGCATGGAAAGAAACCTACTTTGTTTGAGGTCTACTATAAAGATTATGCCCCAACTGGGAATGGTTTAAGAGATGAAAACTATTACGTCTTTCGGTTTGTAAAGGTAAACAACGAATATAAATTGTTTGGATTAAGCCTTGAATGGCCAAGCCCACTAAAGTATCATTGATCTTAGGAGGAGAATCACCATCCGTTTGGGTTGAAGATGGCGGGGATTAGCGATAAGGCGATCAAGACGCACTATGCTGAGAATAAGTTCAGGTTCAACAAGGGCAGCGAGCTTCAGAATAAAGAGTTCTCCAATGGCTCAGGGCTAGAGATGTACGAGACGCATCTACGAGAGCTTGATCCGCAATTGGGCAGATGGTGGCAGATCGATTCGAAATCTGACTATTCTGAAAGCCCCTATTCGACAACAGGTTAATAGAGCGCTTGCGATTAATAAAAATAATAGGAAAAATGCACCTCCGTTTATAACGGTGACCGCGGCGTTAACAAAAGGTACTTATGGCGCTAAGGCCAAAGTATTAGGGGTGGGCGCCGAATACTCGTCTTCCCACAATGAAAAAGATGTAGTCGGATTTAGCGACAACAAAAACGTTAATAAAGGTGAGAAAACATATAAGAATGGCATGAATGTATCTGTTGGTGGATTTGGCGGCGGGGTTGCGATTGAATCCACCAAACCAATGAGCTCGAATGGAGTCTTGCCGTCTCAGTATTCTACAGAGCAAAAATTATCAGCGCCAGGCGTTACAGCAGTGCATAAAAGTGCCGAAGGTACTCAATATAGCGGACTAGAGACGGAAGTTATATCAGCTAAAGTTGGGTATTACTATGGAGTGGATTTTTCTATTTCGTTAAATTACCAAACCAATAATATAGTAGTGAACGCGCCACCAAATGGCAAGCCAATTGTTTCTGATAAAGCTACTGTACAGATATACGTTCCGGATCATGTACCAAATCCTCCAACTACTACACGCCAATAACATGTCAACAGCAACTACAATCCTTTTACTTTTCTTTGCGGTAATCGGACTAGGGTCCTTTGCGTATAAGATTTATCTGCAACTAATTATTAAAGATCCTGATAAGAAAGGCTCGCTTTTTCGTTTTGCGACGCAAATTGTTATTATTACCTACTTCTTGCCAATGTCCATCAAATATAAAAGCCCTGAGGAAACGAACCTGCGAAAGCGCGCCAATATAGCGTTGGCCATTTTCTACATTAGCCTGGGTTGTGAGTTTTTGTTGTCGATAATTACCGCATAGAATAATTGTGTCGACACTTAATCATGCTTTACATTTAACTGTTTGGAAATTGGCTGGTCGTTTGGATGGGCAGTTGAGGAGGGGTATCATCGGTACGTCGCTTGCCAGCAAACTGGCGTTCCTATTCCGATCATTATGACTGCCAGGTGTAAGCCCCGCCGATCTATTCAGATATACAATTATTACAATTTGGTCTGTTTTCGCCGGCGGGCTCCGACCTTGGGGTTGAGGATCAGGCGAGCGAGGGTCGGGTTGCTGCGCATATCATTTAGCCGGTTTTCCACGATGCGTTTTGCCTCCTCCTGAATTTGCTGAAAGACTTGATTGACGGCTTCCGTGGACACCTTTTTGGATGGTAGGGGATTGTCGGTACGGGCGGGCTGTGGCTCGAGTTTGACCTGGCAATGGAAGGCTTTGAGGGGCATGGGTTGGTCGGGGCTGTCGGCTGTGATGCCCGCGAATTCGCCCGCCGATAGGGCGGCGATCTTGCTGGCCGGCAGGGCCAGGTCCAGCTGCAGGCTCTGGCTGGTGGAGGTGCCGCGATTGTTGGTGCTGAGGCTCGAGCGTTCCTGGAGGATCTTACCGATGAGCTCGCTGGTGAACTTCGCAGAGTCGCCGGTGACCTGACTGGTAAGCAGGTTTGCCGGCAGGTTGATCAGGGCTTCGGCATGATCTCGGCCATATTCCTTACGCAACTGGTCAATGGTCTGGATGCCCAGGACGACGCCTATTTTATGCTCCCGGCAGGTGGCTAGCGTGGTGTCCATATTCAGGCAATGGAAGCTGGGGAATTCATCGATATAGACCTGGCAGGGCGCTCCGCCGGGACGGTTGATCATCTTCAGCATACGGCTTACAAAAAGACTGACTACCGCGCCATAGATGTGTTGCTTTTGCGGATCGGATCCCAGGCAGACGATCTTTGGGGCCGCGGGGTGGTTGATATCCATGCTAAAATCATCTGTGGAAAGGAGGTAGTAGAGTTTCGGGGAAACCAGCGCGAAGAGCGGGATACGGGCGCTGTCGAGCTGACCCTGCAGCTGGTCCATGACGTTGTATTGCAAGGCATCGGTGAAGGGTTGGACGAGCGTAGCGAGGTCCGGATAGGACCGCAGAACGGAAAAAAGCCGGGCATAGTCTGTAGACATGAGTTCGATAAGATGCGGCAGGGTGCAATATTTTCCGTCCTCATACAGACGCAGGAACCAGATATTGGCGGCAAAGAAGTTGACGGCGGATTCCACGAAGAATTCGCCTTGTAGTTTGGATGCACGGCGGTTGATACCATAAAAAAGGGTGCGGGCGCACTCAATGGCATCCGACATGTCTTGCAGCGTTGCCGGCGCAAGGACGTTACAGCGGCTTTCGAGGGTGTCGAAGTTGAAGGAGTAGAATTTCGGGGGATTTTTCAGACGCGGCCATGCCCTTTGGAGTTCGTTATAGGTATAGCGGGTGAGGCCGTCGTATTTAAGATCGAAAACAAATATTGCCATTCCGCGTACGATAGATTGACGGATGAGCTGTTTGAAAATGTACCGGGTCTTGCCCGATCCGGGACTGCCCATGATGAGGGTGCCGCGGTAAATGTCCAGGTTGATAACGTTCTCCCGCCAGCGGTTCTGAAAGCGATATCGACCTTTCAAATGGAAGAAATTCGGATGGGACAGGAGTCGTTCTTCCTGTGGGAAGCTCTCGCTATATTGGTTGAATAAGGCGCGTTTGGCCGGCCAGGTCAATAGACCAGTAAAGGCCCTGACGGAAGTATATAGCAAACCGAGACCGGTGGCGGTTGCCGCCATATACGCGATGGTTAGCATCCTGGGATCGGCATCGAGATATAGCAGCAGGAAACTGCCGAAATAGAGGAAGCTGCCGGTGATCAGGATCGCGATCAGGCGGCCGAACTTGAGTTGAGGCGGTGTTTTTGTGCCGATGGTTGTGCCGGCCAGGGCCAGGAAAGCCATTGCCAGGGAGGTCGCCGGATGACGGAACAGGCCTTTTGCTGCTATGCCGGCCGCGAGGCGGTCGGCGATGGGGTGGGTGAGCGACCAGGTTGCAAGCCCGCGGTGGCAGAAGTAATAATAATGAAGGACGAGCAGCGCGGCGCAGCAGCAGGCTGCGAGATTGCGCAGTTCACGGAATTGGTTGTCATTTGTCGGTTGCATATACTCTTTTTTTTACTCTATTGATTAAATTTTTCGATGCTGTCCAAGATGCTGGTTCTGCCGGAAGGCATCCGTATCCGGCCGGGTGGGTTCGGTATGGAGGAGATTGGAGAGGACCTGGGGGACGTTGGCATTGAAGGGCGCAATTTTCGGGACCTGGTCTATCTGGTGTTTCCGATGAGCGGATTGCTGCCGGTTGGCAAAGGATATGGTGAAGGCGGCGGTCGTGTACGCGGGGCCGAGGGTTTCGCCGGTGACGGCGGTGCGGGTACGGTGATCAACGAATACCTGGTCGTGCGGATTTCTGCCGTTGTGGGGCGGCCGAACGATCTCTATTCCGTCGTTTTGCAGGTGAGAGACCAGTGTGCGGACGCTTGCCGGCTGCCGGTCGAGGGCCCAGTCGATCCGCTGGCGGATCGAGGCCAGGTGGTCGAGATGGTTAGCATCCGGGTGGTGAAACTTATCCTTCAGGCGGCCCATAGTTGGGCGGCATGGCAGCTGGGAGGCCATCACTGGCGGGCTGATCTTGTTGCCCTGGTCGTCGAGGGCATTATAATAGATGCCATTATAGCGGTGGGTTTTGCTGCCTGGACTGCCCGTTTCGGCGATGACATTGTACCCGCGGAGGATGGCATTGTATTCAAGAAGGTTCGTGAAATTGTAGTGGTGGGTAACACAGCTGACGATGCGGTTCATGGATTCGGTGACGGGGATATCGCTATCGGGAGTGATCTTGCGGACCTCATCTGGAGATGGAACGTAGGATCGTGTTTGGCGCCGGGAGGGTTGCAGCTGGAATTCCTTTTCTATCGATTTTCGGGTGGGTTCGGAGAGTCTGATCGCCATGCGATGGGTATCGACACGGGTACCGTTAGACCGGATGAGCGAGGAAACGATATGAATATGGGGATGATTGGCGTCCTGGTGACGGTATACCAGGTAGGGTTGTTTTTCCATTTTAAGCCCTTCCATATAGCGGTCGGCAATGGCGGAGAGCTCTCCATTGGAGAGCTTTTCCGAAGGTTGAAAATTGAGGGTGGCGTGCAGCATTTTGGTCTTGGAACGGGTATTGAGTTCGCTAAGCCGCTGGAACCGTTCGAGTTTGTCGGCATATGTAATGCTGTCGGTATCCTCCAGGAAATTTCTTGAGTGGATGAATTCCGCCTGGCCTTGTTCGACTTTTTCCTCATTATAGGAGAGCGGATCGGAGATGCTTTTAACGGGTTCTATTCGCGCGACCATAGTTTCTTTGCCTCATTAATGTTGGTAGAAATCGTTTCGATCAGTCGGAAAATCCGGGTCTTTTCCTGCTCATTGACCAGGATCCACTGCTGGAGTTCCGGGAGAGTTTTTAGGGAATGGAGACGGCGGACTACCTGGTTAAAGTTGTTCCCGATGGCTTTTAGCTCATCCTTCAGCTCTATCATGAGGTCGATGAATTCATCCATGGAGGCGTCGTGATATTTCATAATTATTGGCTTGCCGAGGACGGTTTTACGCGCATACTCGCTAAGGGATTGACAGGTGGTCTGACGGCAAAGCGCCTCGGCGGCCTGATGTTCGTCCTCGCTCATGCGGATGGTAATCCATTTTGTGCGGGGTTGTTGTTGCTGTTCCATAATCTTATGCTGCATTTTTGGGTAGAAGTTGTTGGTTCGAGAGATCGGATGAAGAACTGTGCTACATTGGACCGTGCTACATCTGTTCATCTTGCGGGCGGTCGGGGATAAGGGCATTTTAAGGCTATGCTGGCGTTTACGGGCGCGTTTGGCAGATTGTAGCTTTCCACCGGCGATCGGGGGATTATTGGCCTCGCAGCGGCGCCTATCCGACAAATCCAATCGTTGATGGTAGGATATCCGGCATAGAGAGATCGATGGTCGTGGCAGTTTTGCAGGGTTTGAACCGCCTGGTTGCTGAAGGCAATGCCGGCCCCGTCGTTAGGCAGGAACAGGTGTTTATAAATATAAGGAGCGATGATCTGCTGTACTGCCTGAAATGGGATGGCTGCATTGAGGATGAGGAAATCGGGGAATTCTTGGATCGGGCCGGCAAAGAGAGCGGCGAAGGTCAGGAGGTCTAAGGCATTCCGGAAGATAGCAATATCCTTGGATTGATGGCAGATAAGGGTAGGTCCGCAGGGTGGTACATGGAAATTCCGGTTCCGGTCAAAGAGTTCGAACCCACCGGTACTGTTGGGGAAAGCCAGGGCATGGTAGGTATGCTTTTCCCGTCGGTACCAGGCTTCGAGAAGATAGAGCCGTGCCATATCGAGGGGGATTCTGCGCTCCCACAGATAGCGCTCCAGGTATGCGGAGCGAATGGGATGGGTCTGCTCAATGGTGACCGGCGGAATATTACCGGGGCCTTCCATAGACCCTGACTGTAGCACGAGCTGTTCAAATGAGATAGGTTCCATACTTCACAGAATTCATTTTCACGTGGTGAAGATAGAACGAGGCTTGGTAGGTTCCAACACTTAGGCGTATTCTGTATAGGTAGTGGTTTGGATGTGACAAATGTCACATAATGTTTGCATTGTTTGGAACGGGAGGCAAGAGTGTGAATTTTGGAATTTATTCGGATTGTGCCGCTCGATGAGAAATATTTCGAGGAGGTCGGGACAGAGACGGGATTTTTCGCGTCTTACCAGACTGGAAGAAAGCAGAACCATGACTGATTATACTTAGGCGTATTCTGTATAGGTCCCGTATAGGAATGGAAGTTATTTTTGGCTTGGCATTAAATTGATCATTCTAAAATTGTGATGTATGGCGGCGGTATTGGACCTAGGGGATTTGATGGATTCGTTTTTGAAATTGCGCGACCTGGACAGGAATGTAAAGGTCGATTTGCGGATCACCCGTAAGTCGGGAATACTCCTGGGGATGGCGGTAGAACAAAGTTTACTTTGGACCGATCCGGCAAATTTGATGAACGGGATTATTTCGGAGGACGATCGGGCGAAGTTGAAGGAAATGGCGACCGAGATCCTGCAAAAGGCGGAGGTCGAAGAGTTCTATGGGCTGGTGAAAAAGATCGCGAAGCGATAGGGAAGATTGTTATTTTTGGCTGAAGGCTTTTACCATGGCAAAATGGGGTCACGAATGATCACTTATTATTGGGGTGTATAAAATCCGGCGGGAAGGGCTTGTCAGAAACGTAAACAGTTCCATTTTCGTATAGGAGGTAAGCGTATCCTTTTTCTTCCTTGGTGATGATCAGGCACATTAGAATAATCGATTCACCGCCGGATCCTGTTCCCGTTACGGGTATGCCATCGATCTGTTTGGGATTGGAAATTTTAACCTTAAAGTCCTCTGCCAGCTCGACCAGTATTTTCTTTAGAGGGGTGTTGTTCCAATTGATCGGTTTTTTTCTCGCCGCTTCTTTTTCCGGTTGTCGTGGGCCCGGACTGGCAGCAGAGGATAACGTAAATGCCAACAGCAAAACGGTGATAAAAGGTTTAATGGTCATTCGCAACGGTTTTTGATTGGTCGGGGGACGGCAAGTAGCCGCTTGTGATATGCGGAGGTGCAATAAATATAACCCTTATCAGACAACTAAGGGTTTTTTTGGGGATTGAAAAGGCCAATATTTCTTGACCGCAGGCAGACCGCAGTATTGACGTTAATACGAATTTTTTTGCAGTGCCTTCTATGGGGGTGGGGTGGTGGGCAAGCGAGTGAAGCGAAGGCATCCGAAAGGATGCGAAGGAGGTCCCAACGGTGTTGGGGCCGAACTTCTAACGAGCTCGTGCCAGTGGCAAGGGCGAAATTCTGTAGGCACGCGAAGGTTGGGGCTGTGGGTTGGCAACGTGCAGGTGGATTCGCGGAGCGTCTTTTAGACTCGGTTAATAGTAGCACTGCCGATGAAAGAATT
>Ga0207695_10006059_pt1 | contig 15782 bp, 15 predicted proteins | sample KBSC54metaG_FD_184354 | JGI IMG/M metagenome (GOLD analysis project Ga0207695, IMG submission 184354) | Corn rhizosphere microbial communities from Kellogg Biological Station, Michigan, USA - KBS C5-4 metaG (SPAdes) (version 2) | ecosystem: Host-associated > Plants > Roots > Rhizosphere > Soil... | reverse complement strand
CGCGGTGTTGGCGACCTTGTTGTCGGTCACCTTGGCATCGAGCGCGCTGTCTTTGAGCACGATGCCCTGCTTCTGCGAATCGGTGACCTCGTTGTTCGTGATCGCGATACCGGTGGCCGCCTTACTGACCACGATGCCCATGACATTGTGCGAGACCGTGTTGCCCGCGATCACGATGTTCGTGCCGCCCACCACCTCGATCCCGTACCGGCCGTTGCCGCTCGAGGTGCTGGCCGTCACCTCGTTGTTTCCGTAGACGGTGGTCGGGATGCCGGTGGCGCTCGGCCCCTCGGCGAGCGGTCCGCCTTCCAGGCTGATCCCGTCGCGGCCGTTGTCGATGGCCCGCAACCGCTGGAAGGTGACGCTCGAGGTCGCTCGCGCCAGGCGGAATCCGTTCTGCGCGTTGTTCCGCGCGATCGTGGACTCGACGTTGCTGTTGCTCACGTCCCGATGCAGCACCAGGCCGTCCACCAGGCTGTCTTCGATGACCGAGTCGCGGATCTCGACCCGGTCCGAGCTGCTGACGAAGAAGCCGTACGCGTCGCCCTTGAAGGTGACGCCCTGAATCAGGCCGGTCGCGTAGCCGTAGTCATCGGTGGATCCGTCGACCGAGAGCGTGGTGAGACCGCCGTCGGCCGGGAGCAGGTCACCACTCAGGGCCTTGGGAGCCCGCGAGTCGGTGCTGACGGCCGCCCCGGAATCCGTCGACCCGTTGCCGCCCGCCGACGGGTCGTCGAGCAGTTTGGTTCCGGTGAGCGCGACCCCGCCGGTCAACCCGCTCCAGAACCCGAGTTTGGTGAACTCGGCGTTGATGAACTGGGCGCGACCGCCGTACACCCGCAGGTAGGCGCGGCCGTCCGCGGTGAGGTCGTCCTCTTTGCCCGTCACGCTGTCCCAGCTGTCGACGGTCACCGGAGCCTCCGTCGAGCCGCGGACCACGAGGGTTCCCCCGTCGGCCACGATCGAGACGAATCCCTTCGACCCTGACGCCAGGTGAACGGTCAGAGCGGACTTCGACGCGAACTGCAGGGTGGCGCCCTGCTGCACGACGATGTTCTCGGTCACCAGGTAGGACCCGTCGCTCAGCTTGGTCACACTGCGCGGCGCGACCGACGTCAACTCGTCGATCGTGTATGCCGCATCCCGCGCGACCAGCACCAGGGTGGGCGTCGTGCCGACCGCGAGGCGGTACGGCTTGCTCTGTCCGACGTCGAGGCGAGTAGCGGTATCACTGAGAGCGCGCACCCGGATGAGGCGGGCGTTCTCGGCGGCCACGAGCTTCGATTCCGCCTCCGGGTTGCCGGGGTACGGTCGCGGATCCGCGAGCGAGCCGCTGCGGACGGTCGGCGCCGACTGCGTTGACGCGGTGGCCGCCGAGGCCGGGACGAACCCGCCCGCGAGCAGGAGCGTGACCACGACGCCCGCAGCCCCGACGATCACGGCCTTCATGCCGGCACCCCCGCCGGAACCAGGGTGCGGGCGGTTTGTCCATCGCCCCCGACCGAATCGGCGTGCCGGGTGAGCCAGCCCTGCTTGTTCATGGTGAAGAACGCGTACACCTTGATGGGGAGCGCGATGAAGATCACGACCAGCGCCAGGATCGGCAACAAGAAGATCTCCTGGGGATAGCGCCGCAGGTGCGAGAACCCGCGGATGCCGCGCGTGACCAGCAACCAGCCCAGAACGACGCCGATGCCCAGCGTCGAAACCTCGAGCCTGCTGAAGATCAGGTAGCTGATCGTGAACCCCATGGTGACCGGCGTCAGCAGGATCTGCAGCACGGTGACCTTCGTCACGAACGGAACCCGCCACAACCATCCCTTGGCGATGGCGGTGAGGTAGCAGCGGTAGGAGTTGCGGCTCCACCGGACGCGCTGTTTGACGAAGGCGCTGAAGCTCGAGGGGAACATCGACAGGGCCCGAGCCGACCGCTGGTGGACCGTCTTGTACCCGGATGCCAGCACCAGCCAGGTCAGCCGGCCGTCATCTCCCGAGATGCAGCGCTTGCCGAGGAAGAACTCGTTCTCGAGCCGGTCGAGCACCGGCAGGACGGCCGCCCGACGGTACACCGCCGTCCGTCCCGAGATGCACGGCACGGCTCCGGCCCGGCCCATTGCCGGGACGTAGTTGTAGTACCGCAGGTTGACCAGCCAGTCGGCCAACCGGCGCCAGAGGCTCGTCGTGCGCTGGTAGACGTTCTGCTGGGTGGACACACCGCCGACCATCGGGTCGACGAATGGCTTCTGCACGTTCTCGAGCAGGCCTGGCATCCACGAGGTGTCCGAGTCGGTGAGCACCAGGATCTCGGACGTGGCGAGCCGGATCCCGGCGCCGAGCGCCGAGCGCTTGCCCGCGTGCTCGAACAGGATCGGCGTGACGCGATCGTCGTGCAGCGCCTGGATCCGGTCGTAGCTGTCAACGTCGGCGAGGTCGAGCACGATGATGATCTCGTCCGGGTCCTGGTCGCGCCAGGTGTCGAGGCATCGCAGGAGGATGTCGGGATCCTCGTGATAGGAGGGCACGACCACCGACGTCGAGGTGCGGAAGGCGCTCTCGATGGGTCCGGTGCGCGCTGACTGGATGACGCGGTAGAGCCAGAGCAACCAGACGACCGTTCCGGCGATGGCGATCGGGAAGAACGGTGCAATCGTGGCGAGGAAGTTCGCGACGCTGTCCCAGCTGAGCGCGATTGCGCCCGCAGGAAGCATCGACGGCGCGGTTGGAGCGAAAACGGGAACGGCGAAGGCGGGGATCTGAATCATCGGGGGATCCTTCGGTGGGGGGCGTCGGGATGCAGTCCGACGCCGCCACGAAGGCAACGCGATCCTCATTGACCGAAAGTCAACTGCCGTTCCGGGTCCCTAATCGGGGTGAGATCCGCAACACGACTTCTCGGTGTGTCCCCCAAAGTAAGGACGACTCAGCGCCCGGTCAACCCCGACCGACGAATCGAGGCGCAGGTTTTACCTGGCGTTCACGCCGCGAAACACCCTCGAAATATGGAAGGAAGGCGAGCTAGATCAGATCGGAGTCGACCCGGCGGTTCATGACGGCCTGCTCGTGATGGGCCGGGATCTCGCAGAAATCGCCCTCGCAGCTCTCGGCATCGTCCGCGCCGAGAATCTGAAGCTTCGGAATGTCGGTACCGACCTCGCTCATGCCACCGCTGCCTTCTCGTCGCGAACCTGTGTCAGCACGTTAGCGAAGGTCGCGGCATCCTGAGCGCCGGACACCCCGTACTTTCCATCGATCACGAAGAACGGGACGCCCTGGATGCCGTATTCGACCGCCAGCGCCTGATCGGCCCGCACGGCGTCGAGGTACTCGTTCGCGCTGAGCGAGCGCACCACGTCGTCTCGGTCGAAGCCGATCTCGGCCGCCAGGTCTGCGAGGTCGTCGACCCGGCCCACATGCCGCCCCTGCTCGAAATAGGCGGCGAGCAGCCGCTCCGTCATCTCGAGCTGGCGGCCGTGCGCCTTGGCGTAGTGGATGAGCTGATGCGCGAGCACCGTGTTGGTGTGCTGCAGCGCGTCGTAGTCGTAGTGCAGTCCGACGGATTCGGCGATACCGGTGACCCGGCCGAGCATGCCCTCGATCCGGTCGGCCGGGAATCCGCGGGTCAGCAGGTAGTCCTGCTCGGTGCCGTCGAAGTCGACCGGCGTATCGGGCGAGAGCTCGAAGGAGTGGTACTCGACCTCCACCTCGCCCCCGAACTCGGCGGCGCCCGCCTCGAACTTGCGCTTGCCGATGAAGCACCACGGGCAGGCGATGTCGCTCCAGACATCCACTTTGATCGGTTCGCTCATATCAGGATCAACCGGATGACGTGTCAGCTATTCCCGGCGGGGCGACGGCGTCCCCCGCCGGTGCCGGTGCCTGGGCGGCAATCGGCATCAGCCGGTTCTGGATGCCGCGCTTCCGCGCCGCTCGATCGATCCAGATCGCGTACGGCACGATCGTCACCACCGAGACCAGGAACGACAGCAGGAGGGGCAGCGGGTCTCCGCCGGCGTTGGCGCTGGTCGAGGTCGTTCCCCCCAGGCTCGACGCCAGGCCCAGGAAGGCCAGGGTGTTGTTCACGGCGTGCAGGGCGATGCTCGACTCGATGCCGCCGGTCCGCCAGGTGACGAACCCCGCAACCAGCGCGAACAGGGTGACGTCGGCAGTCGCCCAGGTCAGCGAACCCCCGTCGCCCAGGTACTGGGTGTGCGCGGCGGCGAACGGGATGGCGCTGAGTACGATCACCAGCGGCGCTGCCCGCAGCCAGCCGCCGAACATCTGCGTGATCAGGCCGCGGAACGCGAACTCCTCGGCCGCGGCCTGGAGCGGTGTGACCACCACCACGATGGCCGCGCAGATCGCGAAGGTGCCCAGCGGGATGGTGGGTGCGACGACACTCGGACCGCCCAGGAACAGCGGCAGAGCGAAGAACTGCAGCAGCATCGCCGCGACCGTGACGACCAGGGCCGGCAGCAGGCTGAACCCGAGCCACCGCCACCGGAAGCGGAACTGCACCGAGCGCAGCACGGTGAGCGGACGCAGTCCGACGATCAGGTAGCCGAGCAGGGTCGCGGGCAGGAGGGTGGCCACGCCGATCAGGGCGACGGACACCGAGAGCGGATCGCCGGCATCCACCACTCCGAACATGCCGAGCAGGTCGCTGGTCGCTCGCTCGGTCGACGAGAAGTCGATCCGCCCCTGCGTCGTGGCGATCACCACCCCGATCACCAGCACGATGCCGGTGAAGACGACCCAGAGCACCGCCGTGATCACCAGCGCCACGAGCGGCTTCCACCAGCGGTAGCCGGGCAGGGCGCGGAGCAGGCGGTGGTACGGCAGAGGCGGCGGGGAGGCTGGCTCCTGACCGGCGCCCGCGACCGGCGGCGCCTCGGTCACGAACCCAGCAGACGCTCGGCCAGGTACCCGGTGAGGCGGTCGAGTGACACCCGCTCCTGGCTCATCGTGTCGCGCTCGCGCACCGTGACGGCCTGGTCGTCGAGGGTGTCGAAGTCGACGGTCACGGCGAAGGGGGTGCCGATCTCGTCCTGCCGGCGGTAGCGGCGGCCGATGGCGCCGGCGTCGTCGAACTCGATCATCCAGTGCTGGCGCAGCTCGTCGGCGAGCTTCTTGGCGATCGGCGACAACTGCTCGTTGCGCGACAACGGCAGAACGGCGACCTTGATCGGGGCGAGCCGGCGGTCGAGGCGCAGCACGGTGCGCTTGTCGACGCCGCCCTTGGTGTTGGGCGCCTCATCCTCGGCATAGGCATCGACCAGGAACGCCATCAGCGCGCGCGTCAGGCCGAATGCCGGTTCGATGACATAGGGGATCCAGCGCTCGTTCTTGGTCTGATCGAAGTACGACAGGTCGACGCCCGACTTCTCGGAGTGGGTCTTCAGGTCGAAGTCGGTGCGGTTGGCGACGCCCATCAGCTCGCCCCACTCGCTGCCGCCGAAGCGGAAACGGTACTCCAGGTCGATGGTCCGCTTGGAGTAATGGCTGAGCTTCTCTTTCGGATGCTCGTAGCGCCGCACGTTCTCGGGATTCAGTCCGTGCCCGATGAACCAGTCGTAGCAGGCGTCGATCCAGTAGTCGAACCACTCCTCGTCGGTGCCGGGCTCGACGAAGAACTCCATCTCCATCTGCTCGAACTCGCGCGTGCGGAAGATGAAGTTGCCCGGTGTGATCTCGTTGCGGAAGCTCTTGCCCACCTGGGCGATGCCGAACGGCGGCTTCATGCGCGCACTCGAGAGCACGTTGGCGAAGTTGACGAAGATGCCCTGCGCGGTCTCGGGGCGGAGGTATGCCATCCCTTCCTCGTCATCGACCGGGCCGAGGAAGGTCTTGAGCAGACCCGAGAAGTTGCGCGGCTCGGTCCAGGCGCCCGGCTGGCCGGTGTCAGGATCGCGGATGTCGGCCAGACCGTTCGCCGGCGGGTGCCCGTGCTTCTCCTCATAGGCCTCCAGCAGGTGGTCGGCCCGGTAGCGCTTGTGGGTGTGCAGCGACTCGACCAGCGGGTCGGAGAACACCTCGACGTGGCCGGACGCCTCCCAGACCTGGCGAGGCAGGATCACCGAGGAGTCGATGCCGACGATGTCATCGCGCGTCTGCACCATGAACTTCCACCACTCGCGCTTGATGTTCTCCTTCAGCGCGGCGCCGAGCGGGCCGTAGTCCCAGGCGGAGCGGGATCCGCCGTAGATCTCACCGGACTGAAAGACGAAGCCGCGGCGCTTGGCCAGCGAGATGATCGATTCGAGCGGGTTGGGCGTGGCCACACAGGACTCCAGGGTTCAGCCGCGCCGGCTTGCGCGGTTGGGCGAGGAACCCAGCCTATCGGGGCCGATGAGTCCGGACGGTCAGCGCTTCAGCGCCCTGAGCACCGCGGTCACGTCGCTCGGGTCGTTCCACAGATGGAACGAGGCACGCAACCGGCCCGCGCGACCGGAGATGCGGATGCCGGCGTCGATCAGGGTGCGCAGATCGTCACCGTCGGCATCCGCCCAGGTCACGATCGCCTGATGCTGCTGCGGGATGCCGAGCTCGTCGCACAACTGATCGCCCAGACCCGCGCAGTGCGCCCAGACCTCGGCGATGTCGAGGCCGGCGAACAGGCTGATGGACTGCTCGGCCCCGATCCAGGCCTGCCAGGGCGGTGAGACGTCGAAGCGGCGCGCGTCGTGGGCGAGGTGCATCGTCGGCCCGTAGGTGCTGGTCCAGACGTCGTCCCCGGCGTACCAGCCGGCCTGGATCGGCGTCAGCAGCGGATCGACGCGCTCGCTCAGCGTCAGGAAGGCGACGCCGCGCGGCGCGCACAGCCACTTGTAGCTGTGGCACACCGTGATGTCGAAGAGCGAGGCGTCGACCGGAAGCACCCCGGCCGCCTGGGTGAAGTCGCAGAACGTGAAGGTGTTCGTGCGGGCCGCCGCCTCGAGCAGGGCCGGCACGTCCGCGATCACGCCGCTGCGCGACTGCACCATCGAGAACACCACGAGCCAGGTGTCGTCGGTGATCGAGTCGGCGAGCGCCTCGAGCGGAACCGACCGAACCCGGATGCCCTTCCGCTGCAAGAAGGGGAAGACGATCGATGAGAAGTCGCCATCGGCGACCAGTACTTCGGCCCCCTCGGGAACGGCCGCGGCCACGATCGACGTGAGCACGGAGGTCTGCGATCCGGTTGCCACCCGGCTCGCCGGCACGCCGACCAGTCGCGCATAATGCTCGCGGGTGCGGGCGATCACCGGGTCATAGCCCTGCGGGTCGCGCTGCGCGATCGACCAGGCGGCCAGGTCGGCGGTCAGGGCCTCGACGGCGCTGCGCGGCGGGATGCCGATGGATGCCACCGCCAAGTACCCGCGAGGGTCTCCGAATTGGGGGATGGCAGCGGCAAGGGCGTCAGAGACCATCCCATGAGCATGAGCGCGCGCGGGCCGCTCCACAAGAGACCACTGGATGCGGGGTGGCATGACGCGGTGGCACATAAGATTTTCGGATGTCTCACCCCGAGTCAGCTCGCCCGATGCGGCGCATCCTGGTCGCCGGGGTGTCGGGCTCGGGCAAGACCACGCTGGCGAAACGGATCTCAGAGCTGACCGGCATCCCGCACACCGAGATCGACGCTCTGCGGCACGGGCCAGGTTGGGTACCCCGGGAGACCTTCACGTACGACGTCGAGCTTTTCACGCGCGCCGAGCGGTGGATCACCGAGTGGCAGTACCGCGAGCTGCGCCCGCTGCTGGCCGAGCGCGCGGACACGCTGGTGTGGCTCGACCTGCCGATCGCGCTGACGATGGCGCGCGTCATCCGACGTACCCTCCGACGCCGGGTGGGCCGCGAAGAGCTGTGGAACGGCAATGTCGAAGGACCGCTCTGGACGTTCTTCACCGAACCGGACCACATCGTCCGTTGGGCATGGCGCACGCGGAAGAGTTGGCGCGGCCATGTCGCCGAGGCGGCAGCGGCCCACCCGGATCTGCGCATCGTCCGGCTGCGGTCGCGCGCAGACGCGACTCGCTGGCTCGGCTCCCTTTAGGGTCGGCGCGCTAGAGCGCCGGCGCGTCCACCGCCCCGCCGAAGCGGCGGGCGCGGCTTGCGTACAGCTCGATCGCCTTCCAAAGTTCGGTGCGCGAGAAGTCGGGCCAGAGCGTGTCCAGAAACACCATCTCGGCGTACGCGCTCTGCCAGAGCTGGAAGTTGCTGGTGCGCTGCTCCCCCGAACTGCGGACGAAAAGATCGACGTCGGGCAGATCCGGGATGTACAGGTGCTTCTGGATGGTCTTCTCGCTGATGCCCGAGGGCTTCAACCGACCGGCCTTGACCTCTTCGGCGATGGCTCGGACGGCATCCGTCACCTCGTTGCGCCCTCCGTAGTTGACGCACATCGTGAGGGTGAGCGTGTCGTTGTGGGCGGTGAGCCGCTCGGCGAACTGCAACTCGTCGATCACGCTCCGCCACAGCCGCGGCCGACGGCCGGCCCAGCGCACCCGCACCCCCCAGTCGTTGAGCTGGTCGCGGCGCCGGTGCAGCACGTCGCGGTTGAAACCCATCAAGAAACGCACCTCCTCGGGGCTGCGCGACCAGTTCTCGGTCGAGAAGGCGTAGACGCTCAGGTGCTTGACGCCGATCTGGATGGCGCCGGCCACGACATCCAGCAAGGCCGCCTCCCCCGCCCGGTGACCCTCGATGCGCGTGAGGCCCTGCCGGTTCGCCCAGCGGCCGTTGCCATCCATGACGATCGCGACGTGATCGGGGACGGCAGACGCAGCGATCGCGGGCGGGTAGAGGCCCGTCCAGTCGACGGGTTTGAAGTCGACGGCGTCTTTGTGGGTTTTGCCGACCATGCCCGCGAGCCTACCGAGCGCTTCTCGACGGCGGCCCGTGGAGCCACGCTGAGCGCAAACCCGTCATAGGCAGGACGACCCCGGACCCCTAGCCTGAGCACATGAGCCCACGCCTGAGGCTGGCACCCGTCCTGTTGCTCTCGGCGATCGCGCTCGTCGCGCTCACCGGATGCGGCCCGGGCGGCGGTGCGGGCGGCCCGGCCACCGCGGCGCCTCCGATCGTGAAGCACCCCACGGCTCCGGCATCGGCGACACCCGACCCCAGAGCGCCCGCGTTCATCGAGGTCTCGGCGCACAGCGTCGGAGTGGGCACGGCGAGTTCGGAGCAGATCCTCAACGTGCCGTACACCACCGATGTCGCCACGGCGGCGGCGGCCCTGACCGCGGTCATCGGCGCCCCAACCGTCATCCCGGTGGCCGCGACGTCGTGCAACGCGGCACGGTCGATCTACGACTGGGGCGGATTCCAGATCGAGTTCGATCCCTACATGACCGACATCGGCGGGACCCAGTTCGTCGCCACCGCGACCGCCGCGCGCACCACCCGCGGTCTCGACATCGAGACGCAGGGGCAGACCGTGGGAACGAGCCTCGCCGACCTGCTCGCCCACGTGCCCGGCTCTGTCTCCGGCGATCGCGGTGAGGGTCACATCGAGGCCCTGCTCGACCCCCAGGAGGACGGGCTGTGGGGCGTGATCGTGACGTTCACCGCGGGGACGGCCAGCGGCATCCACGCGCCGGGGGTCTACCTGTTCGGCCACGGGAGCTGCGAAGCCGGCACCTGACGCCGCGCCGGATGGCTAGGCCGGCCGGGGCACACGGTCCTGGTGCTCCAGCGAGCGCAGACCGCGCTCCAGATGGAACTGGGTGTAGGCCGCCACGACACCGCTGGCCTGCGCCTTGGCGCGCTCGTCGGCGGCTTCTGCCGCAGGCCACTCCCCCGCCAGCAGCGCGCCGAGGAGGCTGAGGGTCTCGGCGTCGAGCCGCGGGGCTCCATGCGGAGCAACCTCGTCGCTCACCACACCGCCGAGCTGCACGACGAATGCGGTGTGCGGCCCGGGCGCGCCGGTGACCGCGCAGTCGACGAAGCTCGGCGCCCAGCCGGCGATCGACAGGGCGCGCAGCAGATACGAGTCGAGCGTGAGCCCCGGCGAGTGCTCGGCCTTGGCCAGCGACCTCAGCGCGCCGACCAGCAGCAGATAGTGCTGGATGCCCGCCTCATGGTCGCTCAGGCGATCAGCCGCCTCGACCATTGCGTTCGCCGCCGTGAAGCTCGGGTAGTCGCCGACGATGTCGGCCCCGTAGGATCCGACACTCTCGGCCTGCTGCACGATGTCGAGCGACCGGCCGACGTAGAACAATGCATCGACGACCATGAACGGCTCGAGCCGCGCGCCGAATCGCGAGCCGGTGCGCCGCACGCCCTTGGCAACAGCACGGATCTTGCCGTGCTGCTTGCTCAGCATCGTGACGATGCGGTCGGCCTCACCCAGCTTGTGGGTGCGCAGCACGACGGCTTCGTCACGGTAGGTCGGCATGGTGTCCTTTCGTGCGCCGCCGCTTCTGCGGCGCACCCGCTTCACGGCACGAGCGCGGTCGCGCCGTTCCGCTTGTCTCTTTCGATGTCCTATTGTCTCAGTCTCCTGTCCTCCACAGCCGGATGCAGATGTCACACTTGCACCGTGGCGGACTTGGCGTGGCGCGGGCTCGAGGTCGACTCGCTCGAACGGCTGCACATCGATGAGGGCAGCACCATTCGGATCCAGTCGCTGATCGACTCGGCGCGCGGCCGCTTCAGCTACGAGATCGTCTGCGACCGCAACTGGACCTTCCGCACGCTGCGCCTCGAGGCCGCAACGGGCGAACGGGCGATCGAGCTGGAATCCGACGGCGCCGGCACGTGGGCCGTCGACGGCGAGCGGCGCCTCGATCTCGAGGAGTGCATCGACATCGACCTGTCGGCGACCCCGTTCACGAACTCGCTGCCGATCCGCCGACTCGATCTCGCGATCGACGACGAAGCCGATCTGGTGATGGCGTACATCGACTTCGAGGAGCTCACCGTGCTGCCCGACGCACAGCGGTACACCCGGCTCGACGAGGATCTTTACCGCTACGAGTCGCTCGACAGCGACTTCACGCGCGATCTCACCGTCGATGCCGCGGGCTTCGTGGTCGAGTACCCCGGCCTGTTCGAGCGCGTGTGAGCGTGCTCGCGACGCTGGCCGGCGCCGGCGTCCCGTCTGTCAGCATCCCGCTCTGGGCCAACCTGCTCGCGGTCGGGATCGGCAGTCTGCAGGGCGCCCTGTTCGCCGCACAATTCCGCGACCGGCGGCTCGACCTGCTCGGCGTGGCGATCATCGGTATTGCCACTGGGTTCGGCGGCGGGGTGCTGCGGGACCTGCTGCTCAACGAGGTTCCGAGGGCGCTGCTGAGCAACTGGTACCTGCCCGTGGCTACCGCGAGCGCGCTGATCGGGATGCTGCTGCAGCGCATCTTCCACCGCATCCAGTCGCTGATCACCGCGCTCGACGCGTTGACGATCGGGCTGTTCGGAGCGATTGGAACCACTGCTGCCCTCGCCGCCGGACTGCCCGCCATTCCCGCCGTGTTCGTCGGCGCTGTCTCGGCGGTGGGCGGCTCGATCCTGCGCGACCTGCTGCTCAGCGTGCCGATCGCCCTGATGCAGGTGGGGTCGCTGTACGCGGTCGCAGCACTGGTGGGGGCGACCAGTCTGGTGCTGCTGGTGGCTCTGGGCGCGCCCGCCATCGTCGCGGCCATCACCTGCGTGGCGCTGACCTTCGTCGTCCGCGTGCTCGCCGTGCTGTTCCACTGGACTCTGCCCGAGCAGCGACCGCTCCGGCGCAGCAGTCGTTAGCCGCACCGCACCGGAGGATCGAGAGCGCACGCGTACTGTGAGCGCATGACCGAACGCACCGCGGATGACGAGCCGGAGCTTCACGGCGAGGCGGAGGAGCCGCCGACCGGAGATGACTTCTTCTCGGGGATGTTCACCGACCCGCAGCCCTTCGCCACCCCACCCGACGAGCCGGTGGAAGTGATCGGCGAGATCCCGTGGGAACTGCGCGACGATGGCGACCCCACCGACGAAGGAGAACTGCCATGACATCGAACCCGCCGGTCCTCAGCCGATTCCGCAATTACTGGATCTACAGCGCGGGCCTCGCAGTCGCCTGGGCGATCGTGCTCGTCCTCGTCTACCGTCTGCGGGGGCCGAGCGCTGGTGGGTCCGCCTTGCTCGTCTTCGGCGGATTCGCCATCGGCTGGGTGTCGACGACGATCGCCCGCTACGTCTACCCACCCGCGCGGCGCTGGCGCCAGCGGGACTGAGCCCGCCGGCGCCGCCGGGTGCGATGGTGCACCGTGCCGTTGCTGCGGCAGCGGCTAGGCGTCGACCAGTTCGCGGTCCCCCGCCTCGGTACGCACCGCGCGGTTGACCGCCGAGACGACCGCCTTCAGGGATGCCGTCGAGATGTCGCCATCGATTCCGACGCCCCAGAGGCGCTTGTCGCCGACCTGCAACTCGACGTAGGCGGCGGCGAGCGCGTCACCGCCCTCGGAGAGGGTGTGCTCGACGTAGTCGTACAGCTTGATCTCGTGCCCCTGCTCGGACATGACGTGCAGGAACGCCGCGATCGGGCCATTGCCCACACCGCGAGCGTCCTCGGCATCCTCACCGACGCGCAACCGCACGTCGAGCGACACCGTCCCCGACATGTCGCTCGCGGTGCGCGTGGAGAGCAGCTCGTAGCGGCCCCACTTGTCCTCGGGTCGGCTCGCGGGCGCGGGCAGGTACTCGTCCTGGAAGACCTCCCAGATCTGCTCGCTCGTCACCTCGCCACCCTCGGCGTCGGTCTTGGCCTGCACGACGCCGCTGAACTCGATCTGCAGCCGGCGCGGCAGGTCGAGTGCGTGATCCGCTTTGAGCAGGTAGGCGACGCCGCCCTTGCCGGACTGGGAGTTGACCCGCACGACCGCTTCGTAGCCGCGCCCCAGGTCCTTGGGGTCGACGGGCAGGTAGGGAACGGCCCATTCGAGCTGAGAGACATCGACGCCCTGCCGGGTCGCCTCGGCATCCATCGCTTCGAAGCCCTTCTTGATGGCGTCCTGATGCGAGCCGCTGAACGCCGTGTAGACCAGGTCTCCGGCCCAGGGCGAGCGCTCGTGCACCCGCAACTGGTTGCAGTACTCGGCGGTGCGGCGCACCTCGTCGAGGTCGCTGAAGTCGATCTGCGGGTCGATGCCCTGCGTGAACAGGTTGATGCCCAGGGCGACCAGATCGACGTTGCCGGTGCGCTCGCCATTGCCGAACAGGCAGCCCTCGATGCGGTCGGCGCCGGCCTGGTAGCCGAGTTCGGCCGCCGCGATCGCCGTGCCGCGATCGTTGTGCGGGTGCAGCGACAGGATCACGTTCTCGCGGTGATTCAGGTGCCGAGACATCCACTCGATCGAGTCGGCGTAGACATTCGGAGTCGCCATCTCAACCGTGGACGGCAGGTTGATGATCACCTTGCGCTCCGGTGTGGGCTGGAAGACCTCGAGCACCTGGTTGCAGACGTCCACCGCGAACTCGAGCTCGGTGCCGGTGTAGCTCTCGGGCGAGTACTCGTAGTACACCGTGGTTCCGGGCACGGTCTTCTCATATTCGAGGCACCAGCGCGCGCCCTGCAGCGCGATGTCGATGATGCCCTGCCGATCGGTGCGGAACACCACATCCCGCTGCAGGATGCTGGTCGAGTTGTAGAGGTGCACGATCGCCTGCTTGGCGCCCTTGATCGACTCGAAGGTGCGGGCGATCAGCTCCTCGCGGGCCTGGGTCAGGACCTGGATGACCACGTCATCCGGGATCATCCCCTCATCGATGAGCATGCGCACGAAGTCGAAGTCGGTCTGGCTGGCTGACGGGAACCCGACCTCGATCTGCTTGTAGCCCATCTTGACGAGCAGTTCGAACATCACGCGCTTGCGCTCGGGGCTCATCGGATCGATGAGGGCCTGGTTGCCGTCGCGGAGGTCGACGGCGCACCACATCGGTGCGTGCGTGATGACTTTCGACGGCCAGGTGCGGTCGGGGAGGTCGGTCGGGAACGTCTCCGAATAGGAGCGATAACGATGGATCGGCATCCCGGAGGGCTGCTGGGTGTTCTTCATGGTCTGGGGTCTTCCTCTGTCTGTTCGGTTTCAGCCAACGCCGAACTCCGCGACGGAGGAGGCCGAAGAACTAGACCCCGTCGCGGCGGCTAAGAAGCAGAAGGCCGGAACGCACGGGATCAGGGTAGCAGGATCAGCTCCTGTGGGACCCCACCAGTCGCGTCGCCTGGGTCACCGTGATGCCGGGCAGGTAGCAGCGCGCGACGGCGAGCGCCACGGCGGGAAGCGCGACGGGGTCGGGAACCACCAGGTGCATCGACTCCAGGACGGGCGAGAACTTGCGCTTGAAGCGCAGCAGCGAACGGAATCCGTAGAGCGGCTCGAGGGTCGCACCGATGAGCCCGAGTACCCGGTCGAGAGCGCCGGCCCTGATCTCCCCTGCCGGGACCGCCAGAGGCGAACCCGAGAGACTGGCGCTCGACAGGCCGTCCTCCCCGAATCTCAGCAGCGCGGTCGAGATCAGGAACTCCATCACCCCGGACGAGCCGCTCGCGCTGCGTCGCATGAAGTCCAGGGTGCGCGAGATCAGCACGCCGTCGCGACGCACCGGCAACCAGCTCGTGACCGCGAGCACCGTCTCGCGCGCATCCAGGGCGACCCCGATCAGCACCTGCTCGTCGCGCAGCTCGTCGAGGCCGCCCAGGGTGAAGCCGAGCTCCGGGAGGTCCTTATCTGCCATCCACTCCTCAGACAGTGCCGTGATCTGGCGCGTGACCCTGGGCGGCAGCTCGCGCCAACTGCCCCACACCGCGTGGATGCCCTCCCGGCCCGCCCGGTTGACCGCATACCGCAGATCGTGCATCGGCTTGCCTTCGAGGGTGAAGGTGCGCGGATCGATCACGGTCTCCTCGGCGACCGGCACCGAGCTCCAGCCGCGACTCGCCAAGCGACGGCGCCAGACATCGTGCACGCTGTAGAAGGCGGGAGTCCAGGCCTCGCGGTCGCAGAAGCGCAGGAACGCGGTGAGCGCGGCGTCCGGATCCGGGGTGTCTCCGAACGGGTCCGACACCGTCACGGCGACTCCGTTGACGACGCGGTAGGCGATCCCGAGCCGGCCGTCCGGTGAGATCCAGATCCGGTTGTTCGGCCAGGTGGTCATCCAGCCCAGGGATCCGGAGCCCCGTGCCAGGAGCTCGCGCACCTGCTCGGCTCGCTGCGGCTCCCCCACCGTGCCGCGTCCGCCCTGGATGACCACGAACGTCGCCACGAGCACGATCAGCCAGAACAAGGGTCCAACGCCCTGCAGGAGCAGAGTCGAAGCCGGTGTCGTCCCGTGAAAGGCGAGCGTCTGGTGCCGCAGGAACGACACCGGCACGAATCGGTGCGGCAGTTGGGTCACCAGGGTGAGGAACGTGGGGACCGGGTGCAACTGCGCCCGGATGAGCCACCCACCCCCCAGGTACAGTCCGATCGGAGCCAGCACAGCGGCCGCGAGGGCGATGGCGTAACCCCGGCGTCGTCGCGGCGTCAGCCGCACCGGGAAGAGCCCGCGGAGCAGCACCAGCACGACCGCGTCGGCGAGGGGCACGAGCGTGCCCACCACCAGCCAGAATCCGAGTTCGACGTAATGGTTCGGGGTCACCGGAGCCGGACCGCTGACCGGCACGATGCCGAAATACCAGGCGGCCAGTGCGCTCTGCAGTACACCGAGGCCGCCCAGCACCCACACCGCGACGCGACGACCGTTGAGCAGACCGAAGCTCGCGACCAGCGCAACGGCGAGCGGCAGCAGCGTCACGAGGAACCCGCCGACTCCGAGATGCGTGCGCG